>Ga0181421_1000468_pt1 | contig 11807 bp, 7 predicted proteins | sample 44SPOviralmetaG_FD_130146 | JGI IMG/M metagenome (GOLD analysis project Ga0181421, IMG submission 130146) | Marine viral communities from the oligotrophic San Pedro Time Series (SPOT) site, San Pedro Channel, CA, USA - 44 SPOT_SRF_2013-06-19 | ecosystem: Environmental > Aquatic > Marine > Strait...
GAAAGAACTATAGGATATTATGCCTTTACCAAAAATTGCTGCTCCAACTTACGCACTTGAGTTGCCATCTACAGGACAAGAGATTAATTATAGACCCTTTCTTGTTAAAGAAGAGAAAGTTTTGGTTATTGCTCTAGAGAGTGAAGATAATAAACAGATTACAAATGCAATCAAGACTGTAATCAAAAACTGTATCCTGACGAAGGGTATCAAAGTAGAGGCACTCCCTACTTTTGATATTGAATATCTGTTTCTCAATATTCGTGGTAAGTCTGTAGGAGAGGAAATTGAGGTCAATGTAATTTGTCCAGATGATGAGGCAACTCAAGTTCCTGTGACTATTGACTTGGATGATATACAAGTTCAAAAAAGTGATGACCATACTAATAAAATTAAACTTGATGACACCTTGATGATGGAAATGAAGTATCCATCACTTGATGAATTTATTAAAAATAACTTTGATTTCAATGATGAAAATTCAATGGATCAATCGTTTAATTTAATTGCATCATGCGTCAATAATATTTTTAGTGAAGATGAAGTATGGGCAGCAGAGGACTGCACAAAAAAAGAAATTAAGGAATTTCTTGAGCAGATGAACTCGGCACAGTTTAAAGACATTGAAAAATTCTTTGAGACTATGCCTAAACTATCTCATACAATAAAGGTTACGAATCCAAAAACCAAAGTTGAGAGTGAGGTGGTGCTTGAGGGATTAGCAAGTTTTTTCGCGTAGCCCTCTCTCATATGAGTTTGGAGGGTTACTACCGTCTTAACTTTTCCTTGATGCAGTATCATAAATACTCATTGACGGAGATTGAGAATCTCATTCCATGGGAACGAGACATCTATGTTGGTTTGCTTCAACAACATCTTGAGGATGAAAAGTTAAAACAACAACAAGCGAACGCTAACAGGTAATGGCATCTAAAACCCTTGATCCTATTGATATACTTCTTGAGTTAGGTATAGATCTTGACGATTTATCCGAACAGGATTATCTTGGTGCCTTAATGGAGGCAATTGCCACCATTGAGTTTAAAACAAAGGGTAAGGGTGATGAAAGAAGTGCTGCTCTTAGAGAAGAAGTTATAAAGATTAGAAAAGGAAAAAGAAAACCACAAGCAAAGACGACAAAGATATCTGCTGGTTCGTTAAAGTCTGCACCTAAACTGACTGGGAAAACAACAAATATTAATCCTCAAAAACTCTTACCAGGCACTGCTGAACCTCAAGTAGCAGAGGAGACTGGACCTGAACAAGAGTCTATCATCAAGATTTTAACTGACATCTCTGAGTCAGTTAAGTCCATCTTGTATTCTTTGAAGGCAAGTAATAATATATCTAAAAAATTATCTGAAGATGAGAGGAAGAGTGGAGAAAGAAAAAAAAGAACTGGTGCAGAAAACAAATTAGAGAAGAAAAGATTTGAGGGACTTAAAAATCTAGGAAGTAAATTAATACAACCAGTCAAGGGACCTCTTGAAATGTTGTTTAACTTTATTAAAACAATTTTACTTGGTAAAGTTTTGATGGGTATCCTTGATTGGTTAGGAGACCCAGAAAATCAAAAGAAACTTCAAAGTCTTCTTAGATTTTTTAAAGACTGGTGGCCAACGATTGTCACAGCAGTTCTTTTATTCGGCACAGGACTGGGTGGGTTATTAAAGTCAATTGTAGGTATTGTATTTAAGTTTGTACCAAAACTTCTTGGATTACTTCCTGGTTTATTGAGATTTTTAAAGTCTCCGATGGGAAGAATAGCTGGACTAGCAGTTGGTGCTGCTGGTTTAGCTGGTAGGATGATGGATGGTGGTGAGGATGATGTAGATCTTACAAAAGATGATCCAGCACCTAAAAAGATGATGAATGGTGGTATGGTTCCTGGTGGAGGACCAAATAAAGACACCGTGCCTGCTATGTTGGCACCTGGTGAATTTGTCATGAGCAGAGGTGCCGTGCAGAAATATGGTTCTGGAATGCTTGGTTCAATGAACGCTGCTGGTGGTGGCACTAATCTCCCCCAGAGAATGGACGGAATAACTTATGCTGCTGGTGGTGGCATGGTTGGTGATGCTGGGCAAGAGAAGATGTCTCCCAAACTGACCAGAGAGATGGCACAGAGAGATAAAGTATCAGGTGGAGATTTAAATCCCAATGATACTGCTGAGAGCAGATTGGGTGACTTGATGAAGTCAACAAACCCAGAGAAAATCGCTGCTTATGATGCAAAACATGGGCAAGGTGCATACCAAGCAAAGTTAAAAGAAAAACTTGAAAAAATATACTCTACCTCATCTCCATCTGGAGCAGTTGCACCTAAGACGATGCCAAAACCAACTGGTAAAGTAGTTGGTAGAGAGAATTTACCTCCTGCAACCAGAGCAATCCTTGAAAGAATGGACGCTCAAAGAGCAGGTGGTGCTAAACCTGCTGCTATGCAGTACTCTAAAGATGGTAAAAAAATATCTGCAAATCAATTTAATAAAGTTCAAGGTATGCTTGGCGCAGCAAAAGAAGGTGGTGCTAAAGGTGTATTGAACCATATGCTCTCAGGAGCAAAGAGTATGTTTGGTGGGATGTTTGATAAAGCACAGGGTGCTATAAATGATCCCAAATCTTTTGTTAAATCAATGGGTGGAACTGTTGTAGACAGCAACAGTCAAGAAGAAAACATGAAGAGAGTCATGGCTCTACCTCCTGAAATGAGGGAAGCAGTCCTGGCAGACATGAAGAGAAGTAGTGGTGAGGTAAAAGAATCATCAGGTCAAAATGTAAAGGGTGCTACTGCTGACCGACAGTTGATTAAGGCACAACCTGGCGAGTATATGTTGCCTGCTGATACAGTCAATAATCTTGGTGGTCCTGGAAAACTTGATCAATTGGTAGCTAAAACTGATAGTAATTCAACTCCAGCTAAGATAGGAATGAGATCAAAAGAAACTCCGCAGGTTGGACCACCCATGCCGATGCAACCACAAATCAATTTGATTCCTACACCCTCATCGGGTAGTAAAGGTTCTAGTGATTCATCTGGATCGGATCTCCCTAATTTTGATGCTGGATTTGGTGATCCTAACAAATCTAAAATTCTAGGAGTGGTTAGATAATGGCATTACCATTACTAGCAAGAGCAGTTGGAGGTAGTTTAGTTAAGGGTGCTGCTAAAAAAGCAATTGGTGGGGGAAAGAAAAAAATAAAACCAGAAATGATAGCACCTGGAGGTGGATCTGGTGGTAGTGGTGGCGGTGCAATAATTAAATCAAAGGTGGTATCTGTTCCATCTTCAGCACTTGTTCCAGTAAAAAAATCACCCGAGATAAAAACAGGAACAGGTTCTGGAATTGTTGGTATACTTGAGACTATAAGAGCAAATGTCAAACAGATTGATGAGTTTTACAAAGGAACTCTTGCTGCAAAAAGAGAGGAAATTAAAAAAAGAAAGAAACAAGAAAGTGATGAGAGAAAAGCAGAGCAAGAAACAAAATTAGAAAAACCAAAGATTGATAAAAAACCCAAGAATCTAAAGGGTTTGAAGATGCCCAAGACTGGTTTACTTGATGGCATCTTTAAGTTCATTGGCACTGTGCTGATGGGCATGTTGGTGATGAAACTCATTGATTTTGCAGACACTCTTGCAAAAAGTGGCATCTTGCCAGTGCTTGGTAAGATAGGAGACTTTGTATTAAATGTAGGTGGTAAGATATTAGATGGTTTAGTCACATTCATTGACAAAGCATATGATTTTTATGATGGATTTAGAAAATCTATAGGTGATAATTTTGGCGAGGGAGCACAAGAACAATTTGACAATCTCTCGGGCACACTTAATAAGGTATTAAATACTGTCTTCTCAGTTGGTCTTGCAATTTCTCTTCTTGCTGGTGCTATACCGCAGAAAGATCCAAAAGTCAAACCAAAATCTAAAACAAGACCTAAACCTCCCTCTGCGGCTGATAAAAAACTGAAAAAGATGGGTCTGGATGATGACCAGATCAAAGCATATAATAAGGCAAGACAGGGTGGTGCCGGTGCTACTGATGCGCTGAAGCAAGCAAAAAAGGTAAAACCAAAACCAAAACCTAAAGGTTTCTTTGGTAGAATTGGAGAGGGTTTTCAAAAAGCAGGTGAGGGTCTTGCAAAAGCAGGACAGTCTGCTGTTGATATAGGCAAAAGTGGTCTTAAGGCAATTGGTGGCGGACTCAATAAAATTTCTGGTGGAAACCTTGGTAAACTTGGAAACTTCCTTGGTGAACAATATCAAAATGTTTCAAAGGGTGCCAGAACAGCGTTTGATAGAGTTGCTGGTCTTGGTAATACCCTTAAAGGAAAGTTTGGATCTGCCATGGAAAGTGTGAAAGGTGCCATTGGAAACATGGCAAAGTCTGCACAGAATGCTATTGTTCAAAAAATTGTTGAACCACTTAAACCTTTTCTTGATCCAGTTATTGATAAGGCAAAAAAGATTGGTGACAAAGTTACTGGAATATTGAAAAAGATACCTGGGTTTGATAATGTCTTACAAGTCTTAAAGAAAAAAGGTATTAGTGGTATCGGTGATACCGCAGGTATCCTTAAAAAAGTAGGATCAAAGGCACTCCCTATTGTTGGTGGATTATTTAATTTACTATTTGCATATGATAGACTTGCAGGTGGTGATACCTTTGGTGCATTATTAGAGTTACTTTCTGCTGGGTTTGACATCTCAGGATTGTTTGGTTTTGCCGCTGGTCCACCAATTTCCATGGGTATTGATGCATACATGTTTGCGAGAGATTTTGTTCCCCTGATTCAGGAGGGTGAGGAGACAGCGATTAAGTCTTTAGGACTGGGAGGTCTAAAATCTAACTTAGATGCGATGGCATCTAAACTACCTGACCTTGGCACCATTGTCGCAAAATTCCAAGGAAAAGATGTAGAACAAAAATCGGCATCACAGATTACATCTACAACAAGCGATGCGACTGATGGTTCTGCGGCACCTGCTGCATCAGACAAACCTGCATCAGCAGCGAGTGTGAATATAGGCACTGTATCAGGAGATTCTAGAGAGGATAGCGAAGGCACAAAAATTTCTGGTAATCTTGGTAGATTCTTATATAAAGAATTAAGTTCTCCTAGAGATTTCCAAGCAGTTACTGAGCACCCAGATTTTGGTGGATCATTTAAGAGATCCTATAATTCTTATCATAATTATGATCGTGCTATTGATATTGGAGTATATCCTCATGAGCAACCAAAAATTCTAGAGGCAATAAAGAAATTTAACCAGAAAAATGGAGTAAATCCTGTTGAATTGATTCATGCTGGAAATGATCCATCTGGTGGTCACGATGATCACGTTCACATAGCGTATGAGGGTGGTGGATATGTTGGAGGAAAATATAATATGAAATCGATTGAACAACGTGCTTCATATGAGGGTGGTGAGCAGATGATTAACATTCCAATCCCTATGCCCCAACAACAATCTAATTATCAACAACCCGAACCTGCTATGATGGGATCATTTTCTGCTACAAGTTCTGATGATCCGTTTGAATTCCTTGAGTTCCAAGGTTAAATAGTGTAGAGGTAATATCAAATGACAGCAAACGTAGGAAAAGCAGCAGAAGCAGGTTTTATAAAAGACTTAACAATTGCTTCAAATAAAGATGGTAAAAGTGTAAGTCTTTTGCTTGGATTTATTGAGTTGAGATATTATGAGAGTATCATGGATAATACTGTCAAAGCAACTGTAATGTATTCTGACTCTGGTGATACTATTGATGGAAAGACTGCTAGATCAGGTCTTCCAATTGTTGGTGAGGAGATGGTTTCTTTAAAGATTGAGGATAATAACAAAAATATTCTTGATTTCAGCACAAAGAAAAACAATGAATTATATGTAAAGAAATCAACTCCAATATCTGAAGATACTAGAAAGGAGATGATTGGACTGACTCTTGTATCTGCTGAAGATATAATGAATACAAAAGTCAATCTCACTAGTAGATTTGATGGTAAAATATCTGACTCTGTAAATCGTATTTTAACTGAAGGTAACTTTAAAGGTCTTGGCACTAAAAAGAAACTGGATATAGAAACAACTACAAACTCTTGCAACAAAATTCCAAATAACAAACATCCTTTTTTCTGGTTGAATAAGTTTTCTACTCAAGCAGTGTCAGACACCACACAAAAGTTAGGAGAGAGTGCTGGATATTTTTTCTTTGAAACTTACAATGGATTCTTTTTTAAATCTATTGACACTCTTATAGATCAAGAACCAAAAAAGTCTTTTATATACAATGAAACACCTGATTCGCGAGGGACGACAGTGCCAGAATCGTATGATGGTAAAGCACTTACGATGAATAGTGATAATAGGATTGATGCCGTTCAAAAAAATAAAATAGGTGCTTATAGTAATAGAATAGTTACGTTTGATCCTTTTACAACTTACTATGAAGTGTCAAAATTTAAGGCAAAAGATTTTGAGCAAAGTTCTGCATATAAAAAAGGCGGAAAAAACCTTCCAGAATTGAATACCAAATTTAAAAATCCAGATGCAACCGAGGATTTTTCAAGAACAACTTATTATGTGTTAGATACTGGCACAATGCCAACAGGTGATTCAAAACAACAAATTGAAAAATCTGGAGATCAAAACTTTGAGGTTGCCAAGATACATAATCAGTCTATGATGAGATATAATTTGTTGTTCTCTCAGCAGATTACAATTACAATACCTGCGGACTTTTCACTTCATGCAGGTGATGCTATCTTTGTTGACACACCTGAAATTAAAGATAATAAAAATGACACAATTGACCGTCAACAAGGGGGGCTATATATTATATCAGACCTATGTCATTTAATTACTACAAACAAATCTTTAACGAAGATGAACCTTGTTAGAGAATCGTTTGGTAGAAAACCTAAAAAACGCTAATAACCAATGGAAAATATCGAAACTCATATTGCAAAGGATAAAGAAATCCTTGACAACCCCATGATCTCTCCTAATCAACGTCGTCATATTGAAGGAGAACTACATGATTTGGAGGAATACGTAGAACATCATAAGAAGGAAATTGAGGGTGGAGATCATCACGATCCAAGTTACTTAGAATTGTTCTGTGATCAGAACCCATCAGAACCCGAATGTCTGGTCTATGAGGATTAATGGAAGGCGGATCTTTATTTAACCCAGGATTTTTAGGATCAAGTTTTCTCTGGTGGATTGGTCAGATTGCTGACGATGCCACCTGGAGAGATAATATTCTGCCGTGAAAACATAAGGATACGCAAAAACCTGATGGTTGGGGTAGAAGATATAAAGTAAGAATCATCGGTCTTCATGATCAAGGTGAAGAATCCATTGATTCTGATCAACTGCCCTGGGCACAGCCAATGTATCCAGTAACGGGTGGCGGTGGTCAAACCTCTACTTCTCATACCTCAAACCTTAGACAGGGTATGATGGTGTTTGGATTCTTCCTTGATGGGCAGGATCAACAGATACCAGTCATCATGGGTGTACTTGGACATAATGTTCAGGTTCCACTGTCGGCAAAGATTGGTGATAATAGAGTCAGCAATAACACACCTGGACCTTTAGCTACTAGTGGTGTTGCTGAGGGTAGAAATCCACCACCCAACGTCCCTGCAGAGGGTGGTCCAAATCCAGTTGTTCCTGATGATGACCTAAGAGTCACAAAACCAAAATCTGTTGAGAAGCAGAAAGAGGATGTTGCTGCTGATAAGATAAAAGAGGCAGCACAAAAAGATGGAGGACTATCTGCTAATAATAATTATGGATTAGATCCAAGCAAACCTCTATCTGATGAGCAGTTTGCTGATATGCGAAGTGCCATTGCTGAAGCAGAGGCACTTGGATATGAGAAGGGTAGTCCTGAATATGAGGACCTGAAAAAGAAAAGGGTTGCTCAGGGTATTCGCAATCGAAATAAAAAAGATAATTCTCCAATTGCTCCAGTTGAATCAGGACCCACACTTGAGGGTGTTGATGATGTAACAGTCATTTCAGCAGGTGATACTAAAAGACATAGCATGTATCAGGAGAAGGGTGTCATACTCAGCAATTGTAGTTTTACAACGTCAAACTCAAAAGCAATTCAAACTGCCCTTGATAATCTTGTAAAAAAAGTAGAAGGATATATCAACACATTTCAAAGTTACATTGATAGAGTATCAAATGTAATCGATGATATTCGTAAGGTTTTAAACGATATAGCATGTGAAGTTGCGAGATATATGAAACCTTTGATGGACAAAGTGATGGAATTTGTCCTTAAAAAATTAAATCAAGCATTGACTAATGTTGTTGCAGCAATGCCATCTAGTATGAGATATCAGTTTGCTGATATGAAAAAAATTCTTAATGAACTAATCCTATGTCTTTACAATAAAATTACAGGAAAACTATGTGATTTATTAAAGGGTATTCTTGATAAAGCATTAGGATTAGGAGATTTAGAAAACAAAGCAAAACGTGCAGCAGAGAGTGCTAATGGAGATGATGCACTTTATAGAAGGTTAGCACCTAAAGTTCCTGCTTGTTATGCTGAAAATATTACGGCACAAGTCTTTAAATCAGCTCAACCAGAGATTGAAGAGGCAAATAATTCCATCATTGAAAATATGGATAATTTTCTTGATGATATGCAAAAACAACTTGCTAATGTCAGTGGCGTATTAGACGGTGTAATGAATAAAATACCAGATATTTCTGGAAGTTTAACTGCAGCATTTGGATTTGAAAATATTAAACTAAATATTTTTGGTTGTGAACTTGAACCAAATTGTCCTGTAGATGATTACTACACACTACAGGGTGGTGGTGCAGGTCAACCTGATGCTAAAACTCCAAGCGCAGCAGCAGTTGAGAAAGCAGTTGCAGATCCTAGCACTGAGACTCCTGCAGGTCAAGAAGATGTTGGTTATGTTCAACCCACCAGTGGTCAGCAAGATCGTGCTCCAAGTGGATCGGATCCAACGGGGATAGACGCGGCACTTGAAGCATCTCAAAATAATGAACCAGTTGCCGAAGGTGACTTAGAACTTATATAATAAATACTCAATATGAAGACAAAGTATAATCAATAATGTCATTCAACCTCTTTGGTCCTGCTACTATCTGCGACATCAAAGTCGGGTATATCTCGACGAATAGAGGATACGTTGATGGTGTAAGCAGATATGATGCGAATAAGTATGCTCAGTTAAATCCTGGGACTCAGTTTATTTTTAAGAATAGAGATTTAATTAGATATCTTAATATTAATGAGGTAAACAATCTCACTACCGATGACCTTCTACCAAAGACTATACCTACAAGTGGATGTGAGGATAGTAGTAAAAATACTTTTGGATTAGATATTTACAATCCAGATGGATCATTAAAACCAGATGCCACTGGAACTCCTGGAGTACCTAGAGTTTACATTAATGGTGGTGGTGGAGTTGGTGCGGTTGCTAATCCAGTCATTGGAAATGATGGTTCACTTCTTGCAGTGGATTTGATAGATGGTGGATATGGATATAGATTTGCACCTCAAGTAGATATTGTTGACCTAGATGGTGTAGGTGCTGGCGCTGTTGCTATTGCAAGCCTCTGTCCTCCTAGTAAGGTAGGAACATTACAAACATTTGAAAGCGAAGATGATTTTGAAGAATATGATTTTTCAAGTTGTGCTCCTGAAATTGTAAGTTTTGGTAGAAGAATTGGTGCTGATGGTGAGGATATAGGAGAGTGGGATCCATCTCTTTATGCATCTTTAAAGGTTGACCCAATTAGAAGAGAAATTATTGCTTACCAGCAATTTTTAAATTCTTTAAGAAATGGTTGGTGGAATACAAGAAAAGCAAGACCAATAGAAATAATTGGTGACGATAAGAAAGGCACGTCTAAATTTGATGTTCAGCACTGGGCATGGGGTGGTTCAAGAGATGTAAAGAAAATCCCTAACAAAAAAGAAAATTTTAAAGAAGTAGAGTTCAAGGTTTTCACACAAGGTGGTTTTGACAGAGGATTAATGTTTACCTTTGTTGAAAAAAATGGTGATCATAGATTTAAAATTAAAGCAGATAGTTTTAAACAAGATAAAGTTAGTAAAGTAAAAATAAAAGTAAAAGCAAACTCAGTTTATACTGTTAATGCGTCAGGAGAATTTAGAGGTGAAGGTGTAGAACAAGGATTACTTAAAAATTTTGGTGCTGATGCAAAAGAACTTGATAAAAAATTTACAGATGGAACTAAAATTTTCGCAGACTTTACGGCATCTACCAATGATAATGATGACTTACAGATTGAGGCAACTGTAGGTAAGTTTAAAACAGATAACAGAAGAAAACTTAACGGTCATAGCACTTATGACCTAACTTATCAAGTTGAAGACTCTAGTCAATTTAGAGCAGAGAGAAAAGTTGTTAAAAAAATTGATGATAGTTTTATGAATTCATATGCTATCTCTCCAGTGCCACCTTCAAACGTGCCTGGTAGTGATTTTGCAGGAATTCAATATTCATTTGTTTACCAAGAAGATTTTCCTTACGATGGTGAGTATATCTTCAAAGCAATGGCAGATAATGTCGGTGAAGTTTATCTAGACAATCAATCAATTTTTCAATTTAGAAAATTCAAGGGTGGACCAGATGTATTCAAGAAATATGTTAAAGCAGGTGTTCATAAAATAAGATGTGATGTATTCAATATACCTCAGTTTGAAAAGATAGAGAAGACACCGCCTGCATCAACAGGGAATCAAGAATTGTTGATTGATTATAGAGGTCTAAGTCCAGTAAATAAAAAAATAGATGTCAGTAAAGATGGTCTATTAATAAAGTTGTATGATGAAGATGGAGACGATGCTAATGCTCATCTTGAAATTCTTAGTTCTAATGTTGATGCAAGATTTTCTCGTAATGGGAAAAGAATAATTTATGATACTAGTAAAGATGGAACGATTAAAGTAAGATTTAGATGGGATGATGATCCTGACAAGTTTGGTCTTGCTGTAGAAAGAATTAGAATAGGTGATAGACTGCTTGGATCAAATAGAGATATCAAAAAGGATAAACCCGGAAGAGATACTGATACAATTACGGTTAAATCAAATAAATCTCAAAATGATTCTAAGTCAAAACGATCTACGACATCAACGGGGGATAAACCCGAAGTTGTATTCAACACTCTTGATTACATTAATAAGGCAGATAGAAAATTATGGAGAATAAATCCAAATGCTGGTAGAGACTCTAATTTTATAAACAGATATGGTGTTCTACCTTTTGATCCTACTGCTGTAGAGAGAGAAGAAGTTGAGGTTGAAAGACCACAACCAAAACCAAAAGCATCAATTGTAAAAGATGGAGATGAATTATTTCTTAAGGTAACTGGTGGTGGTAGAATAAAAATTGACTTTAAATTAAAAGTCAATGACAATCTTTTTACTTCGGGAGTATTTTCTAAGGAGATTATAATTAAAACCGATGATAATGATTTAAAACTTCAAAGAGATATTAATGAGTTAAACTTAGGAAGAGGACAAACTCGTTTAGCTGGTAAGGAAAAAGAAACTATTACAGGTTCTGGCACCTTTACTGGCGGAAAAACTTACCCTATTAAAGTTATTGGTGGCAGTCCAACGAGTGGGTTTAAACCTATTGATAAGACCACGGTTGGATTTGATGATGATATTACTAATGGATACGATCAAAATGGATTGCTTACAATTTCAAGTGTTAAAATATTACAGGAGTCAGAACCAAGATATGTTACTAAACAAAATGCAGTTGGC
>Ga0181421_1000471_pt1 | contig 11774 bp, 25 predicted proteins | sample 44SPOviralmetaG_FD_130146 | JGI IMG/M metagenome (GOLD analysis project Ga0181421, IMG submission 130146) | Marine viral communities from the oligotrophic San Pedro Time Series (SPOT) site, San Pedro Channel, CA, USA - 44 SPOT_SRF_2013-06-19 | ecosystem: Environmental > Aquatic > Marine > Strait...
ATGTTGTGCATTTGTTTGAGCAGTCGTAAGCAAATAATTATGCCCTCTGTTTGAGTTTTGTATTCTTAAACCGTCATCGTCAGAAGTAAAGTCTACGTGAAGTTTAGCCCCAGGATCATCCGTCCCAATCCCAACGTTACCGTTAGAGGCTATACGCATTCTTTCTGCATTATCTGTCTTTAATATTATGTTAGAACTTGCACTTGTATGATTATTATCATAATCAGCGTTTAAAGTAATATTTTGAGCTGCTAAAAACTCAGTGTCGGACATTGCTGCCCTAGATATTTTCAACACTTCGTACTCTGCAGATGCCCCTACCCTGCTAAACCTAGCTAAATCTTCGTTACCAGAAGTAGCCGTTGTTCTTACAGATAATAAAGCACCAGGATTATCAGTTCCAATACCAACTTTTGTTCCGTTATCAAATATAGTAGAATTTTGTATACCAGCACCACCAGCACTCCACTTAGTTACGTAGTTTTCGGTACCATTTCCTGTAACTGTACCTGATGGTGGTGTTGTCCAACTAAGCTGAGAAGGAGTATTACCATCTGTGGTTAATACATCATTTGCACCACCGGTAGTTTGAGGCAATATCCATGTCCAAGATTGGGCTGCTGAGTGAGGTGGACTTTGAATGGTGACACCGTGGTTGTTATTCCAGCAGTTTAATTTTATTCTTCCATCTTGCGAAGTTCCATCTCCTTTTATTTCAAGCAAACCGTCTACAATTACTTTAGTAGCTCCAACGTCTTGAGAAAGCAAAGAATCATTTAATGTTTCAGTAGCCGTCCACATAGCAAGCGTGTTAGCCGTACCTGACCCTGTTAATACCGAAGTATTATCTATTTTTTGCCAACCAGCAGTTCCAGCACCTCCAGCATCAAAGAATACAGCCCAGTCGCCTACATGCCAATCATTGTTTCCATCTAGGTTTTCATTACCTGCTACACTTACTATATAGAAGTGACCACTTACGCCTTGGCCTGAAGTCAATGTTGGCGTATTAGTAGACGCGTTCCATGTCCCTTCATATGTTAAACCAGCTTCATAGTTTTGCCAAACTAAATTACCTAAGCTATTAGATATAAGTATTTGATTACTTACGCCTAGTGTATTAGAGCTATCTTTTATAGGTCCACCTAAAGTTGTAGGTGATTGAAGCACTATTGTGTTAGATCCAGATCCTAGCAGTATATTTCCTGAAGCAGTTAAATCAGTATTAACAGTTAAAGATCCAGCTATAGTTATAGCAGATCCATTAGGATAAATATTCTGAGACATTATAGACCCAGTTATTTTTTTACCTTCTTGATTAAAAACAGGTATTTGAAAATCACTAGCTAAAGGGTCTACAAACCCAGCGCCTTGATTTATAAAGTCAGCTATCTGTTGAACTGTAAAATTCCTTGTTATGTTTTTTTGCTTTCCACCTACGGTTACGGCAGAAGTGCCGATAAACATATCATCGGCATTTAATTGTCCTTGTTCTGGATAGCTATAAATTATAGACATATTTTTATTTTGTTTTTTTGTTTATATGCATGGATCAGCTACATTAACTACTCCATTAGATCCTATGCTTATATATGCATTAGTTGTACCATTTCCAATTGTAGCTTTGTAAATTCCACTATTAGGGTGACCTGTTCCGGCTACTGAAGTATATACAATATCTAATGGCTCAGCATAAGGAAGATTATTTCCTGAGGCTTTTTCTAAATAATATGTATTATTTGTTGAACTAGCACAAGCTTGTGGAACGCTACCTTTAGTTGGCCCTATTGGAAATGCAGTTCTACTTAATATAACATTACCAGTTAATGTACCCGCAACATCTGTATTACCCGCAACAATAGCTGTGGCTGTAGTTGGTGTAAAGCTTTGTGATGTTACAGTGTAATCAGTTGATGTTTTAATTATAGTAGCTGTAAACTTAACGCTTTGTGTTGTTGTTCCTGAAACAGGATCTCCCGGCGTGTAAGATTGTGGACCAATTCCGCTACCAATAACTTCAGAATAATAATAAGTATTATATCCAGCTGCAGGTCCTGTTATATTTTCAGTATTAGGATTTAAGGTAACTGTACCAGTTGTGCTTGTTATAGCACCTGTTAATGTTATACTAGCTACATTAGATCCAGAACCTATAGTAACAGTTCCACTTGTTCCAGATATATTAGCACTAAAGCCTGGTCTAGGAACTACAGTAGCTGTAACTGATTGAGGTGATCCAAAAGCAAAAACAATAGTTCCGCCAGAAGTTGGGGTAGACATTATAGTATTTCCATAAGATCCGCTCAATTGTATATCATATTCAGTACCCAATGTTCCTCCTGATATGTTATTTATATCTATACTATATGACATTGGGTAGTTTTTTCTACTTAAAGTTCCATCTAAATCGGCACTTACTTCTTGGCCAGGAGGTCCTGCTTTATAAGTAGAAGTAGCAACGCTATAAGTTGCGGCTATAGAATAAGACGGGCTGGCTTGGTTTGTTCCAAAGTAGTATTCATCTTGTTGGTTTGACGGAATAGTAGCTGTAGCATTCCAAAGAGTGGATGATGTAAAAGAAGCACCTAATGTTCCAGTTTGCTGAGAAGCATTTTGTGTTATATTGTATGCTGAACCTTGAGGCAATCCTAGTATTTTATTTGCAACATTAGTAAGGGTTGCATAACCTGGGCTAGCAGGTGGAACTGCAATACTACCAGTTAAACTTTGAGTAATGGCAGCTGTACCAGCAGCAACAGTACCTGTTATTACTTGAGGATTAGTTCCAGTAAACACACAACCACTATTTGTTGGTGTTATTGTAGATGTTAAAGTATAGTTAGTACCGATAGCTACATTAGTAAGATTTTTAGCGTCTGTAAATGCTGGAGAGCATGTTGTACTTACCGTAAAGTTGGGGCAACCGGCACTTGTTGTTATTCCGGCTTCATCTATAGTAAATTGAACTGTACCTGTAGTTGGTGCAGTTGAGGTTGTTAAATATAGTGTCGATGCATCTTTTGTAGTAAGCGCAATGTATTCGCCGTCAGTTAAAGTTATTACCTTTGCGACGGTTGGTACGCTTGTGTAAACATCTGTATCGTTTTGTACAGCTTTACTGTCAGCTGCATCTACATATGTTTTTACTGCTGTTATTGAACTTATTGGTAAAGTTTCAAAAGTACCTTTTTTTACACCAGTTGTGCCTTTTTGAAAAGCAAAATTATCAGTACTAACTGGATCACCTGCATCAGGTATGGTTATATATGTTACATCACCAGAATATCTAACCCCTATTTCTGGATCTATGCTTGAAGTACCTGAAAGAAGCTCAAGTCCTGGCCCTGTATTAAAAGCTGTTACTGTTCCTTGAGATTGACCAGTTACTGTTAGTGTATTTACACCACCAGCTCCTTCAACTATTGTTAAACCGCCACCACTTACTAAACTAACAACACCAGTGTTTGATACTGTTACATTACCAGTGCCAGAACTTACATTTATACCTGTTCCAGCTAATACTGAAGTAACATCACTAGTTGGGAGTGGTACACTTACTGTAATATCGTTTCCTACATTAGTTACTGTAACGCCTTCGCCAATAAAATTAAAAGAACCAACATCTGTAGTCAGTGGTATGCTCTGATTTGAAACAGTTATACCCGCAGATACTATAGGTGCCACCCATTGGTTGTCTCCACGAAGAAAAGTACTTGCAGATGGAGTACCTGTTGCAGCTAATCCCATTGTAATTACACCAGCGTCTATGATTGGACCACCTGTTGCGCTTAAAAAAGCATCAGTTGCTATTTGAACTGAAGTAACTGTGCCTGTACCTGTAGCCGCGTTGATTAAAGAGACTAAACTTTGTACAGTAAAGCTCTTAGTAGCGTTATCTTCGCCTACATCTGTGCCGATCAGAAGATCATCTACAGTGGGTTGTACTGTTGGGTAAGAATAAATTATTGACATGTGTTATATTTTGTTATGGGTATACCTGTGTTGTACCTATGTACATCGCACTTATGGTTGTAGTACCAACATATACCGCTGATATTGAAGTTGTACCTACTTTTGCAGCCATTATTTTTTATTATAGTTTATATTACCAGTTTTATAGAAAGGACCGCCTTCTGTTCCAGCATATTTGTTTTCTTCGTTCATATTAAGGTACACATGCATAGCACGATCTCCTATAGTTGCTGCTCTATCAGGATAGTTACCTGCTTTAATACGTTTATTTGATATTTTTTCAGTTCTATCTAAATTTCTTTCTGCTTGACGCACTGATCTCATGCCTTTATCTAGTCTTCGTTCTATACGATCTAGTTTCTTCTCTTGTCTTTGGTACTGTTTTTTAGATTTATCCGGCATATCGCTTTATTTACATTATTGTATACTATATATACTCACATGTTTTACATATGATTTACTAGATTTACAAACTGAATACGGGAAGTGTGACAACAGCCCCTTACTAAGTAACCTTAATAGGCTAATGTCACTGTTTTTGATGCTATTATAGGGGAGTATAGTGCTATACCCTAATATGCTGGTTATCAACGCTTTACCAAAACGTTTTAGTTTTAGCCCAGCCCCCCTTGTTTTCATGATTTTTGCTTTAGGTTTTCAGCTTTTACATGTTAGGCCCCTATATATTCAGCCTTTTCTCGCTATAATAACTATTTATAGTACTATAATAACTATAAGATTATGTTATATTACAGTATATGACTAGTTGTCATGACATTATGTCACTGCGCTATACATTCATACACTTTTCACTACATAAATACATTTACACCTTTTTACAAACTTAATACGATACTATATGGATAATATATACGTAACACAAAAACAATAATATGACTGTACAAAACTTAGCAAAGCAAGAATTAAAAAAAATGAATGAAAGCTATTATGGCAGTGAAATGCAGATTAAAAATGAAATAGCTATAATGAAATCTAGTGAGATAGAAATGCTTTACAATGAAACTATAGAAGAATGGCTTTACAAAGTAAGTACGAGTGTAAATGGATAATAGTAATGAGAGTTTTATAAAATTGATTGCCTCTACAATATTAATCAATGAAATGTGCAAATGGTTTATGCGAGTTCGATTCTCGCCTGCACAACTAAATATAAAAATATGAATGCAATAGAATTTGTAAATGAAATGAATCATTTAGCAGAAGTACACTTCGGTGAATTTGGCTATGATACATGTAGTGAAGACGAGAAAAAAGCAGTTATAAAACTGTTATTAAATAACTTAAATAAATAATAATATGAAAAATTTCTTTTGGGATAATGATACATTAGTTTACTTCAAAGAGCTAAAAAATATGGGTGAAGATGCATTTCTTCGCGAAGTAGTAAACTATGTAAAGTATGATTGTAACTTAGAAGATGGTGAAACATATGAAGATTTGCAAGTAAGTTTAATTAATCAAGTAAATGAATTATAATATGAGAGAAATAACAATGCAAGTAAGAATGAAAAGGCTTCAAAAAGAAGTACAAGAAAGAGTAATAATGAATGATGGAAATCTTAAGCAAAGTTTTCAAGATGTGTTAGATCATTTATACAAAGAACATGAATTGTATTTTGACAATGACAGAATTGTGCAAGCAATGGATGCAATGAGAGATATTAATACTCTGAAAGAAATGATAAACAAATATAATACAAACTAAATACGAATAACTTAGGATAATATAATAAAGTTTAACTGATGAGGCTTTAATAGCCGAAACTGGCGACAACGATGGACGAATACCAACTCTATCGCCGGTCTTAAACAATAAAATATGAATAACATATACGACAAGAAATTTGAATTGTACCTAATAAAAAAAGGTTTTGACTTAGATACAATTAGCTTACAAGAATGTTTAAAACAAATAAAAATATGGAAAAGCAATACAGAAAACGCATAGCGTACTTATCAGAACGTAGTAGATTTTGTTTAACAAGCAGAATACAACTAGTGCAATTAAAAAACGAATTAAAAACATTATTATGCAAGTAGAAATAGACACAACAAACTTACAAAATACACTTGAGCAATTATATGATCGCAAAGTAAAACTAATTGCGTATGCGAGTGCTGATAATATAGACACATTAGTGCTAGAAGGACACGAGGAAGATTTATTTACTTTCTACTTTGAATGCTTTAATCCTTTTAATGAATGGACAGATGCAGACGTAGTAAGATCAGAGTTTCATGCTCATGTACTTACAAAGTAAATACGACAACAATTGGATAATATAATAAACAAATAAAATATGGATTTACATTTAGCATTAGAAAACAAACATTTAAGAGACTTACACGAAAACTTTAGAGACGAAATATGGGTAGAATTCCATGCGTCAATGATCAACAACCAAGATGATTTTTACGATTACTTTCATCATTGGATAGATAATGCAGTTATTTACACGCGTGATTGCGAAGCTATACTAGAAGGAAATAGCGAATACCATTACCTAGAGCATGATGTTTATGGTCGTCCTGATAACATCGCACAAGCAGCTTACGCTTGCCTTTACGATTACATAATGGATCACAATGACACACCAAACTGGGAAGAAATGGAAAATGTACTAGACAAAGCATAATATGATAGATAGAAAATACAAAAGAGCATTTAGCACAATATTTAACAAACCAAGAATAAGATAATATGACACAAGAACAAATAGAAATTTTAGACAGAGTAAATAATCTAAAAGCAATCAAAAACATTGATGACAAAGTAAACTATGTATATAACGCATATGACTTTGGCTTGTCAAAAATGAACGAAGTACGTAACTACTTTAAAATCAACGCAAATGGATGATGATATAGATAGAGAATATCAAGAATATTACGAACAAAAATATTACGAATACATAACACAATTACTATATGACAATGAATGAATTAAAAGAATACGTAGCAAATCAAAAGCGAATAAAAGTAGCTCAATGGAATAAACAACGCGAAGGCAATTACTGCCAAAGCTTTACACAGAAAGAATTTGAACAATCTATGGAAGTTGATAGAATTAAAACTAGAACACGTAGAACCCATTCAAAAGGCAACTTGTGGAATTACTATCACACTAAAGATAGAGAGCTTTTTACAAAGTAAATACGAATAGTATTGGATAATATAATAAACAAAACAATATGCAACGAAATAAATACGGAGATGTCACAGACAAAAGATTTGAGTTCTACAACGGTAGAAAAGGATTATATAGCGAAATTGAAAGAGGCGAATTTGTTGGTTACACTATAGTGTTAAAAAGCCCACACCAAGACACTTATATTAATCTAAGAAATTACAACGAAGCTTGGGATACTATAAACCATCACTGTGATAACTACGATAAGATAGTTGCAATAGATGAACTACGTGGAGCGTATCTGTCTAGCGAACAAGGAAAATGGGGTAGACAAGATAGCTTTTAACGTCAGCACAAGGTAGTTTAACTGGTAAAATATTAATCTTGTTTGAGCACGATCATTCAATAGGCCTTGAGAATGCGAGAGGTAAGAGATTAAAGTTTTGGGTTCGAATCCCAACCTTATGCCTAATACAAACTAAATACGAATACAAAAGGATAATATAATAAAATAAACAAAAACAATATGACAACATTACAAAAATTTCAAGAACTAGCAAAAATTAACTTTGTAGAACACAACGGCGATATCGAGATTGGTACAATGCAAACGGCTGACGGTTATGATTTACATTATATAACAGCAGACGTACAAAATTTAAACTTTGAAAACGAAGTATTCTATTATCAACCAGACTTTGACGCAATTATGAGTGCGATTGACGACTTGCGTTGCTTTAAACCTTCTAGCGAAATAGTAAGTGTTGCATGCTACGATGTTGACGATTACTTTGACGAATACTATATGCTTGATTACATTTCGGACAACATGGACGAAGAAGAATTTGAAGAGTTTACAGAAAATGCATAAAGCGTGGCGTTTATATTTGCTTGATAACAAGAGCTTAACAGAAATAAGTAAACTACTTAACATAACTAAAAATAAATTAAAAACACAATACGGATTAAAATGAATACAATCAAAAAAGTAAACAAAACTAGAATTAAATTAAATGGTAAATCTTATAAAGGCTATTTAATCGGTGATCTACCTCCAACGTTTGGCTACATCAAAGATGAGATTGAAAACGAATTTGGTGAGCTAGAACAAACACCAGGTATCAAATCTTGGTTTAACTATAAAGGTTTAACTTATGTATAGATTTATATTTGAAATGTACGAAGCAAAAGAAATATCATTTGAAGCAGCAACAAAATTATTAGAAAAATATGAACAAACAAGAAATAAAAGATAAAATAACAAATAAATGTTTTTCAAAAATAGAGTTTTTAAAGCTAGAAATTAAAAGCTTAGATAAAGCAACACCGCACTTTGCGTATACTCAAGAAATGATTGATGGCATTATAAGCTTTAAAGAACGTGAGTTAGAGCTGTGGAATAGAATAACCTATTTAAATGAAGTATATGGCGGGAAATAAACACAATACAGAGTTCAAACCTATAAAAATAACCAATTACACTCTATCGTATTTAGATCCTAATACAGGTCATCAGAGTAGCGTTCAAGGTACAGCAATACAGATAATGAAGTTTATATTAAATCAACAAATTACAAACTAAATACGAACTTAATAGGATAATATATATGACAGACAAACAAATGGATGACCTTGCAACACGCGTGGCTACTAAAGTAATAAAAGCTATATTCAATGTGTCATCAGAAGTTCATCTAGTGTTCGAGAATCAAGACAAACAGTCAGATTACATAGTAGAAAGCCAAGAAGATCTAGACAAGCAGACGCTAGAACTAGAGTTAATGCGGCTACAAAGCTTACTAGATAGATATTTGCAAGAAGAAAAGTACGAAAAAGCACAGATAATAAAAAGAAAAATACAAATACTAAAAAACAAATATGATAAAAACGATTAAAGAAGGTAAATTTGCAATGCTTGCATTCGCTCAACAAAAAAAAGAAATTAACTGGAATCAAACAATGTTCTTACAACCTAAGCTTGATGGTGTACGCTGTATATTTACTAAGCAAGGTGCTTACAGTCGTACCGGTAAAAAGTTCAAAAACGTACAACACCTACGTCGTCAGCTAAAACCTTTCTTTGCAGCTAACCCAACTGTTGCGCTTGATGGTGAGCTATACAATCACGACTTCAAAGATAACTTCAATAAGATTATATCTCTTGTGCGTACTCAGCACGCTACTAAAGATCAAACTCTTATTCAGTTTCATTGCTACGATTATATTCAAACAACTAACAAACATTCATACGATTATCGTAACAGATGCATACGTACTATGGCTAAAGGCTTATCACACGTGTACCCTGTATCTACTACGCTAACACCTAACAAAGGTTTAGCTACTATATTTAACAACCAAAACCTAAAAGCCGGTTACGAAGGTTCTATACTACGTACCAACCTGCCTTATGAACACAAACGATCAAACAACTTACTCAAATTCAAAGCATTCCAAGACACCGAAGCAACAATCACTGGCTTTGTTGAAGGAAAAGGTAAACGTAGCGGTACGATTGGGAAGTTTCTTGCTGTGGATTCTAACGGTATTACTTTCGGTATGCCTGTTATGGCGAGCTATGATGTTATGCGAACCATGCTTCGAAATGCCGACTCATATATTGGCAAGGTAGCTACATTTACGTACTTCCAAAAAACTCCAGCAGGTTCTTATCGTCACCCGCTATTCAAAGCAATTAGAAATTATGAATAAAATAAAAACACTAGTAATATTAATACTACTGCAATCATGTTATATTGAAGACATACTAGAGCAAGATGTTTATTTAATACCAGAAACAATGTGCGATTGCGTTTATTATGATGATGAGATAGGTAGATGGAGCAAGATTGAACTTAGACCAGGTCAATATCAAGTCGGCTGGCTTTCTTATTCAAGAAAAGGTTATTGTGAGAAAGTTATGAAAGGATATTTAATAGACTGTTAATATGAATAATATAAGTTTAGTAGATAGCGCATGGAACTGTAGTTGCGGCGCTTTAAATGCAGGTTATTTAACAAAATGTGGGAAATGTAACAAACAAAAAGACAATGATAAAACTATATAAACATTTAATTCAAACAAATTTATTTAATTTAAATCAAAAACGCAAAAGAAAAAATGACAATAAAAATAGGAAACAAAAAGATATGGTGCACTCGCAAAAGAGATCATAAATCTTTCTTATGGAGAAATATATATGACTTAAGAGAAGAGATAATAGACGACGTGATGTTAGCCGTAAGAAACGACAAACCACTTGATGAACCAGAGTTAAAAAGAAAAGCCTTATTAATAAAAAAGTATAGCCGAAGGCTAAAAACCATTTCATTTTGAAATGTGACAATAGGCTACTAATTATTAAAGAGTAACAGGCTAATGTCACACCGAAGAATAGAGCATTTAAACGATAACCGTATCATATACAGGAGACTTCCTGTAATAGATAAACCTAGTCATTCGTTTGATTGGGGCTATTTCTACGAAGACGGTACGTATGAGTTCTATGATTTATTTAGAAGTAAGGCATTGATTAATACGTATAAGTCTCTTAGATGGCATCTTAGAGTTATCTGGTACTTAAATCCACAGCTTAATCTAGAAGAGTTTAGTAAGCTCTCTACATTCATAGCTGACAAGCGTAATGGATTTACTACATTTACAATGCAACCAGATAAACTTAAAAATATAATACGAGACATAGACAAAACAGATTTAGAAGAACCGCCTAATAATAAACTACGTAAAATAATTTTTAAAGACTATACTATGCTAAGCATGGCAGATAAATTAAAGATCGTAGGTAAATTAATCGGAAAGCAAAGTAATATTGATAGTGAACAAATATATGATAGCATGTTATTATTAAATCATGAAGGACAAAAAATAACTATTAAATCTATAGCTGATATTCTAAACTGCTCAGTCAGAACAGTACACAGAAAAATGAACAAACAACTTAAACAAGAAAAAAATACTTTAAATGAAAAAATATAACGTAAAGAATTACGTACGATATAAAGAAGATGTTAAAGCTTCTCAGCCTAACGTTAAAGAGTTGACTGAGTACACTAGAGAAGAACTAATAACAAAGTTCTTGCCTCTTGTAGAAAACATAGCACGTAAATTTTCTACAACTCAGCAAGCTTCAGGCGTTATGTCTATCAACGATATAATTCAAGAAGGTTCTATTGGCTTAACAAAAGCAGTAGACCGATTAGATTATTTAACTTTAGAAAGTTCTGAAGATAAAGAAAAAACTTTAAAATCTTTCTTTTCTAAAAGAATTAAAGGATCTATACGTAGAGCTATTGATATAAACAGAGGTGACATACGTATACCAGAGCATAAAATGAATGAAATACGTAAGAATCCTAAAGATGAAAAGATGGTTAGCATGTTCTTTAACAGTATCTTTTTAAGCATAGATGAATCTCCTTACACTGACGATGAAGATATGATGTATCAAGTCCCTGATAAATCAGAACCATATAATATAGCTTTAATGAACTCTTATTTAAAAAGCTTAATGCGAAAACATTTAAGCGATAATGAATATGAGGTGTTAAGATTATCTTATGGATTAGATTGTGATAAGCATTCGGCTAAGCAAATAGCTATTAAATTAAACATAAAAGGTGCTAGCGATTA
>Ga0181421_1000476_pt1 | contig 11685 bp, 13 predicted proteins | sample 44SPOviralmetaG_FD_130146 | JGI IMG/M metagenome (GOLD analysis project Ga0181421, IMG submission 130146) | Marine viral communities from the oligotrophic San Pedro Time Series (SPOT) site, San Pedro Channel, CA, USA - 44 SPOT_SRF_2013-06-19 | ecosystem: Environmental > Aquatic > Marine > Strait...
AAAGAAGAATTACCACAGTTCCTATCAAACTGGAGAACAGTTCCAAGAATTATGATGGCATTGTACGGACTAGTGTTCTACAACACCATGCAATGGTTCATGATGTTAGAGAATCCAAACAACGCACAGGCAGGTTTTGTGTCAGTTGTTGTTGGTGCGGGTGCGGCCTGGTTCGGACTTTACGTAAACGGCAAGAAAACAGACATCAAGAAATAATACTATCTATTGACAAATCGTCGATCTGTTATACAATATACGTATGAAAGATTATTATGACATACTAGGTGTGTCTGAAGATGCCTCTAATGAACAAATCAAGAAAGCATTCAAAGAGATTGCCAAAAAAGAACATCCTGATAGGGGTGGCAATGAAGCAAGGTTCAAAGAGGCCAACGAAGCACACAACACACTAAAGGATTCACAGAAGAGACACGACTACGACACCATGCGTAAATTTGGTGGCGCAGGTCATGGTGGTGAACAACATCCATTCTTCAACGAGGACATCTTCGGTGATTTCTTCTCAGGGTTCGGCAACGGTGACATGGACCTAGGCGGAAGGTTCAACTTCACACAAGGACCAGGAACACGGACAAGGACTTTCAGATCCGGCCCAAAGGGCAATAGGAATGTGCAAGTGAGGATGGCTATCTCGATCAAAGAAGCAATGATGAGTAATGAAAAAACAATAAACTACAAACTGCCCAGTGGCAGAGATGAATTCGCCACTGTGAAAATACCTGCTGGAGTACAGCATGGAATAACATTTAAATTCTCAGGCATGGGAGATGATTCAATAAAGAACATGCCAAGGGGAGATTTAATGGTTGTGATGAGTGTGTTAGACTCAGACGGCTATACACGTAAAGGTAATGATCTATACACGGACAAAACTATTGACTGTTTCCAAGCAGTCAGAGGACACGAATTTAATTTGAAAACTTTAGAGGATAAAGTTATAAAGGTTAAGGTACCTGCAGGCACACAACCAGGAACGATCCTGGCAGTCAAAGGACAAGGAATGCCTGTACATAAAACATTAAATATTCGTGGTAACCTGTATGTCAAGGTGCACGTACTGATACCACAACTGTCAGCCGCCGACTTGAAGAAAATTAAGGACCTATGATAGACATATATACACATCCATACAAAACGTTAGAAACTGTCAGCACGACATTTGACTTTGCTACGGATACAATACCTTACTACAACGATTTAGAAAAATTTGAAGTTGACATGGTTACGGCCATGCTGAGTGCTAAAGGAATGGGACTGGCCGCAAACCAAATAGGCATTACCAAAAGATTCTTTGCAATAGGGCATGAAACATTTGACACATTTAAGAAACATGCTATAATTTGGAATCCATTGATAAAAACACAAAGTGAAGAAAAAGTTTTTGACGTGGAAGGGTGTTTGAGCTTTCCAGGCATCTTTGTAAAAGTAGAGAGACCAAAGCAAATAGAAGTACAATATGAAACAACACAAGGTGAAACAAAAACAGCAAGACTCGACGGAATGGAATCCAAGTGCTTCCAGCATGAACTCGATCACCTTGAAGGTATTACATTTAATAAAAGGGTTAGTAAACTGCGATGGGAAATGGCAAAGACAAAATCAAAATAGGAAAGCGGACTAAAGTATGGAAAATATTAAATGGGACATACAAGAAACAAACTCCAATACAGAAGGACGTGGAGAGATTGATTTGTGCAATACAACAGGAATTAGAATGGGACAAGAAGGACATAGCGACACATTTAAAAATACAAAAAGGAATAATAGATTGGAGTGGAGATGTTAGAAGCAAACGAAGGACTAGAAAACATATTCGAAAACGCAGTTAAAGAAGCAGAGAAAAGAAAGCACGAGTACGTCACAATAGAACATGTACTGTTAGCACTTGTCAAAGATGAGGCTATAGGCACAGTGCTACACGACTTCAAAATACAAGTTGGTGCTTTGATAAAAGACATCGAAGACTACCTAGATACTAAATGCAACGACATAATCACAAAGGGCAAAGAACCCATGACCCCAAGGAAGACTGCATCTCTAGAAAGATTGATGAACAGAGCATTCACCCAGGCACTATTCCAGGGCAGACAAGATGTAACTTCCGTTGACATACTGATAAGCATATATGCTGAAAAGAAAAGTTATGCGGCATTCTTCTTGAAGAAACACCAAGTCAGCAAACAGGATCTGATAGATCTTGTTTCTACAGAAACCATACTCGATGAGGGGATGGCACAGATGGCAAGTGGACAGCCAGGTGGACCGGAACAGAAACTACGTCCGAACCAAGCAGACAGGATATTAAAAAGTTATTGTGAAAACTTGAATCAAAAGTACTTTGACAAGAAAATTGATCCTGTGATCGGCAGGGAAGAAGAAACAGAAAATTTAAAACAGATACTTGCTAGGAGAAACAAGAACAATGTGTTAATAGTAGGTGATCCGGGAGTTGGTAAGACAGCGGTCGTTGAGGGACTTGCTAGAAGGATAGCAAAAAATAAAACAGACATACCAGAATATTTGAAAGATCATATTGTATGGAGTCTGGATGTAAACAGTTTGATTGCTGGAAGTAAGTTCAGAGGTGACTTTGAGGAGAGATTGAAATTGATTGTAAACGCATTAGATCAAAAAGGCAAGTCAATCTTGTTTATTGATGAAGCACACATGATAGTTGGTGCTGGAGCAACAGGCCAGGGCAATAGTATGGACATGGCAAATATGCTAAAACCTGCACTGTTGAAAGGCACTATCAAGGTTGTTGCATCTACCACTTGGGAAGAATACAGAAAGTATTTCGAAAAAGACAGGGCGTTGATGAGAAGGTTCCAAAGATTACAAGTTGGAGAACCATCTAAAGAAACTGCTATCAAGATACTAAAAGGTGTAAAACAATACTATGAGAAGTTCCATGAGTGTGTGATCACAGACGAGGCCTGCGAGGACGCAGTAGACTACTCAACTAAATTCATTGCTGACAAGAAACTGCCTGACAAAGCGATCGACGTCATAGACGTAGCCTGTGCAAGATTGAGACTGAATGGAGTAAAAGATGGTAAGATAGATCATGAAGAGATAATACACGAGATATCTGTCATGACAGGTATAAGCATTGAACAGTTATCTCAGAAACAGGCAAGTAATTTGAAAACACTAGATGAGAAAATGAAATTGCAGGTGTTTGGACAGGACAAAGCAATCAGCACTATCACAGACAAGATATTGGTTGCTAGGGCAGGACTTAAGAGTTTGACCAAACCGGTTGGATCATTCTTGTTCCTAGGACCCACAGGTTGTGGTAAGACTGAGACTGCAAGACAACTGGCAAAAACACTAGGTGTTGAATTGATAAGATTTGACATGTCTGAATATCAAGAGAAGCATTCTATCGCAAAACTGATCGGATCACCTCCGGGTTACGTGGGATATGAAGATTCCAACATGGGTGGTGGTATGTTTATAAATGAAGTGGAAAAAAATCCACACGCAGTTGTACTGTTTGATGAGATTGAGAAAGCACATCGAGATGTATCTAATATGTTGCTACAAGTTATGGATTATGGTACTGTCACAGGTTCAAATGGCAAGAAAGCAGACTGTAGAAACATCACACTTATCATGACTTCTAACCTGGGTGCAGAAGCAATGGAAAGAAACAACATAGGATTTGGACCAAGTGAAAGACAAGGTGAGGATGACAATGCACTTAAGAAGTTCTTCCCACCAGAGTTTAGAAATAGGCTAGATGCTGTTATTAAATTTGATAAACTTGCAGAATCTACAATGAAGTCAATTGTTAAGAAGTTCTTGTTAGAATTAAACACAATGACCATAGAAAAAAATGTAGAAGTAAATGCAACAGATCCAGCAATAGACTATTTGGTCAAAAAAGGATTCGACGCCAAGTTGGGTGCGAGACCACTACAACGTGTGATAGATGATGAGATCAAGAAACCGTTATCTAAGATGATGTTGTTTGGCGAACTTACTGTGGGCGGAATGGTAGAAGTCAGCCTAACTACTGACAGTGAACCTAAACTTTCTGTAAACTTCAAAGCAAAACAAGTTTTAGAACAATTCAAGCCAAAGGTGTCGGATGAGAAAACATCACAATAAATTATACTACGGCAAGTATAGGTATAAAACAATTTTCAAGATGCCGGGCAGTATACAATTTTATCCTACCACCAACGAACATTTGATTTCTATTAAGAAAAGGCATTACGATGCTTCGGACATGGTCTATCTTGCTAATTTCATAATGCAAAACAGAAACAAAATGAAATTCAGATTCCAGGACAGAAAATCAATGTTTTATTCAGATAAAAAACTTGCACAACAACTGATAGAACAATATTGGGATTATTGGATAGGATCCGAAACTGTTGATCCAAAATTTACAAAATTAGACAGGAACACAGTCGGTTGCACAAGATTGCCACACGGCAAATATCAATATCAAGTGTACCTCAAAAAAGATGCACACCTGCATATAACAAAGGCACAGAGAGATAACCTTAGGGAATTTTTGGAACGCAACGTGGACCACTGCTTGGTACCAGGTTATGCTATAATGGATTATCTAGAGGACAAGTGTCCGTACTGTTTTGGTGGATATTTCTATGTGACAAAGGAACAATTTATCACTCCCGTATACATGATGGCACAGGAGGCCATAGACAAAGTAATTAAATTTAGAAAGGTAAAAAATGGAAGCAATAAAAAAGTTACGAGATAAGAAAATATTCAATGACCAGAGTATTGTTGAGAGTATGATACCAAAATACTGGATGGGATCTCCGGTCATAAAAAGGAGTCTGTTGAGGGTGCGTAAAGTACGAGAAGATGACTGTGTTTGTGAAGAACTAGGAGAGGCAGACGGCAAGGCCTACAAGATCAAGTACATCAACATACTGACAGTGGACGGACAGGAACCTAACGAGTTAGCCGCTGTGTACGGACTGGGTCCAAAAACAGCAAGATTCAAGAGACGCAAAAGCGAATAAATAACAACGATGGCACAGACAAGCACAACATTATCAGGTGAAGTTTCACACAAGGCCGATATCACAGGAACAGATATAAGCATATCTACCACCGGCACGATATCGTCAACTTCCACTATCATTGCTGATGACGGCAGTGACAATGGTAAATTACAGGCGAGAGACCTTGTCACAGTGTCTGGCACTGGCAATAACAACAAAACATTCACAGTCAAAGCAGTGGTTTCAACAAAAGAATTCACAGTTGAAGAAACAATATCAGCAAATGATAACGCAGACGGTTCCACAGAATTTAGGTTGGATAATATAGGTTTTGTCACAGACAAGGCCAAGGGAGATGGGTATTACTCACAGCCAGACGGTGTACACACTGTTGCATATCATCCAGGTGCCACAATAAATGACGATTCGACAATTGGTTTGATCATGCAAGGATCATTGGCTACCACTCCAACAGAAGACGATTGGTTTGATATCACAGGCACTGAGATCACAAGTGCTGAACTAGACGGATCCACATTGGCTTTCCATGCCAATTTCACCGGAAATTTTGTATGGGTAAGAGCAAAAGTTTCAGGAATGACTGCTGGTGCAGTGACAAAAATCCTTTACAACCACTAAAAAGTCGCATAAACACTAGGTTCTAGCAAGATCAACTCTAGTTGACTTATACCAGTTTCGTGTTATACTAATAACATGAACGACAAAGATATAGAAAATATCAACACAGTTGATATCAAGATTACAGCGGAATCCGTTGATGCCCATGTAATATGCCTCAAAGAGAACGGATACAAAGTTCTCAAAAAATCATCAATATATTCTTACTATCTAATGTACTTTTTATTAGGTGGATTTATTATAGGGAGTATGCTGTCATGATTCTTAGAAAAACTAAAAAATTAAAGAATACTTTACTAGCATTATCATCAGCATTGGCATTGACTGCCTGTGGAGGTGGTGGCAGTGGAGGACCAGTTGGTGTTGTAAATGATTTCGTCAATGAAGACTTATCTAACCTATCTGGTTCAACATCTATCGTAAGTTCATATTCTAATTTACTGTCAAGTTTCACCTCAACAATCGCAGGCGGTGACTTCGGTGGTTTACAGGCAGTTATAACAGGACCTGATGCAGAAGATCGAGCAACAGCCAACACATTATTGACACAACTACAACAAGCAGAGAATCTTTGGGCTCAATCAGAAACACTAATTGCTGATCAAAGTGACGCTGACAAATACAAAATTTACAATTCGGCTTCTTACAAAGAAGCATATGCGGCCATGAAATATTTGAAAGAACATGTCAAACCTATCATAACAAGAGTATCACAGGGTAAGACAATCACACTGGAACAGTTGAACAAGGTTGCTAAAGAAGACAAAGCACTAGAAATTATCAACACAGAAAAAGAAGGTAGTGCAGTAGAGTACGCAAATGCAAAATTAAAAGCAGAAGAAAAATCAGAGAACAAAACTTCAACTGAGGAGACATACAATCAAACAGTGGACGGAACTCCGGTGGAGGACTTCTCAGATGCCACTTGGGAATACATTCCAGGCGAAGGTGGTAAGCAGAAAAGAACTGTTAAGGTTACTACACCACGAACAAAAACTGTAAAAATAAAAACTTGTACATGGGTTGAAACAAAAAAATTAGCAGAAAACGGTAGTGTGGTGGTGTCAACAACACCAAGTTGTAGCATAGCAGAAACAGTAACAGTAGTATCTCCCAAAGTAGAAGATGTGATACAATACCAAGATGAAGGTAATCCTATTACTAATACAGAATATCTTGCAGATGTAGTGACTAGTCCGGTTGAAGAATGGAATTCCGCTTATGGTACTAATGGTACACTTACTACACCGGTTAAACATAGCACGACGGCAAACACACCAGAAGTTGTAGCAGGATCAGAATCAACTGCAACAGTAAATTACACAAAGAACAGAACTACCTCAACAGGAATAAAAAATCAAGTTAATGTGATTGTGGACAACTGGAGAAAAACAACAGTGACAAAACCTGCAGTTCGAATAACTTCAGATACTGTTGTTTACAATGACACACTAACAAAACAAAAGAGAACTTGGACTATCACGACAAAGAAGAAAAAGGTAACCTATGCAGATGGTACAACAGAAATTATAGAAACTGTACAACCTAAAGTGTACACAGATTGGGAAACTGTTCAAACCGAAGTAATACAAAGAACTGAGAAAGAAAATGTGGTTTCAACTAACATATTCTTAACACCAGAAATTACAGATGTGTTTGTTTCACAAGCATCGTCCACTGTGAAAAGTGCCGCATACACAGATGATGACGAGGACCTAGGTACACAAACAACAGGTCTAAGCACTAATGCTGATGACTTTAAAACAACAGAATTTAATAAAGACACTAGTAAGTCAATGATCAATGCTGATAAGGCCTATGCAAGAGGTTGGACAGGTAAGGGTGCAGTACTAGGTATAATTGATTCTTATCAAGAAACAGATCATGAAGCACTAGATGGCAAATACAAATGGTACAACAACTATGTTAGATATGAGGACGGTACTAAGGACGCAAATGGCAACGAACTAGGCACGGTTGCAAACAGAGGTAAGAACATATCACACGGTACACACGTGGCAGGTATTGTTGCAGGTAAGAAAGATGGTACAGAATTTCACGGTGTAGCCTTTGACTCAGAACTAGTTGGTGCAAACATTGACTATTACGGATCAGGTTCAGCACACATGAGTTATGCTTCACAGGCCTTACAGGACATCACAAAATTAAAAAGCACTACTGCACAAGGTGGTGAAAACATGAACATTGTTGCAGTGAACATGAGTTTCAACAAGACTAATGCAAACTTCCATTATGGTACAGTTACACAGTTAAGTGACGGCACATACTCAGCACCTAAGATTACAGATATTATGACACACAGTGGTGGTGGTGCACAGTATTGGCAGGTGGCAACAGACAATGACATTGTGCTTGTGAACTCGGCGGGTAACGGTACATATGTAAATGGTGCAATGAATTACGACTACGCACTGGATCCGGGTGTTTGGGCCACACAGGTGGACAACAACGGTGACCTAGTACTAGGCGGCAAAATGATCATCGTAGGTAACTGGGGTGGCACAAAAGCAGATGGACAGGTTGTAGGCAGTAAAGCAGGACATATATGTTTGAACATAGTGAACAATGCCTGTAATGACACATACAAAACATCAGATTTCTATATACTAGCACCAGGTGAATCAATTTACTCAAGTGTACCAGATGGCGGATATTTGACAATGGGTGGTTCAAGTATGGCGGCACCTCAGGTTACAGGTGCAATGGGCATACTGCATCAGATGTGGCCTCACATGAAAGGTGAGAACCTAGTCAAACTTGTATTGAACACAGCAGACACAAACATCAACGGATACAATGTCAACATACACGGACAGGGTATGTTGGATCTAGATGAAGCAACACAACCGCAAGGTGCAATAGGTATTCCAACTACAGGCAGAGTGGATGGCACATTGACCTCTCTCAACAACACATATTTTGCAACAGGAAATACAAGTGCATTCTCAAGTTTATCGAACTTGAAAATCATGGTCATTGATGACTATGACAGAGATTACTACATGAACTTGGGTAGCGGGTTCACAGTAAAAGACAACAGAAAGTATTCGGATATTGATATGCTGATGGCAAACAACAACACTTTCTTACCCACTAATCAAAGTTTTGGTTCATTCACACAAGGTGGACAATACGATTTACTTAACAACTACAACTTTGGATTTTATACCGGTGACAATGGCGGTGGTGATTATTCAATGAACGTTGGTAAGAACTTTATGCTACATAAAAATCTTAAACTAAAAACAAGCATTGGACAGATGAGTGAGCAAGACACATGGTTGGGTAACTATTCCGATGGTGCTCTTGCAGTAGGTGACAACAATGATACAAACTTTGGAAACATAGGTATCGAGTATGCACTGGGCAACAATGTATTGAGTTTGAATTATACAAAAGGTTATACAGATATTAACACAACAGACAACAGTTTAATTAAAAACTTCTCAGATATTAAAACAGAATCTTACAGGTTGGCTTATGAAATACACAAAGATAAGCACACAACTTTCGGTTGGTCGTTCTCACTTCCAAGTCATATAACATCGGGTTCGATGGATTTGGAAGTAGCCGAAAGTGTAAATCTAGACGGAACGATAAACTACACAGACATCAAAAGCGACCTTACACAGAGCACTAAAGAGAAGAACATGGGATTCTTTTACAGCAAGACACCAGAACACGATTTGGACGCAACATTCAACTTCAGTGCAGAATACAGACAGGACGTTTCTGGTCAGGCCGGCAGTGATGGTATGCATCTGGGAATGAACTATGTTAAAAAATTCAGTGGTGCTTGTGGATTCCTATTCTGGAAGAACCCCAAATGCTACAACACAGATGGCACTAAAAAAGACATCAAGGCGATGTATGCTAATCAAGGCAAAGAGATTGATAGCCTCACTAAACACGGATTGGTGTACGATTTAGAAACAGATAAGTTTGTACCGATCAAGAAAAAATAGATGCAGAAAGAAATACACAAAGAAGATTATTTTGGAACACTGATGTGCATACTTGTAGATGAGTCACGTAGGATCATGCCCACGTTCAATCCCACAAAGGAACTGCACAAAATACAGAATGATATGTGTCGGGCGGGAAGTTGGATAGATTCAATGCCCATAGATATAATAGTTGAATCAGACCCACAGGAATCAATAAAGAAATTACAAAGAGATGTGCTACCAGAGTACAGAAGATTGGCGGCGAATTTGATAGACCAATTCATAAGCGAGTTCGAGACACAGGGCGGACGTAGGGTAGAGATCACAGAGAAATTTGAAAGGATGTACAAATGGAAACAATAGAAATTACATGCACTAACAACGGCAAAACAAAAACAGCCGAGGTGTTAGTTCAAAACGACAAGTACATAAAAGTGGTGCTAGAAGGTACTCAGATATCAATTGAAATGTTCAGAGATACTGTAAATATTCCATACACAGGACACACAGCAGGACTGGAATTCGAATGGCAACAGAAAAACTAAAATTTAAACTAGAACTATACGCAACCATGTGGGACAAGGCTCCTCATACAGAAATAGTAGTGGACGGTAAAAGTTACTACGACGACGACATTACTAGCACAGAAGACAACCCAACACTGATAGAATTTGAAGCAGAACTTGAGGAGGGAAAGGAATCTTCTCTGATCATCAAAAGATCCGGCAAAAGTATAAATCAAACAGTAGTCAATGACAAAGGTGACCTGCTCAAAGATCAACTATTGCACATCAAGTCCATAGAGATAGATGAGATAGACATAGGTGGATTGGTGTATGAGGGAATCTACACTCCACAATATCCAGAACCATGGGCAACACAACAACGTGAGTCTGGCACAGAGTTGAGAGAATCTTTTAAAAACGTTACACAGATGGGTCATAATGGAGAATGGAAATTCACATTCTCTTCACCATTCTACATGTGGCTGTTAGAGAACCTTTATTAATATAAATATGCTTGTATGAGAGCATCACAATTCATTAAAGAACAAATAGACTCAGACGCTGTAAACGAGCTGGATACCTACATCATGAACAATGAAGACCTGTATCGTAGACGTTTTATGCCCATTATATCCAACATCAGAAGAAAATTAAAGAAGAACGTGTATGACCATGAGAAGGCACAGAAACTTTGGATGTACCTGATTGATGATGCCGCAAAGGAATACGTGAAAGAACATGGCTCCACACAGGACGATGTGGCATCAATGTTTCCTAAAGAAACAAGAGAACAAGTGGCAAGAATCATTTCAGACAGAGAACTAGAAAATATTAAACAAGGCGAATACGATGTACCTCAGGGAACTGTTTCTTAGGGAGGACGATCGAGCAACAGCAGTCTTTGCCTTTGGCCGATTCAACCCACCCACAATAGGACACCAGAAATTACTAGACAAAGTTATAGCCATGACTAAACAGGTCAACGGAAAAGGCTACGTGTTCCTTTCACAGAAACAGAACAACAAAACAGATCCATTGACATTCAAAGAGAAGCAGGATTACATGAAAATGTTCTATCCCCAACTGGCAATAGGAGATGCTGGTGTCAAAACAATCATACAGGCATTACAGAAGATCCAGGCAGAAGGTCGGACAAGAATTGTCATGATCGCTGGCTCGGACAGAGTAACGGAATTCCAGAAACTATTGAATCAATACAATGGTAAACCAACCAAGGCCGGTAATGTCGAATACAAGTTTGATTCGATAGATGTTGTAAGTGCTGGTGAAAGGGATCCAGACCAGGAAGGTGCCTCTGGTGCCTCGGCATCAAAGGCCAGAGAACTCGCCAACAAAGGACAAGAACACGAATTCAGCAAAGTGATAATGGGCGGCGACACTGGTAAAAAGTTGTACAGTATTCTACAAGATCGACTTGCAGAGCAGATTGACGAAAACAACAAAAAGTTGTATAATGAAGATATGACAGATGGTAAACCAATTGTATATCTTGACATGGACGGAGTCCTAGCAGACTTCTTCGGTGGTGTGGAATTCCTTTAT
>Ga0181421_1000478_pt1 | contig 11673 bp, 9 predicted proteins | sample 44SPOviralmetaG_FD_130146 | JGI IMG/M metagenome (GOLD analysis project Ga0181421, IMG submission 130146) | Marine viral communities from the oligotrophic San Pedro Time Series (SPOT) site, San Pedro Channel, CA, USA - 44 SPOT_SRF_2013-06-19 | ecosystem: Environmental > Aquatic > Marine > Strait...
TCAACAAATTCGAAGTCCTCACCGAGTGTATGCAGATTAATACTATGTAACCCATCCCAAGCGGTTGCGTAACCGCCGCTTTTACCTGGGTCGATGGCGATGGTCAGCTTCACGCTGTTAACTCCTTAATCGTTTTACGAATCGAGGAGGTAAGAAATTTACGGCCTTCTCTTTTCCAGCCGTATTTTTTAGACCATAGCTGGGCTGTTCGAGGCGAAATGCGAAAAATCTCGCAAATCTCCTTCTTGGTTAATAGTATTGGATGATAGTTATTTAATATTTCCATTGTCGGTTAAATCGAACCGACAGGAGGAAAAAAGCCCTAACTATTTATAAACAGTTTTTGTCGCACTATTGCTATTAACGCATATAGGGCGAAACCAAACTAATTCCCAACCATCGGTATTCATTTGTTTTGTGAAAGATCAAGTGCATCAATTGCTCGATACAACTTCTTTTGTACCAAAAATGTTAATACTGTCAAGCAAATGGGTGAAAAAGTTTTAATAACAAGAGGATTTGAGCCTTTTTGGTTGCAATCATTAGCCTTTTTCATGGAGTATGTAGAATTGTTTCGCCCTATATGCGTTAAGCTTAATTGTTGATCAGATTGAATCATTATTTTTATTTGTTTTTTCACCTTTTATTGAGTTTTTCCGCCTCTTCTCTAGACCTTTAATACGTAATAACTGGTAATAATTCGAATCTCCCCGAACCTTAGATGCACCCTTGCCGGCAGAGCCCCCAAGCCCCCCAATTATACTTGCCGCTTCGGCCACTCGATTACCCCGAAATCCCATCACCCAATTTATTCTTTTTCCGCAAGTCGATATCGTCCATCCTTGCCATAAATCTTTCCCAATTTCCTCCCTCGATTTCTCTGAATTCATGTGGGCATTTAGTTTAAAATGTCGCTTCAAAGCCAGTGTAAATTGCCATCCGATGTCGCGCTCGGTCTCGGCAAATGATTTGTGCATCTTTTTACCGACTTCAATCTCAACATACCAGTTGTTTTTAAACCTATTCTTGGATAATTTTTTATTATTTTTTCTCATAAACGCTTGCGTAAAACTATCTACAAGAATTAGCGTTTGCAAGTTGAAAGTGGCAATAAAAGGCAATGTATTTACGCAAGCGATAGTGAAAGTAAATAACAGATTAACCAGTGTTTGCGAGGGCAATCGCCTTTACAAATCCGCATAAATAAAATAATCAAAGATATGGCCGACAAAATTGTGGTTTCTGAACTTTCCGAATTTATTCAGCATATGAAAGTAGTCCGTAACTTATCGCCCTACACGATTCGCAATTATAAACACGCTATCGAATTGTTTTTTACTTGGGCTACCGATGAAGGAGTAACCCACCCTTCTGATGTGACCCGGCTACACGCTCGAAGTTATCTAATCGAGGCACAACAGAAAATATCTCGCCGGACTTTAAGGCATCACATTTCAGGACTTCGGACTTTTTACACTTTTTTGCGCATTCACAAGAAGGCAGATATAAACCCGTTCTTAAATATCGCCCTCCCAAAATTAGATAAGCCACTGCCTAAAGTTTTAACTCAAGATCAAATGGTAAAACTTATCGATCAGCCCCCCGCCAATGAACCCAAAGGTAAACCGATTAAATTTAATTCTCTTCGGGATTTAATGTGCTTGGAACTGTTATATGGGGGTGGTTTACGGGTCAGCGAGTTAGTCGGCATTAATTATGGGGACATCGATTTTAATCGTGGGACCGTGAAAGTTTTAGGTAAAGGGAGAAAGGAGAGAATTGTGGTCATCGGAAAGAGGGCCGCGGATACAGTCAGTAAATTTAAGACGATGTTTGCAAAGAAGGCATCCGCCAAGGACGATCCAGTCATTATCAATCCACAGTTTAAAAGATTCTCTAAACGCTCAGTCCAAATGTTGATCAAAAAATATCTGTCCTTTGCCGAACTACCCCAAGATATAACTCCCCATAAGCTCCGGCATTCATTCGCGACTCACTTACTTGATAATGGTGCGGATCTTCGGGCAATTCAGGAAATGCTTGGGCATTCGAGTTTATCGACTACCCAGGTATATACCCATGTTTCTAGTGCCAGGTTAAAAGAGGTGCATACCCTCGCCCATCCAAGAGGATAATATTATGGTTAATGACTTAGAAAGCTTCGAGGCAAAATTCCCAAAGTTTATAATTGGCGATACTGAGGACCGGACTTTTGTAGTTCACCTCCACAGTCCTAAATTGATTGCCGAGATAGTGGTGGCGGAAGATGGGAGCGAAACATTCGACCCCACTTTTATCGATGAACCTATTAAGGATGCCTCCGCTATCGCCAAGCTAATGCGAGAGGTCGGAGATTTCTACATCGAGGAAATTGAGCGGGAATAGATTACCGAAATCGTTCGGATAACTTAGCACCGGCTGAAGCCGCTGGGGTCATGAAGCGATTGTCGGGTTGATTATTTGGGGCTTTCGAATCGGCTGGCGGGAACAGATTTGGATATTCACCTTGCACCTTGGATGGGGCTTGTGGTTTTGGTGCTTTGGTACTCCCCTTTTTCTGAACACCCTGAAATGGTGCGTAATTTGATTTTACATTATTCCAGTCGAACGAAATACCATCCTTGCCTGTCTCCTTCAATCCGGCGGCACGGAATAAATCAAGGGTTCTTATAGCTTCACTATTTGGTCGATTCTCCAAAAACGCTCTAAGTTTGGGGTCTCTGATTTTCAATGCATCTTCTTTTTTATAAATCCCAAACAATGCGGTGACCTCTTCGTTCTCAAATAGTCCTTTTGGATTAATTCTACCTTCGGGGTCTTGCAGTGCATTCTTGGCAACCATTCTCGCCCTTTCCATTAATCCGTCAGGATCAGTAATTAATTCAGCTTTAACCATCGCATCGAGGTTCATTTTAAGATATCGCTCATCAATTACATCGATTTGTAACTGTGGATTACCGCTTTTAATCTTTGATACTCTAAACTGTAACGGAGTGAAAAACCTTTGATGTACTTCCCGATCCCCTCGGGCTGATGGTTTTGCAGAGCGATAGTAAACCATCATCTCTTTGGCATTATTTATCGCATCGGTAATCTTTTGAACTTCTGCTTTTATTCTGCCGTTCCTATCTTTTCGACCATTATCGGTAAAGATGTTAAGTATTTGATCGGGGAGATTCTTACCGACTAGCATACTCCGCTCGAAGATCATGCCTTTACCTGACTTCTTAGCTTTTGATTTCGCCTGGTCCGCTTTTACCTGAGCCTGTTTAGTTGCCTGTTCTGCTTGGTCGGCGGCTTGTTTTTTAGCTGGATCTGTTGGGTCTGCTTCCGATTCTTTTTTAGTCTTATTTCGATTTCTTCGGGCAAGTTTTAATTCGTTGTCCGCTTTAACGGAATCAAGTGCCAGTTCGGGGTCTAGATTTGGATCTCCGCCCTCCTCTCTTATCTTCAGTTCCTGTTTCAATGCATCCTTACCCGATTTCTCAGGCACAACAAATGCCGCAGCCTCCTGAAGTGTTATTCCATCCGTCCCTGTCTGCTCTTTAAAAGCTCGATCCGCGGTTGTACCTTTAGGTAGCACGACACCCTTACCCTCCACTTCGGCGGCTCGTTGTACCTGTTTTTTCTCCAATGCGATTAAATAATTTTTATACAGATTTTCGATGGGTTTACTCTTTTTAACGAGTGGGGCCATGCCTTTTTCGAAAACATTGCCAGTGTATGGATCAGCACCGCCAAACAGAGAAAGGACTTTACCTCCAGCATCCGTTAACTTCTGAACAATTGCGGGATCGAGGTTATTAAATACTTTTGGATTCTCAGACATTAACAGACTGAAGTGTGTAGCACCAATTTCTTGTGCTAATTCATTAGCATCCCTTTGAATACCCATCGAAGTGGCATCATCTCCAAGCAGTGAGTCGTATGCCTCGGCTAATTTCTGCCCTTCTTTATTAATACGAATCTTATCGATGGGTTTACCGAATGAATCGGATGTGAATATAAAATCGACCCCATCTTCATTCGGCTTTGCCCGATACTGTTCGAGTATTTGATGGGCAAATAACGGATCGTCCTTAATTGCTTCAGTTATAAAATGGTGTCCAAGTTCTTCGGTTACAATTTGCATCGCTTCCCTCGAACCCTTTTTCATGTCTCCGTCTTGGTTGACAAAAATTGTGCGTTGGTTGGGATTGTACTCAGCATTTGGAACGCTCTTAGCATCGGGGTATTTTGATTTTACCATTTCGAGGTAATTCGGGCGGTTCAGAAATACTAAGCCCGGAGAAGGCACACCCGCTTCCTCCAAGGATGCAAATGCCAGCCTCGCTTCAGGAGTAAGTCTTTTAAAGGCTTGTAACTGATTATCTACGAGCTTGGCTTGCATGAAATTTGATGCCGAAGTCTCGTCCCGTGCTTTTATTGACTTTCCTCCCTTCATGCCTGGCTGGTTAAATACTCCAGCCCCTCCCGATACAAACCCCTGTCCAAATGCCTGACCTGACTCCTCTACCCCTCCCCCGCTTAAATATGCGAGTGTTGAGTTTAGAGTTCCGACCGTTGCTCCGTTAACCACAGAATTAAACATCGCATCTCCGAGCTTTGTTCCTCCCATCTTGTGGGCGATTAATGCGGCCTGTCGAACGAATTTGCTTTCTGCGGTAACTGCCAGTCTCTGTAAAAATCTTTTTTGCCCCGCCGGTGAGGATAAGGCACTCAATGTCCTCTCCATTCCCTGTCCCGTCACCTTGGCAATCTTTGCAATCGATGCGGCGGTAAATGCACCCGCTATCGTTGATCCCACTGTACCCCCAGCATAAGATCCAATCACTGCACCCGCAGCTCCGACTTTGCCCAACATTTTTTCGGACTTCTCTCCTACTCTGCCCACTGCACCGGCAACTTTTTCCGCTAACGGTGCAATCCCTACTCGGTAAGGACCGAGGTTAACTCCTTTTACCGCCTTCCTTGTGACTACTGCCGCACCCTTTGCGGGTAGTGATGCCACTTCACCCGCTTTTTCGACTGCCTTTGCAACTCTGCCCAATCGAGCAGATTTAAGCGTAATCGATCCAACCTTTGCGGCTGGACCCGCAAGTGGGACAAGCATAGTCGGATCAACAAAGTTAGCTCCAAAGCTGACAAACTGCTCACCGTCTTCAGTCGATGCTTCGATCATTTTAGGGCGGACTTCATTGTAATAGTCAAAATTCTCCCGATATCTTTTATACTCGTTTTTAAGGTTCTCCTCATCCGTTCCGCTAATCATATCCATTGCGGCTCCCGCGATTGTTTTACCAAACCTTTTAAAGTCTGCGATGCCTACATCATACGCGCCTTCCAATTCGTCTAATCCCACATCTCCACTAAATACTTCACCGATTGCACCCATGCCCTCTTTGACAAGTGCCTTTCCTCCAATTAATGCACTCTCCCCAAATGCGAGAACCTTTTCTCCAGTTGATCGGCTATCGAGTAACTCTTTGTCCTTAACATACTGATCGAAAGTCATCGGACCCTGTGCCACTTCGGTTTCAAGTTCAGCAATAAGAGTATCCAGTTCCTCCTCCTCTAATGCGGGGGAACGGTTGCTGGGAGTGGATGTCACCTCGTACCCCGGTACTGCCGTCCCCTTCTCCATAGACAGAACATCTTCCTCTTTTAGAGACCGCAAGAGTTCGTCTAAATCATCATCATAGGTACTCATGGGTTAATGCTTTGAGCCTGTTTTTTTTGCAGTAAATCGAGGATTTGTTGCTCCTTGGGAGTTAGCAGTTCACCCCTCTGTGCTTTCTGCAAGATTATATTTTGAGCTGATTGTCTGCCCTGACTGGGTTGACTGGGTGGAGGTGGAGTGGCAGAGGGGGTGGACTGTCTTGCCCTTTCCGATGCATCGTCTACCTCATCGGTATTGTCTTGAGTCTTTACATCGATGTCTTGAGCCAACTCCTGTTCGATCTGTAAATAGTTTTGAGGTATAACATTCTCGACCCTTAGATTCTCCATTTTAGCAATACTTTTGTATTCGCCGAGAAGTTCTTTTGCTGGTTTAAATTGTACTGCCGTAATGTTTCGTGCAGTCTTAAAGAAGTCTTCCCTTTGATTTGCATTTAAAAGAGTACCATCTTTAAATTTCCTTATAGCTTGGGCAACAGGTTTGGGAATAGATATGTCACTATCTTCGCTTTTCTGAAGCCATGAGGTTGCATCTGCGGCTGATTTAAATTCGCCCTCTCTAACTACACTACCGGGATCGAGGATTTTCATGTAATTAAATACTAATGCTAAATCTCCGGCGGCAGATGGATTTTCGGCGGCAGATTTTACTTTACCGAATGCAGTTCTTACATCGTCAAAATCCTTAATTATTTTTGAACCTCTAACCTCTTTACGAAGTGAAGACTCATTACTAAACCTTTTTTCCTTCTTCTCGGTTTTAAGTTTTTTACGGGCTGTCCCAAGAGTCTGTGCTTGTGTTACTCTCGTAGGAAGGCCCTCCGCCAATCTATTAGTAAGGAAAGGATTATTTTCGATATTGGAAACCCTTTGAGCTTCCCTGGCATATTCGACTGGATCGGTAATTGTTGCCAATGGGGGGACCGCTCCAGTCTTCGTTCCCATTTGATACTGTGAAAACAGTGTATTCGCTTCCCTCTCCTTACCTTCACGGTTAAATTTATCGAGTAGGATTTCATTCTGCTGTTGCTGATTTGCCATTGCCTGAAGATTCTTGAACATCTCAAGCCCTTTCGGATTTTTTGATATTGCATTGGCACCTTGCTCTACCGCTTGCTCAAAGGTTATCGAATCATCACCCTTTATTCCAAACTGAGCCGCTGTATCGGGGCTGTTTATTAAGAATTTTTTGATGACCGAAGCAGTCTGCTTCTGTTCCTCCTTCTTCTTCTTACCTTCTGCATACTTATCAATCGAGTCGGCGGCGATCTTCCCAAGATTCGCAAACATCTGCCCATAAGCCTGTCCAGCCTGTTGGATTCCGCTGTTGTCGACTCGCATCAGAGACGAGCCATAATTACTGTTAAAAAATGGTTGTGCCATAGTTTTTATCCTCCTCTGGGTTTAGGAATTAAAGATGAAAGAATAGTCGCACCGCCCTGAATTAAAGCGGCATTTTGAGTAGCATCTGCACCGACTTGAGTATTATAAGCGGATAATTCATTAGCGGCATTGTTCTGTATATAGCCCAACGAAGCCGAAGGATTCAAATAATTGAAGCCTGGTTGAAAGCCCGCTGATGTTTGACCTAATACCCCCTGAGCTTGCTGTAAAGTATTCCCTCCCGACCGTCCGAGGATTGCCTGGAAAGGATCGAGTTCACTTGCTTTTGCTTGTGATATTTCTGCCTGTCGAAGTCCGGCTTCCTGACCGAGAACGGACTGCGCGAATGCACGGTTTTGCATCTTCCTTTGGTTCGATTCTCCCACCAATGCTTCCGCTTCACGAATGCCCGCCGACTGATCGAAAGTCCGTCCCATCATCGTACTCTGTGCTTTAAAGGAGTCCTGAATCCTTTGCCTTTCTCTGTCGGTTAATCCCTGACCAAGTGCATCGGTTGCCTGACTGGCAAGCATCGAACGAAGTCCTGGACCGCTTGGCTGGGGAGTTGCACCCGCCTCGCCAGTTGCCCCAGCATTTCCTCCCATCGCATTTAGAAATACATCATTGGCTCCGCCGATTTCTCCGATTGTTCTCGGTGTGTTCGGGTCGCGGAACTGCTCCATTATATCTTTATACTGTCCGGCAAATCGTGATACATCGTTTAAATCACTGGTTCTTTGACGGGATATATTTGCCCGCCCTACATCCTCGGCGAATGCGGAAAGTCCTAAAAACTGACCATCCTCGGTGTATCCAGCAGACCGCCCCAAAGATCCAAAAGTTTCAGGTATTACATCGCCTTGAGCCTCCCCCACTCGGGCATAGTGCGCTCTACCCCACTCCTCTAAGGTTCGGGTCGGTAAACCGTTGGCTTCACGCTCGGCATTGTCCCTTGCCACTTCAGCCATGTACGCGGGATTATCTCGAACATACTGCTCGAAATCGGGTCGTATTCCCTGAAGTTCACGCTTGTCCCCAAGGAGGTCGATTAAACCTTCACTTGTTTTCTCTGATTCGCCCTCTTGGTATGGCCTCCCAGTCTGTGGATTTTCGGTTACAAAACTAGTGGTGTACTGAGGTTCACCGGCAATTGGTTCAGTTGCTTGAACATCCGCAAAATTTTCTTCCCCAAATAACTCCTCAAAATTATTCTGTGTGAGATTTCCGAACAGGGATCGCATTTCGATTGCATCAAGCTCATTCGGCCCAATGTTCGGATATGCTTGTTCTAAAACATCCCTCATTGTTTGGGTGATAAATGTACCCCCCAATAGCTCATCCACCACAAGCCTAGCCTGTTGCTTAATATCCGTATTGGGGTCGATGACTAACTCTTCTTTCCGAATGCCAAATTTACCCAAATCATCCTGAGATAAATTTGAGTTTGGAGCATCAATATCCGCCTGAGTAATCGCCTCGGCTTTTGTTCGACTTTCACCGCCTAAAAGTTGTCTGCGCTGGACATCTGTATCTGCTTCAGCAGTAGCTAATCGGAGTGCCGTATCATAAGGGAGCATTCCGAGAAGTCCACCTGTTCCCGCAAAGTTACCGGTCCCTCGGAGTAAATTAAGCTGAGTCTCTATGCCCTCCCGAGTCGCTTCGCCGTAGGTTGGCATAAAAGGCTGATTTTGTGATCCACTATTCATTTTCTATTTCTCCTGTTAATTCTTTTAAAATCATAAAACTTGACTGGGCGGTTTTTCAGTTCCCGCATCCATCCAACGAGGGGCAGAGGATGGGGAATTTTATCGATGAAGTCTCGGACCGATCCTTTTCCGTATGCGAAGGTAACGAACCAGGCATCGGGATTTTTTACATTCCATTGCTCACCGGGATGGGTGTCAGATTTACTGCTCACCGCTTTGCCCAGTAATATGGAATCGGGGGCGATAAATACATATCCGCCAAGGGATGCATGACGGCCTATTTCGGCAAAAAGACTCTGTCCGATCTGCTCGTAAAATTTAGATGCTTTTTCTAAAATTGTCATTCTGCTATTATATAGTCCTCAACATCCGTTGCACTGACGGCCGAGCCGAGATTTACCCTCACCCAGTTCGTTCCATTGTCCACCGCTATGCATGGCAAACTGCCCCCGTCCCCATTCGTTACAAATACCAATCTCCCCGCCGTCCCGTTTGTGGGCAAATCCGCCACTGTAAAGTTTTCGAGTGTTATGGAAGTCTGCGAAATATTGGGAACTACTACGGTTGGATTCCCGAGTTCGTTCAGATTCGAGGCGGATAAATCTATCCCCGTTGCCATCGTGGTCCCTGGTGTGACTGTACAGGTTATTGCCATGACTACGCGACTTCATGCCGACCCATTAATCCTGTTTTTATTCCTTCGACTGTAACATGGCGAATCTCAGGAGATCCCGCGGTTACATCCACTTCTATGCCACAGGCAAATCCCCTTGCCCGACCACTGCCAAATCGAATTAATTTCTCTTCGGCTGATCCTGAATAACTTTCGGTATGGACCGTATTTGTCCGGTCGGGATCAGTGGTATTATATTTAATGGTAAATGCATCCCCGTTATTTACCTTTACCCCGAGCTGTCCCCTCTTCCATGATTTAACATTCATATCCCCGAGGGTGAATGATCGGGTCTTGAGCTTGGCAGAAATGGCGGTGGAGGTCGTTGTGCCGCTCCCAATTGTGCCGGTTATATCTGTGGCCGACTCCTCAACTAAATGCCATCCTTTGTCATTACAGGCGAATAATCTCCGCTTGGTTGGATTCGTTCCATGGTCAATGATTACAAAGTCATCAATGGCAAATCCGCTTGGGAAACTGTCGATGCTGGAAAAGTTATTCTGCAAAATATCGAAGACGATACACTTGTCATTTGTGGTGGATGTCGCAGTACCAGGATAAGCCAAATAATATTTATTGTCGAAAGTCACTCCGACTGCCTTATCCGCATTTGCAAAGTTTGCCTGGTCGATTTGATCCTGTATTGGGCGAGTCATTGGGACTGCTTCCCCGCTTACTTTCGCCACACTAATTCCAAGTCCTTTGGCGGCATCTAAACCTTGTTGCAGTACCATTACCCCATCATCAGAAAGGAAATAGATTTGCGGTCCGCTGGCCGCCACCGATTTGCGGGCAACACATCCAAATTGGCGGGTAATCTCAAATGTGGCGGCGGAGGCGGTGAGGGCGATATTATTAATTAAAAATATACTATTTCTCTGAAAGATGATTGCTTGGTTTTCGAGGTAAGAAGTTATCGCCACAACTCCTCCACTTGCTGATCCTTTTGATAATCTGAACTGACTGGTTGATTCCTTATAATTATCAGTATCCAAGATTTCAGAGGCTAAAACAGTAAACGGTGAATCGGCGGGTTGTGGTATTAACAAGCGATTCGCGAAGAACACTCCGAAAGTTGTATTTGGACAAGCGATATTTCCCGCCCCCGGAGATCCGTTCGCTTTAACCGTGAAAGCAGTCGGGGTCGAATAATCGCCTGTCCATTCAAGCGGTGCTTTCGATGGACCTCTAAATAAAATTAGTTTCTCAGCGGCTTGTACGAAGGAGGCATTATCTCCAGCCGCAACCACTTCCCCGCCAGGATATGCAATATTGATTCCGCTGTTATTTTGATCGTTCCACAGAATAACTTTATTTTGGGTTGCAACCGCAATAAATTCAGCATTTGTGGCTGGGTCGCTGAATAAAATCGAGGTAAATACTTTGTCCGTACCATACGATAAAGTGACTGAACCGGCTTTAAATTCGATACCTTTTCTGACCTTGGCGGTATCCCCCTCCAGTCTCATGTTCTGCGAATCCTCCACGAAGCCCGGCTCTAGCGTGGACGGTTCGAGATACGAATTCATGCCAATAAATCCGCGATCACCTTCTTCGGCGGTCGCATCGTCTAGCTTTCCGTATGACCGATACCGGCTCACCTCTTCTTTACCTCCTGGTAAATCTTTACCGCCATGTAAATAATCGTCATCCCACCAGCAATAATTCCAACGATTTCATGAAATGAACCGCTCAAACTGGCAAGCGATCCGCCGAATCCAGCTAATGCGGTCCTATCCATTAGAACAGGCAATCGAGGATTATGATGCCAATAATTAGGCCGACAAAAACGGTTAGCATTTTACCCTTTTTTGAGAGCGATAAAAATTTCTCTTTTAATAGTTCAAGATTTTTCATTTCGTGAAGGAGGTTTTACGGGAAATGGTGCGCGGGTTGTGGATTTTGTGACTTCGGATTTGGCACATCTTTTTGCCACGAAAATGGGAATGGCGAGGTATCCCGCGAGGACGATTGCCGCTCCGATAAGAATCTTTTTTATGTACGATGTGAATGCATCAAACCCACTTTGATGCTGTTTTAGCCCAGCACTTACAAGTGCATCGACATCTCCGTGTGTGATTGAATCTACGAGTTCCTTTTTTTCGTCTGATAGTTCGTAAATTCTTGCACCAGCATAGGCAGTTCCCGCACCTAATGCCGCACCGCCTGGACCGGCAATCCCGCCCAAAGCCGCACCGCCTACAGTTGCGGCGGGGGTGATGAGTGAGCGCA
>Ga0181421_1000482_pt1 | contig 11623 bp, 14 predicted proteins | sample 44SPOviralmetaG_FD_130146 | JGI IMG/M metagenome (GOLD analysis project Ga0181421, IMG submission 130146) | Marine viral communities from the oligotrophic San Pedro Time Series (SPOT) site, San Pedro Channel, CA, USA - 44 SPOT_SRF_2013-06-19 | ecosystem: Environmental > Aquatic > Marine > Strait...
ATAAACAATGTTAGTAGTAATCAATACCCAGATATTATATATGGAGGTACGCTTTCAGACATGAATGTTGTAATAACCAATCAACATTTTTTAATTGAATATGAGATGATTTAAGTAGAATATTTTTTCATTAAATTTATTCAATTGTTAAAAACATATAAAAGCTTTAAAAAATTATATGTAAACCAAAATAAATGAGGATTACAACATTATTATATTTATGTTCATTGAGCATGGTTGAAGGGTTTATGATCAATGCACCACATCGTGTTTTATTTAAAAAAAGTAAGGTGAATTTAAATGATAAACATATAGTGGGATTAAAAAGTAAAAACGGTGATGAAGAACATGAAACAAGATTGGATATAATTGAGGGGATTGGTGGATTTATGGGATATCCGAAAGAACGTAAATGGAAAGGTTTCAGAATCGCGTGTTACTCTATTTTTGCGGGTTCAATATTGAGATCAGCGCTAGTAGATGTGGGAAATTACATAGATAATAAAACAAACAATGCTCTAGAAAGTTCAATCGATAGTGCGGTCGTTTTGCAGTCTAAACAAATAGGTTTTTACAAAAACATACAACCAGTAAAACTGCAAAAAGTGATAATATTAGATGAACCATATTTATGCGAAAGCTCTAAATTTATTTGATGTAAAAGAAAAACAATCGACAATCGTTTTAAATCAAATCTTCGTAAAATAAAAAATATTTGTTTAATGTATAAATATGGGCAAAAGATTAATTGGTTCGAGACGTGAAGTTTACAATGGTACAGCAAAAAGAACAAGCGGTGGTTTAGAAAAAAAGGACTTATTTTACAACAAATATGGACGTATTGTTTCATTGAAGAAACATGTAACAGCTAAAAAAGAGAAACGATTACAAAAATATGGATGGACTGCGAAAAAAGGTAAATTTGGTGGGATTAAAATGAAATCCAAGCCAAAAAGCAAGGCCAAAAAGAGCAAAGGAAAGAAAGCTAAGGCCAAACGCACAATGAAACGTTAAGTAAGTAAGTAAGAGTATGTAAAATCTACTAAAGGAATGAATTATACATGAAACCACTTTTTTCATATAATGTTACTAAAAATGTATCATTATATCCTTCTACATAAACTGTATCGCCATTTACGAGTTCATCGCACCCGTATTCATCCATACAACTTTTGCCATTGAAAGATAATGGTAATCTAACGGAGTTGTTTTGGTCGCTCATGCCATGATATTGCCATGTATTTCTGGATGTAATTAATTGTTTTCCCATAAGTGGTAATATAGTATTGCTATTATTGTTATCATTTGTAATTATTCCGATCTGTGAAAAGTGGTGTGACATGGGTTGTGTTGGAACATTAATTGCGTTTGATTTAGGGATTGGGTTTTCGTTTTGAGCATTGGAGCTGATAAAATGTCCTTCGGTTAAATTTTGGCCACTGTAATTAACATGATACAAGTATATTAATAACGCAACAATTATAATACTAAGGAAAAGGTTGAATGCTTCAATGCATATGATTCCAGGAATACATTTTTTCGCCATTATGTGTTGTATATACATAGTAAATATTTTAAATAGGGGAACCAAGGGTCCCCCTTACCCCCTCCTTTGTGCTAGATATAAACTCTTTTTCAAGGAGGGGGGCTTAGGGGAACCTTGGTTCCCCCACTTTTGTGCTAGATAAAACCCTTTTTCAAGGAGGGGGTAAGGGGAACCTTGGTTCCCCCTAGTAGACCCGCTGAGCAAGTGGAATAGTCTTAACTTCTTTATTTAATGTAGAAAAGATTACCTTACGTTTAGACAAAGATACATCTGTTTTACTTACTTCGTTAGTGTTTGTAAGTTTTGCTATTGTGTGACACAACCAATTATCGTCATCGCGTTTTGGGTAATTTTCGTGAGAATGAGCACCCCGACTTTCTTTTCTGTAGTTGGCGCTGTGCATTGTCACGAGCGAGTTGTCCAGTAGATTTTTTAATTCCAATAATTCAATAAACTCTGAATTAAATGTGTCAGATTTATCATCAATTGACGCGTATTCAAATTGTTTGTATACTTTTTGCATTTTTTCAACACCTTGTGATAATAGTTTGTCATTTCTGAAAACCCCAGCATGTTTTTGCATAGTATTTTGCATTTCTAATCTAAGGTCTGAGACATTTAGAGAATTTTGTTTGTACCCGGAGTTGTGTTTGTAGTAATGATACTTTTCTAAATCGCGATGTAATTCCTTTTCATCACAATCTTCGATTGGTTTGTCATTGTGTATTTGGTAAATATTTTCAGCACACGCTTTTCCAAATACTACAATGTCTAGTAAGGAATTAGCGCCTAGTCGGTTGGCTCCATGTACAGATGTACAAGCGGCTTCACCAGCTGCCCACAATCCACGTACAATATTGTCATCTTTGTATCCAGAAGGATTGACAACTTGTCCTTTCCAGTTTGTTGGAATGCCGCCCATATTATAATGTACGGTGGGAATCACTGGTACAGGTTCTTTTGTTACATCTACACCTGCAAAAATATTAGCGGTTTCAGATATACCAGGCAGTCGTTCTTCTAATAAATCAGGAGGTAAATGAGATAAGTTGAGTAAAATGTGGTCTTTTTTATCACCGACTCCACGTCCTTCGTTAATTTCAATTGTCATTGAACGCGATACAACATCTCGGCTTGCTAAATCTTTTGCACTTGGTGCGTATCTTTCCATGAATCGTTCGCCTTTTGAATTTAATAAATAACCACCTTCGCCACGGCAACCTTCAGTCAATAAGACCCCAGCCCCATAAACTCCGGTTGGATGGAACTGAATAAATTCTGAGTCCTGTAGTGGTATACCTTTTCTTAAACACATAGCATTGCCATCGCCGGTGCATGTGTGCGCGCTTGTCGCGGAAAAATAGCATCTACCATATCCACCGGTAGCAATGACAGTATTTTTTGCGTTAAATTTATGATAGGTTCCGTCTTCAATATTGTATGCTAGTATTCCTACACACGCAGTTTTATCTTTGTTTAGTAGCAACTCTAGACCAAAGTATTCAATAAAAAATTTAGCATCATGCTTTAATGCGTTTCCATATAAGGTGTGTAACATAGCGTGACCAGTTCTGTCAGCTGCACACGCGGTACGATATGCTTGTCCACCTTTACCAAATTCAAGGGATTGTCCACCAAAAGCACGTTGATATATTGTCCCGTCCTCAGTTCTAGAGAATGGGAGACCATATTTTTCTAGTTCAAGTACAACAGTTGGTGCTTCTTTGCACATGTAATGAATTGCGTCTTGATCACCCAACCAGTCACTACCTTTTACAGTATCATAAAAGTGCCAACGCCAATCGTCTTTTGTAATATTACCTAATGCTGCGTTGATACCTCCTTGTGCTGCAACGGTATGTGACCGCGTTGGAAATAGTTTGCTAATACAAGCTACATTCAAACCCTTTTCACATAATCCAGTTGTTGCACGGAGACCTGCACCACCTGCCCCTAGTACAATTGCGTCGTAAGTGTGTTCAATTATTTTGGGAATATATTTTTTCATAGTGGATATATTTTATTATTGAGTAAGGTTTAAATAATAATAACAATAAAAGAGTTTGCGTACAAACAATATAATTGCAAAAATTGAAAAAAAGAGAAATATTAAGAAGATATAAAAATATTCACCTATAATATTTAGGATGTCAAAAGTGTTCACCGATCCACTATTAACTGTAGACGATAATAGGTATGTAATGTTTCCAATAAAGAATCAAGAAATATGGACAATGTATAAAAAAGCATTAGAATCTTTTTGGAGATGTGAAGAGGTCGATCTAGCAAAAGATAACGTAGACTGGGAAAGTTTGACTAGTAATGAACAGTATTTCATTAAAATGATCTTGGCCTTTTTCGCGGCCTCTGATGGGATAGTATTGGAGAATTTAGCGGGACGTTTTATGAATGATGTTCAATTAAGTGAAGCCAGAGCATTTTATGGGTTTCAAATAGCAATGGAAAATATCCATAGTGAAATGTATTCATTATTAATAGAGACATATGTTAAAGACAGAGAAGAGAAAACAAAGTTGTTCGAGGCTTTGGATAATTTCCCATGTATTAAAAAAAAAGCCGATTGGGCAATCAAGTGGATAAATGATAAACGAGCAAATTTTGCAACACGACTAATTGCGTTTGCGTGTGTGGAAGGGATATTCTTCTCGGGTGCGTTTTGTTCAATCTTTTGGTTAAAGAAAAGGGGGTTAATGCCTGGATTGACGTTTTCGAACGAATTAATCTCGCGCGATGAGGCATTGCACACAGAGTTTGCAATTATGTTATACAATGGATTACAAAAGAAAAATAGACAAAGTAAAGTGTATGAGATTGTGAAAGAAGCAGTAACAATAGAAAAGGAATTTATCATTGAATGTTTACCTTGTAAATTGATAGGCATGAACAGTGCGATGATGGGTCAATACATAGAATTTGTAGCAGATCGTCTGTTAGTCCAATTAGGATATGATAAAATATATGAATCTAACAATCCGTTTGATTTTATGGAGATGATAAGTATTGAAGGTAAAACAAACTTTTTCGAAAAGCGCGTTGGTGAATATGCTCTCGCGACAAAGGAAAATGATGGTGATGTATTTACGTTAGATTCTGAATTTTAAACAATAATTAAATAATAATGGAAATAAATGATATTCGTAACACTGCTGCTTTTAGAGGAGGGACCTTTTCTGAATACAAAATAGCAGATGTAAAATCTGCTTGTATCAATGAAATTGAACAAGCGAATGTAGTTAATACTTTTTATTGGTTTATGGAATTGTTATGTTCTGGTCATGTAAATGAAATATGGGAAATAATAATACAATTTTATGCAAACAAAATCAATGTAGGAAATCCGAAAGTGGCTGTGTATTTAGATATGGTATATACGAATTATGAGAAAATATTAGCCAATGGATATACAAATTATGAATTGGCAATGAGGAACAATAGCAAAGTTCGCGATATTTTTTGCGAAATAGCTATAATTTTATGTAGTTCTACCAGGACGCCTACATTTGAGAAAATAAAAATAATTGACTCGAATGATTTTGATTTGGAAAAGTTATCCAATAAGTTAAAAGCACCAAGTACGACGTTTGTAGATGAAATATTTCAAGATGATGATCCATATGAATTATACATACCGATTAATGAATTGGCTTACAGTTTGAGTAAGGAAAATGGAGAAAAAAATTTGTGGAATACGATTTACTGGGTGGAATGGATATTACAATACAGTAAACAGTACTTCAAAAAATATGATGATGTTATCAAAGTAACACAAAGAAAAATAAATGTAAATCAAACACATAAAAAAGATTTTATTTGGTTGATTTGGGACGTTATTTTGAATAAGTCATTGGTATATTTTGATATACAAAAAAAAATAATACAAAGTTTGTTTAAGCTTTTTTTAATTAACTACAAACCTGGTACTAAAGAAAAACGGAAACATTTGATTTTTTTTGCTTGTAAGGTGATAATTAATGTAAAAAACATTAATTTTCAAGTACCGATCATTTCAAATAAGGAAGATTATGATGTAGAAGAAATAATGAAACGAGTGTTTAATGAGTTAAAAAAAAGTGAACAAACTCCAAATACTGGTTATTTGAATATTGAAGAAGAACGAACAAACATTGAAAAAACAGTTGAAAAAATAACAGCGATAAACTCTTTTCTAGGGGAAACCTAATCGAGTTACCATCCTGTAAAAAATCTCTTGTTATATTATTAATGAAAAAACAATCAACTATACTTCTTGTTTTAGTTATAGTTCTATTATTGTATGTGGTTGTTGCTAATGACTTTTTGAAATTCAAACAGTTTTTCATATATGGTGTAGAAAGTTTCAAAGAAAAAATGGAATCAGGTCAAACAAATGACACTATAAAGATGAATATTCCAATATTGAACAACATAGACGATGAAGATACAAAACAACATCCTGGGTATTGTTTTATAGGGGATAATGATGGTAGCCGACACTGTGTTGAACTAGAAAAAGATGATAAATGTGTTTCAGGACAGGTGTACAAACACAAAGAAATTTGCATAAATCCGGATTTAAGATTTTAAGATTTTAATAATTTATAATAGTGTGATTATTTTTTAGTGTAATAAAGAAATATTGACCTAATAAAATACAATGAATTTTATTAAGTTTATTAATTTCATATTTAATTTATTTACTATAATTAATGTAAATGATTTTTGTAGACCTAATGATTCATTGATATCAATATCGCCTGGGGGATTAACCGGATTCTATTCACTAGGTGTATCATCGTATATAAAAGAGAATTATGATGTATCAGAATATTCTTTTTTAGGAGCATCTGCTGGATCGTGGAACTCGCTATTATTTACATGTAAGCATTCTAGTGAAGAAGTATTAAATACTTTATTGTCAAGAGATGTATTGTTCAAGGCAAGAACATTACCTGAATTGACCGAAGGATTGGGTAATCATATATTAACTAACTATCAAAGCGATGATTTTAATTTAGATAGGCTTTATATATCAGTATCCAAATTAGGATTACTTAGATTTAAACCACAGATTATGTATAATTTTACAAATTTGGATGAGGCTGTTAATGGATGTTTGTCTAGTTCATATATTCCTTTTATTACAAGTAAATTTAGACGAATGCCTATAAACAATATTATAATGGATGGAGGGATAAATACTTTCCCACCAAAACAGATTAATGCTTATTTGAACATTTATCCATCAATGTGGGGTAGAGATTTTACACCTGGATCAGGATTTAGATATCCAGCTAACCATGATTATTTCATTGAAATGTATATGCAAGGGTACCAAGATACAAAAAAAAACAAGAAAGTTCTTGATGCTTTTTTCGAAAGTTATCGATGATTATGAATATATTATTATATAAATTAATATGTAGAATTATTTTATATAAATGTTGAGTTGGAAATCAAATGCAAACTATTATACGCAGACAGCGGCGTATAGAAAAAATGTCAGACCTCTGGAATACATTGCTTACAAATCTCAACCAATGAGACATTATAGAAAACAATATGCTACAACAACATCATCGACCTCTAAATATTATGGTAATCATTTGATGAGTTATACGAGTCCGGGAGCTAATAGTGTTTCTATGAAATCGTCGTTTGGAAATTGCATAGGAATATCCGGAATAGCAAGTCACACATTGGATAATAAAGAAAAAGAAAGGTGCTATACAAAATGTAACAAAATATCCCGCACAACAATAGAGCCTGTATCAAAAAATAAACGATCTGATAAACTGAGTTCTTGTGCATTGAGATGCCAGAGTATTTTATTTTAATGAGGTGTTCATCGTTTATGTTAGAGTTTGTCTCAAGGATGGAAGTAAGGCAGAACCTAGGGTTTCCCTAATTATTATATAAGTAATATATAAATGATGAGTTGGAAATCAAATAAACCGTTGTATTTTACACTTACTGCAGCCTATCAAAAAAATAGTAAACCTAGTAATTACATACCGCATAGAGCGAGACCCATCGTACATTATCGAAAGCAATACACTGCAAATTCTACTTCCAAATATTATGGAAATCACCTGGCTACTTATACAAACCCTGGTGGTAATACAATTTCTTTAAAGTCGCCCAGTGATAATTGTATTGGTTTTTCAGGTGTAGCTGATTATATGTTAGAGAACAAAGAAGGGTGTTGTCATAGTAAAAAAAATCCAAAAGTTATTAAAAGTGGTGGTGTAGAAAAACAACGCATATCTAGCAATAGAGAGTTATTGAGAAAACGTGGACGGACATACGATAAAAATTTACCAATTAAAAAGACAGACATAGAATCGGGATATTCTTTTACAAATGTATATCACGATTGTAATGGTGTTCCGACAAAATTGCAAAAATATAACAAATTTTCAAACACAAAATTTTTCAAAAATGGTGCGGCATCGGCATCTAGTAAGATATTAAAAAGTAAAGTAGACGCCCATAAAAAATTCGCACAAAGCACAGGTTTAAGTAAGCATTATGTTGCTTTGGAAAACGCGACAACTGCTCCTAGTTTTTCACATTTATCAAAGAAAGTGGAGGTTCCTTGTTGTGTAAATTAAATTATAAATAAATAGTATAATGCCGGCGCTCACACACAATCGAGTAAATAATGGTTTTAATGGTGGACGTCGGTTATCAAACGCAAACGCAGGTATTAAATTACGAAGAACAGCGGGAACATTGAATGCTGATGCAACACTTTCTAAAGCTTTAGTAGTTGGAGGTGTTGGTGCAAAAAATCGTTTTGTTCAAAGAGCAATAAAAAAACATTATTGTAGAGAGTGTGTAGGAGCTATAGGGTCGGTATAAATTCCCAATTGAGTTCTTGACAAATCTTTTTCCAAATGGCATCTTGTTCAATTCGTTTGTCGCGATCTTTTAACATAGGGAAGTAACTAAGAAATTCTCTATGATTTATCAACTCACATAATTTGTAAATAGTGAAGTAATAATTAAGGAAATTTACCCTATCTTTAGGACAAAATTTTGAATAAGGAGCTTGTATTTGTAAAAAAAGATTGCATAGTTTTTCTTCAAGTTCAGGGGTCATAACAGGGGGTTTAATACCTAATTTTTCTTTTATAAATGAAATATGTTCATAATAATTACTATACCCTAATTTTTTAAGAATTTCTTTAGTTTTTTCATTTGTTAGTTCATCTAAAGAAATTCTCTCTTTTCTAATTTGATTTTTTACGTTATTCAATATTTCTTCAGAAACATATGTAGTTTCTTTTGCTTGAAATTGAGCCAATATTTCTTTGAAATGATTGATACGTTTATAAACATAGTAACAGACTTCTTTAGGAGGTTCTTTATAAGATGGTTTTTCGGTGTCAGTTACAACTCTTACAAAGTTAGCACACGAATTGCAAACAGATATGCCTTCGTTTTCTATATATATAAGTTCGCCATGGCGACATTTTGTGCATATATCTTGGACATTAATATATGTAGTAAAGTTTAAACACATGGGATCGACATTTTGCATATATTTGTTGAGTAGTTCGTTTTTATTCTCTATACTAGCTTTGTCTTGTTCTTTAGTTTCAATGTTAAAAAATTCATTTAGGAGTTTTGTTTTGCTTTTACCTTGACTTACATTTTTTTTTTCTTCAAAATATGAAAATATATATTTTGAGTTATCTAGAAGATAGTCTGTGTGATCATTTTTGTACTTACGCAAGGTGTTTTTCAGCGACTTTATTTCATCAACACATGCTAATTTTTGAGAAATATCTAATCCGGGTTGATTTTTTTTAAGCTTTAGCTTCTGAATTTGTTCTTCTATTCGTGGAATATTTTGTTTATTGTTTAAGAACTTCTGAGTAAACTCTTCGTGTGTATCATCCAAAGTATTCACTTTTTTTTTAAGGATGATTTTGCTATCCGATCTCGGTTTAAACATTTATGTAATAAATAAGGAAAAATCTATATATTAATTTACTAATAAAGTTTAAATTATGGAAATTGATCCGAATCTTTATAAAAAAATGCTATTCATCCATAGGTGCTTAACTCAAGGGTGGACCATTTCTCAAAACAATGAAACTATAACTTTGTCAAAAAAACACAACAATAAAAGAAAGTATTATAAAAAAAAGTATCTGCAAATGTTCATGCAGAGAAATTTTGAAAATTTAAAATTATGAAGGGAATCGAAATATTTATTTAATTAATTTATAAAATTATTTTTTTTTTCTTTAGGGATATTATAACAAAACAATGGGTGGTGGATTGATGCAATTAGTAGCATACGGCGCGCAAGATGTTTACCTTACCGGTAATCCTCAAATCACATTCTGGAAAGTAACATACAGACGTCACACAAATTTCGCCATGGAAGCTATTGAACAAACATTCAATGGCATGGCGGATTTCGGCAGACGTGTTACATGCACAATCTCGCGTAACGGCGACTTAGCTTACAGAACATACTTACAAGTTACATTACCTGAAATCAACCAAAGTCTTGGCGCCGCCGACCAAGCGGTATATGCCAGATGGTTAGATTACCCCGGTGAGCAATTAGTCTCGGTCGTAGAAGTTGAAATTGGCGGACAAAGAATCGACCGCCAATACGGTGACTGGATGCACATCTGGAATCAACTCACATTAACTTCGGAACAAGAAGTATGCTACAACAAAATGGTTGGCCACACAACCGCTTTAACATACATCACCGATCCTTCGTTCGCGAACGTAGATGGCCCTTGCGAAAGCGATGCCCCTGCCCAAGTTTGCGCTCCTCGCAACGCCTTACCTGAAACAACACTTTACGTACCTTTACAATTCTGGTTCTGCAGAAACCCTGGATTGGCTCTTCCTTTAATTGCTTTACAATACCACGAAGTCAAAATCAACTTAGATCTCCGCCCTATTGACGAATGCTTATGGGCTATGTCGACTCTTTCCACAGCTTCGACTGCTTCGGGTGCTAGCAAAATCACAAGTGCCTACTCGCAATCGCTTGTTGCCGCCTCGTTATACGTCGACTACATCTTCTTAGATACCGACGAGCGCAAACGCATGGCCCAACAACCCCACGAATACTTAATCGAACAATTACAATTCACTGGTGATGAATCGGTTGGTTCGTCGTCGAACAAAATTAAATTGAACTTCAACCACCCTTGCAAGGAATTAATCTGGGTCGTCCAACCTGATGACAATGTCGACTACTGTGCCTCGGTCGAAGGTGGCCAACCTCTTTGCTCGTTATTAGGTGCCCAACCTTTCAACTACACCGATGCCTTAGATGTCTTACCTAGCGCCATCCACGCGTTCGGTGCCAGAGACAGCATCGCCGGCACTGATCAATACATCAGCGAGGTTTCGAGCGATCCTATGGTCCATATGTTCAACGATGGTCCAGGTGCCATCGGCTTGTCGGGTGAGGATGTGCAATTTAGCAGTGGCCCCCAATACTTCAACGTCGAAGATGGAGGTGTTGTATCGGGATTATCGGATGCCGGTACATTCGTCCTTTCGGAAACCGCCCTCGGCATGCACTGCTGGGGCGAAAATCCAGTCGTCACAGCCAAACTCATGCTCAATGGCCAAGACCGCTTCTCGGAGCGTGAAGGCACATACTTCGACTTGGTTCAACCTTTCCAACACCACAAACGCCACCCAGACACCGGCATCAACGTCTACTCGTTCGCCCTCCGCCCCGAAGAACACCAACCTTCGGGCACATGCAATTTCTCGCGCATTGACAACGCCACACTCCAACTTGTCTTATCGAACGCCACCGTCACAGGCACCAAGACCGCCAAAGTCAGAGTATACGCTGTCAACTACAACGTCTTAAGAATCATGAGCGGCATGGGTGGCATGGCTTACAGCAACTAGATTAACACTTATTAATTTTTTTACTTATCAAATATTTGAATTAGATTCTTAATCTAAAAATAATAATAATTTATACTCAAAACATAAATTATTATTTTATAGTCACTAAAATGGGGGTGTGGAGGTTTTTGTCACCAAGATCTAGATTTTTCTATTTCAAAACAAAATTAA
>Ga0181421_1000484_pt1 | contig 11584 bp, 13 predicted proteins | sample 44SPOviralmetaG_FD_130146 | JGI IMG/M metagenome (GOLD analysis project Ga0181421, IMG submission 130146) | Marine viral communities from the oligotrophic San Pedro Time Series (SPOT) site, San Pedro Channel, CA, USA - 44 SPOT_SRF_2013-06-19 | ecosystem: Environmental > Aquatic > Marine > Strait...
TCTTGTCACAACATTTCGGTGTCGAACACATTTGTTACTGAATCAGTTGTATCGTCTTCATTATCTACTCAAACGGTACACACCACAACAGTTAATTTTGAAGACGCGAAGGGCGTGCGCACTATTTCAGGACAAGGGACCGAGATCTCTTTGGAAGAGTCTGAGATCTCATTCAATTCGTATGACTTTTTGATACAGTCAGAAGATACAATGTCCTTTAGGATGTCTTCTCAAGGGGCGTACTTTTCAATAGTAGAAAACTACAACAGTGTAGAAATACTTTCATCAGACGGTGTGACGTTTGAGAAAAATGTGACTGTCCCTGAGTTGTCAAGTCAGAATATAATTGCTCACACACTGCGCGCACCTGAAAGTTTGAACATTTCAAGCAACGTAATAATGCCGCTGCACGTCAGCATTGGTGAATCTTGTATTATTGAGCATGATTTGGTCATAGGCGGGAGCGTGTCCTGCTCTGCGATAAATACCAATTCTATTTATAACATTTCAGTAATACAAGGTGAAAATTTGCATTTTACAGAGGACAATGAAGATTACATGATTTTTTCTAAAGAATCTATAAGAATAGGTCATAATCCAGACGAAAATAATGCTAGATTGGAAATTAAGTCTCTCCCGTTTAGAGATGGTATTCGTGTGATATCTGATGATAAAAGCACTATAAAACTACAGACCAAACGAAACAACAGACGCGGGATGGTACTGATCAATGAAGAGAATTTTGAAGAATGGATGGTTGGGGTCGGAAATTATCCATTGGAGAAAGAAAACACTTTTGGAATTCATTTCAATGAAGAATCGTTCATGAATATGGATCCCAATAACAACACAATATATTTCAGTAAAAACACGATAATGACACAAAGTCTGAGTGTAGGAACTGCGTTCCTTGGTGAATTGAACATTCACGAGTGTTCGATTACCATTGAAGGTGATGATCAATTGATGTTATCATGTAGCGCCCTGGTGATACCAGGGGTGATGTCTGTTTCAAACAATGAGTTCGTAGTGCTGAGTCCCGCGTCTTTTCATCAGAATTTGAACATGTTAAGCAACAAAATACATAACTTAGGAAGCCCAGTTGTTGATGGGGATGCTGCCAACAAAGGTTACATCGAAAATAGACTCTCGGAAATATTCACGGAAGAGCGTGTGTTTACCGCCCCCGTTTATTGGGCCCCTCCAACGGACCCAACTCTTCGTTCGTTTGCAATAGGATTATCGTATACTAATCCATCAAATGAATCGAACACAAACCTGTCGTTTGAGATGATGGTTGGAAATACGTTAAACCAGTCCCTCAGATTTGTTTCTGATGTGAACGATGCTGCTGTTTCATTAGTGGAACTGTTTGCTTCACAAAACATGAAGGTATATTGTCCGATAGAAATTGATGGTATTATTACACTTCCTCACACGACATTATCATCACTGGCTGATGCACTGACTATAGGCGGAAATATCAGAAGTGATGGTGTTGGGGTTGGTGTTGCACCGTTGTTTCCTTTACATGTTGTGACCACTTCTGATGATGATTGCGCGGTATTGCAGTCGTCAAATTCACGAGCCCGTACAACAGTAGAGTCGTATGGGGGCTCTGCGGACCAGGCTATGTTCACTTGCAAAGTGGACTCAACTGTGTTCTCGACTGGTTATTCTAAATCCTCAGATTCATTCATAATTGCATCAAGTAACGATCTTTCTCAAAACACACACATGGTAATTTCTCGAGCTACTAATCAGATACAGTCTGCGGGAGACATAAGAATCGTAAAGACCAGTGGTAATTTCAGCATTGAGGAACTTGGTGCAACAGTTTTCCTGGCAAACAAAAATACTCTTCGATGTGAAAATTTTGAGATATCATTTGAGAACTTCTCAGTAGACCATAAGTTAGGAAATTTAAGTTTACTTAATTTGAGTAGTTTTGGCGCACGCATTACCGGTTCTGCTGATGTTTCTGAAGATCTAGTGGTAAAACATACAACATTTAGTGAAAATGAAATTGGTGACATGACAGTTGACGCAAAAATGATCATTCCAGACATTGAAACAAATACGGTGTCCCTTAAAAATAGACAAGGCTTCAATCTTTTCCAAGATGACACAGATATAGTTAGATATAGAGAAAATGGTTCTGGCATGTTATTACACTTCGATTCTGTTGCAGAATCGCTTGATTTCTCTTTTCCAACAATACCAAATGCATCTGGAAGAGGATCTTTTTTTGTATCTGACAATCCAATTTTGAGTCTGAAAAAACAAGCTATAAACATTGATACAACCCAAGAATATGCAAAACTTAATGTCTCCACCGAAAATGGCCCACAGTTGTCTTTATTGAATCCATCCAACACACCTACTCACGCTGATTTTACAGTTGACGATTCTGGCGAGCTGCACATCACTACAACACAACGCAAGTATATCTTTGACGGTGACGTACATGGTGAAAACATCGTAACCGATGATTTCATGTACTTTGGTGCAAGTAAACAGTGGAGAATGGGGGTTTCAGCAGATGGTTCGTTTGTGATTCAAAATAACTCCACTGGTGTTTATGTTACAAAAACTGAAGTGTCGTTGACTTAACCTCCTGCTGAAATAGTAGTCCATCAAATGAAGAAAAATGATAAAATGCTTCACAATTGCCTTCCACATTCGCCTTCATCAAAGTTATCAAGTTTATGTCCACTGAAGCCTTGATGGAACGATTGTAAACACGCAAGTCCAGCCTGTTTAACAACATGCCTCCATCACCTCCACGCAAAGCAAGGTCAATGACGCGTGCCTTAAGAGACTGATTCAATCTACTTCGGTGATGTTAGAAGCGCCAGTATCGGACTCAATTTGATCGTGCTTCCGCTTGTTGGTCGTTTTGTTGGTCGTCTTGTCCTGCGCGCATTTCTTTGCGAACGAGGCACACTCCCAGTCATTGTAAAGCATGAGAAATGCACTGTCTTTGAGAATGTCGCCAGTCATGTAGGTTGCATTGGTCATGCGATTGGCAAGTGCATTAATGACTTGTGGATCATTGCAACCAGAGTCCATGTACTTATTCATGTTCTTCTCGCGCCAGGTCATCAGTTTCTGTTTCTTGTCAGCCGTGATTTTTTCAAGTACTTCTTTGATCTCGTTGTACTGCTCATCCTTCTTCTCGAGCTTCTCGTCGCACTCCTTCTGCTTCTTGTCGAGCTTTTCCTGGCACTCCTTCTCCTTCTTGTCGAGCTTTTCCTCACACTCCTTCTGCTTCTTGTCGAGCTTTTCCTGGCACTCCTTCTCCTTCTTGTCGAGCTTTTTATCATTCTGCTCATCCTTCTTGTCGAGCTTTTCCTGGCACTCCTTCTCCTTCTTGTCGAGCTTTTTATCATTCTGCTCATCCTTCTTCTGCATCTGCTCGTAATGTTCGCCTCTCATCTGCTTTTTCTCCTTATCCGAAGCTTCGCGTTCATCCTTAATTATTGAAATACAATTTCCGCCATATGGCACTGTGCCCACTGTAGACAACGCCGTAGACCCCTCCTTCGACATCGGCGATGTGATAACTGAACAAACGTCACACGATCGGGCGTATGAGGAGTGTGTTGCGAGGAGTGTGTTGCGAGGAGTGTGCTGCGAGGAGTGTCTGCGAGGAGTGTGCTGCGAGGAGTGTGCGTTCCTTACGTGTGCTGCGAGACACGTAAGGAACGCAAGATTGGCTTGAGGTGGTTGGGTTTGGCGGTTGGGTTTGGCGGTTGGGTTTGGAAGGGTACACATGTGTACCCATCAAAAAAACCGACATTTCCCTCCACGCCCCCCATGCCATATCTTCTTCTTTCTTTTCTAAATTTTAAAGAAGAAAGAAGAAAAAACAGGCTAAGGGGTGAGGCTGGGGGTCGTTTGGTGAATGTCGATTCTGGGTACACATGTGTACCCTTCCAAACCCAACCACCTCAAACCCAACCGCGATATGGATGAGCATGAGGCACGCAAATTGCTTCATGTGTCGGCAGACGCTACCGTGGAGAAAATCGAAAAGGCATGTAAGTTCCTTAGTAAAAAACATCATCCTGACAAAGGGGGATCCATAGAAACTTTTGTGCGCTTTCAACAAGCTAAGGATACACTCATCGCCAAGCTCCTCAAGGAGGCCGACGACAAGAAGAAAAAGGACGGAGTCCTTGACGACTTCAATGATCTACTAGGTGTCATTCCCGTAGCCAGTGATTTCAATGATCCAAGTGTCATTGCAATGTGCAGAAACATAGAGAATGAGGCCGACAAAGACGATGGTGTCCGACGGATATATGAAGTGATGCGTGCTTATCCTGGATACGCCTGGCCATCAGTTTGGCCTCCTGCCGAAGTTCTGACTCCGAATGAATCTTCGGATGGTGCGGGAACATCAGGAGTTCCGAGTGTGCTTGCGGAACAAGAGAACGAACGTAAGCGGAAGAGGTCGAGCTGCCGAGAAGCGACAAATCTGAAGTCGCACAACAATCCAGGTAAGAAGCCGGAGACCCCTGGTCACACAAAGCGGCCCCGTGGTCGACCGCGAAAGAACACAGAATGGAACGAATGCAAGGGAGTGTATGAAAAAATTCAGGGAAAGGGACCGAATCCAGAACCTCACTACAAAAGGCGCCGTGGTGCAAATCCGAAAGGCAAAAAGTGGAACTATACCGCGGGTGGTTGGATCAACAAATGAACATCATATTGTTTCCATTCGGAAATATCCTTGCGTTTTACTTCCTGATCATAATCGATCTCATAAACCAGCCATTGTTGTGATGCTTGTGGGTCCGAGAAACGCGCCGGCGAAGGTTTGTTGTTGATTTAAAGGTTGTTGATTATCAGAAAGCAACCCCCAATTTGTTGATCACAAATGAACCAATTTTTTTTTGAAAATATACCGGACGATATTCTCAATTACATTTTCGAGTACTACATTATTGGGCTGAGACACAGAATGAACCTCATAAAAATGAAAGAACTCATAGAATTCACACAGGGCAAACCACGTATGATTTTGAATAATTTTTGGTCAGATGTCAAGTGAGTTATGTATCAGGCCAATGTCTCACGCGCGGAAGCGATAAGGGCGCTCACCAACGAGGGCGACATTGTCAGCGCGATCATGATGTTGACAGCATAAACACGTTCCCTTGTGGTGCAGACCGGCTCCATTATTGCCTTCAGGAACGAACGAACAGAACTCAAAGAGTCATGACGAAGCCCGAGCAGCCGCAGAAGCCGCAGAAGCAGCAGAAGCAGCAGAAGCAGCAGAAGCCATGGGAAAGAGTGCCCAAGATCGCGAATGGCTATGTCGTACGCAAGCCGCCGACAATCAAGCAACGCCTGATTGTCCTCGAGCGTGTCGTCAGAACGATGATTGATTTTTGTGACGAGCACATGCTGGTGGAGTACCGAGACGATTTGGAAAAATTGTGCTTCACCGACGAGTTCGTGAAGGATACGGGCGTTACCTTTTTCAAAAATTTGCCGGCAGATATCGCCGCGCAAATGGATTGCTTTGTACAAGACGGCCGGGTTTGCTACGAATGATGGGTATCTTCATGACCTTCGATATCGACAAGTAGTATTTCGATGGAGTCCTATGGGCACGCATTGAACCGTGTCTTTGATGTGTTGGATTTCTAATTGTCATTGAATAATTTTTTATTGATTGATTGTTATTGATTCAATTAAGTCTAGTTCAAAACGTGAAAATTTAGGTGCATAAGGTTCGTTTACATCTGTACAAAATTTCAACAAAAATTTAAAGAACTCCTTCAAAAAATCCTTCATTGTATCATATGTATAAAAAACAAAATTAAGTATTTAATATAAAGTCGATAGCACGGTCGGCTACTTGTTTGCGATACTTAGACCTTGCGAGTTTCTGCGGTAATTTGGATTTTGGTTGCAGTTTCCATTCGTGAAAGGGGGTCTTGGTGTTGCTGACAGTGGGCCAAAATTGTGTCTGTTCAGCCATGTTGGCCCACTTGTCGTCTAAAATATCGGGATGTCCCACATCATCTATGGTATCGTAGGTACAATCTCCCTCGATGACAGGACTGTTAATCCCTGGTATTGGAATCTCTGCATCATATGCCTTTCCAGCTCGCAAGATGAGAATAGGACAGGAAGATTGAACTACGGAAGATGTCATGCCAGCGACTGAGAGTTCAGGAAGAGTGATCGGATCACAAAGAACCGCACGCGAAAGTCGTGTTGATGTCAACACACTGGGGTCAATTGACGAATGCGAAAAGAATCCAACAGATTCAGCACCTAATGCGTCTGCAATGTCATCAATGCGTTTGTCGTTCAAAAACGGTGGTGCGACAACAAGCGTTACATTTCGTTTCATATTCTCAAACATTTCCGTGTACAACCAACTAGGCATTGAATTGAACAAACCAGATGAAAAAACTACAGGGGGTCCTGATCCATGCAATGAAACTTTACCCCCTGATTTCAAGGGAATAGTTGGGGCAAAAAATGTGACAGCTGCTACGATCAATGTATTCATAATGCCACACACTGATTTTTTCTTTTTAAATACGTTCCTAATCAAAATCGATTCCTTCATCATCAGATATTAGATTTATTGTTGATCTGTGAGGACGTTTATTTTCTTTTTCTTCGTCTGGTTTGTTCTTCTTCTTCTTCTTCATACGCTCCTTCATACGCTCCATATGATATTTGTCTATTGTCTTGAATCCACCTATGGATTCATACAATAGTTTATACTTATATGCTAGGCTTGGATTGTTTGTTCGAAGGCTCAACACAAGTGCTTGAAAGGACTCCTTCGTGATTCCATAATACTCTAGCGTTTGAATACTGACACCCGGTAATTCTTTTCTGAATCCATTTCCTCCAAACAATAACATTTTGAATATGTGACCTTCTTGACAGAGTCGAGTCATCATACCTCTCGAAACAGCCATGTTTCCATCTGAAAATACGAATTCATACTTTTTCGGAGCTGATTCCAATGGTCCGTATGATGGATGGTTGGTGAAAGGGGGATAAGAAGTATCCACAGAATATTCTGATGTAAGTCCAAATAAAGGTGTTGCACCAATTTGCATTTATCTAAAAAATATTTTGTACCTTTAATATGACCTCTGAATGGATAGACACTTCAAATGATCGAATGAGACTTTTGGTTTCAAATCGCACCCCGGAATTGTGGACAGTATCATCATCTAAGAGAGTGTATACTGATATGGATGACCAATTGACAAGGCATTCAGACACAAATGAATACAACAATGGTGTGCATTATTTTAGATTTACTGAAGCCTCACAAGAAACAAATCTAGACGGTACGTGGGAAGGTAAAGGTGTTCAAATAAATATGCAAAATGGTGAAAAAGCGGATTTTGTTTGGGAAATGATAAATAATTCAGGGAAGCACTACTATCCGGCAATTTTTATACCTCCATCGAGCGACATTACCAGGAAGGAGGCAATAACTACTAAGGACAAGGCCAGAAGGAAAAAGAGACATCCAAATAAGAGGGGCCTCGAGCTCCTCAATCAGGGGGACGTGGCCTTCGCTGCCGGAGATTATACATCTGCACGCGATCTGTACAAAATGGCAGAGGATCATTACGAAAATGAAGAGAATGAAGAGAATCGAAAGAATAGCTCAACTTATTGGTTAATTGTTGTAGTATTAATAATGGTGTTAATATGGGTTTTCACTCGTTACTTTAGAAAACCCGTTCCGGCTCAATTTGCGTAAACTCCAACATCTCGTAGTTAAAGGGAATGCACTTGGACAATGTATATGGAATGCGGAATGAGAGAACGTGTGTATTCTGGATCTCGTGTGTTGACCATTGCACAAGCCACACGTGATGAAAGATTAGGAGGTGATTTCATAGCTTCCATGTCTGAAATCGAATTTAAAGTATTTATCACTAAATTAGGCATACTCATTTCGAGGACAAAGTAGGTCTTGATTTGCTCATTAGAAAAGAATTCAGTTATTTACATTATCTCTAAGCTAATAAAACATGTGATCAGCCTAAATAAACGATTGCAAAATGAATATTGACGATTACTTCATCTTCTCCTCCCACTCTTTTATGAACCCAGACCCATCACCGGGCTGTTCATACCACTTGACTGGGCGCACTGGAGTGTATAGGCGTTTGAAAGCGCTACTCAGGAATCCGTCATTATAATTATCATCACTCACCTTCACCACAGTTCCAACAAGACGCGTCTCTAGGTAGGACTTGACCTTCTTGAAAGCATCAGCAGCCGTGGATAGTTGTGTTAGTGTAAATGCGTCAGTTTTTGTCACATCAATAATAGCATAGCATGGCGAAATCTCGGGGTTGTTCTTTATGAATTCCGTCATACAAGCAAATATATCTTCGATGTCTTTTTTATTACAGTTACGCTTGGTTTCTGTGCTGCATACTACAAATTCCCTAGGAGAATTAAATTTCAGAAGTGATACGCAATACGATTCGTTTTCAAGGACAACATGTTCTTCACAATTATGACATCGAATTATTTCCTTCTTCAATGATTCCATTATTATATTTTAGGTAAATAAAGTCTTGTCTTTAATCCGCAATATTAAATCCACTATATATAAATGGATAGACAAATACCTCGAGGAATAGATTCTAGGATAATCCAGGTGGATAGCGCATTCAGAAGATCAGAAGAACCTGTAAACAAATACAGCATTTACTTTGATTCATTTGACAAAAGAAGATCAAAGATTGTAAAAGATGTTATAGGATTGCGTATCAACAAAGCTACTGTACCTAAAGTACACAACAATATAATCCCAGGACTAAATATAGTAAACTTGCACGTCACAGAACAGACTACAAATAATAGTAGTGACCATATAGGATCAGAAGCAGAACTAATTCAATATTTGAGAGAACTGAGCCCTGGCTTAGTTTTGACCACAAAAACCAAAAGAATACGAAACTTTCCAGCACGTGGACCGGACATAGTTACTGAGACGTACCAACTGAGTTCGACAACTGGTAACCAACTGTTGATTTCATCTTCTAGTTTTCCAAGCAGTACTTTATTTGAAAATGAACATACAATGTTAGTCTCGTCTGTACCTAAAACATGGAATGTAACATTTCCTGTCACTTTAAATTTGTCTTTAGCAGAATCTCATAGAATTCTGCTTAAACCCGGTTATTATCCTACATCATCTCTTATTATTGGAGAATTGTTTGAAGCTTTTGCCACAATTAATAGTTCAATAAATTTAAATCTCCAATATTATTATGAGTGGAATACCACTGATACTGGCACGGATACTGGCGCGGATGCAAACGGCTGGTCTGTGTACAAGGAGGCACGGGGAAGGTGGATACTATATTTCAGAACCTTAAATGTGAACAATGACATGAACATTTATTTCAGTAAAGAACCTGGAGAATATAATGTACTTAATCAACTTGGGTTGCGATCTACGCAGTTAAACAATTGGGCAAGTCCTACCCTATCACACAAAAAGGACACACAGCTGTTCAAAATGACGAAACACACTATTGGTTCGACATCATCAGCTAATAGTGCTAACACTATCATAGGTAGGTCCACACTTGATTTCTCAAGTGTATTTGAAATACAGTTTGAACAAATTAACCTTTCACCACGACGATATGTCGACATAATTATAAAAAATATACCTAATTCATCTTTGATTACGAACAGTACAACTCATAATGATATCTTTGCAAGAATTGATCTTGCGAAGCACCAAATATCATATTCATCAAACATTGATACTACTACACAATCAAATGTGAACGACAGTTTTGACGAATCGTCTTCATCAGATACATATGCTTTTTATGAAAACTTCACAACTAATAAATTACCGTTTTTTGACCCGATCAGCATAGACCATCTAGAAATCGAGCTTGTAGATAATATGGGATATGCATACACATCCGAAAGAGATCATACACTTGAAATAGAATTAACAGTGCTTGGTGATGCAACTGTACCGTTTGATTTTCCAACAAACAACATTGGATCAGTTTCACCAAAACGAAGACAACTAGTTGAACTCCCCGAATTTCCAGAACATAAACCAAGACGTCGTCATAAAAATAAGAAAATCACAATACCAGAAGATCCATCTCCCATAACCGATTGGATCATCGATAATAGAGTAGAGTTCGGGGCAGGTACATTTACGTTTTTTACAGTATTATACATAGCACACATCATTGCGATGAAGGGCAGCGTGAATGTGTGATGGTAAAGGCTTGCTCATTGTCTTAAAATGTAGGCGGTATGTAATTCTTGCTTGGTTTTTTTGGTTTTGGTCTAACTGGTTTTAATGTTAGGTAGTAAACCTCCATCATACTTGGAGAAACTGGAGATTCATGTTTCACAGGATTATTAAGTACTAGGACGCGTGCTTTTTTTACAGTCTTTAAAGGAGCTTTCCTCATTTGTAGTTGATACACAAAAAAAACACGTGAGAAGAATGAAACTAGCCAAGTAAAAGCTTAAAAACAGTATGATTAGCACAACCCTTTTTGTCCCAGTTTAATTACTCTTTCACAATGAAACCAAAGGCTTTTGCTCCAGCTGCTGTCGTCATAAGGGACACTGCAGCCCCATTTCCTATAACGTATCCCTGAAGAACAGGTATGGGTGATGGTTGATTCGGTCGTATTTTGAAAGTCATAGCATCGACAGTGCTGGGCCAGTTCGTAAGTCTAGTTTTTGTCCCATTTGCTGTCAGCATAGACGATGATATCACGCGAACAAAAATCGTACATGCCACGGGGCTAGATACGAATATATGAACAAATTCTTTCGACCCTGTCTGATTTGCTACATGAAATATTGTGTCTGTTGTAAAATCTAATATTTCTTGAGCAGTTGAGTTAATATTTGGATATGCAGGCACTGGTTGGGGAATACCCTGAGCTATCCTCAATTGGTTGTGCAAATCATTCCAAAACAGATGATCTTTCATTTTAAAGTGTACAATCATTTTTTGCAAAAATGATTGTGCATTGTAAATGAGAAAGAAAACAGATAATGTGAAAACTGCAACAGTATCTAAGGATTGTGGTAAGGTAACCGGGGGAAGAGTGGAGGCCGTACGAGACCGCCTGGGTCTATGCCAATTTTATCTGGATTCACTGTAGTTCTCCCGGAGGCTCCATTTAATGGGGGAAAAAAGCGTGTACGAAGTAATCTGGGTAACAACTGGTTGCATGGCCATTCCCGTCCTCCAAGCGACAGCTTGTCAAAGCCGCGGACGGTTTAAAGCTACTTTGGTAAAATATAAATATACAGTAACAGAAGTTGATGATATTGGTATTGGTATTTGTCACATTGGTCGTAATTCTTTTTTTTCTGTACGAAATAAACAATACAGAAACAACCAGTCAGAGTAGATCTTCAATTGGTACAGATAGCTCTACGATAGATACACCTTCACCACCTCCCGTTGTCACACCGCCACCACCTCCCGTTGTCACACCACCTCCCGTTGTCACACCACCTCCCGTTGTCACACCACCTCCCGTTGTCACACCACCTCCCGTTGTCA
>Ga0181421_1000488_pt1 | contig 11572 bp, 13 predicted proteins | sample 44SPOviralmetaG_FD_130146 | JGI IMG/M metagenome (GOLD analysis project Ga0181421, IMG submission 130146) | Marine viral communities from the oligotrophic San Pedro Time Series (SPOT) site, San Pedro Channel, CA, USA - 44 SPOT_SRF_2013-06-19 | ecosystem: Environmental > Aquatic > Marine > Strait...
ATAAGGCTATTTTCTGGAGAGCAGTCTTATCAAGCTAAAGTAAATGAGGCAGGGGTTGAAGCTATCAGAGTACCTGGTTTTGATCCTATTGTGACAGATGAAAATTCTAGAGTTTGGATAAATTTTAAATATGAATTTGATAAAGTATCTTTTAAGGATGCTGATTGGTCTGCTGTAGAAGGTAAAATAGCTGTTATAGGTATAACTGGAGAAGGGTTGGCTAATACTATAGCTACTTCAACTGGTATTAGTTACGGGCATGAAGTAAATTGCCATGCTTTGCAGATGATTATAGATGAATCACGATTAGTAAGACCAGCTGAAGCAAAATTACTTGAAGTAATAATAACTGCAGCTTTTTGCTCTCTTCTTATATTAGGTGCTTTATTCTTATCATATAAATTTAGTTTTATTATTATTGTACTTTCATTAGCAGCAGGTCCTATTACTGGTAATATTTTATTCAACAAGCATGGGTGGTTGATCGATTATACATGGCCATTTGCATGTATTTTTGTAGTATGGTCATGTGCTACTTTCATACGATATATAGCAGAAAGTAAGAGCAAAAAATTAATTAAAAAGCAATTTGAACATTATCTTGCACCTCCTATAGTTAAGCTCTTACAAAAAGACCCTTCGCAACTTAAACTTGGTGGTGATACTAGAGAGCTTTCAATATTGTTTAGTGACTTGAGAGGCTTTACTACTATTAGTGAGCATTTTAAAACGAATCCTCAAGGTTTAACTGAGTTAGTAAATAGATATCTTACTCCTATGACAGGATGTGTTATAGAGCATCGCGGTACAGTTGATAAATTTATCGGGGATGCTTTAATGGCATTTTGGAATGCTCCACTCGATATTAAAGACCATAGAATTCATTCTATTCGTTGTGGTTTAAAAATGTTTGACTTATTAGCAGAGCTAAATCGTGAAGTAATGAAAGAGGGTATTGACGAGCTTAAGATTGGTGTTGGAATTAATACTGGTGATGTAGTAGTTGGTAATATGGGATCTGAGCAAAGATTTGATTATACATGCTTAGGTGATGCGGTTAATCTATCATCAAGACTTGAAGGACAAACTAAAGAATATAGAGTAGGTCTAATAGTAGGAGAGAATACTACATTCGGTATAAAAGAGGTATTTAACTTTGTAGAATTAGATATGATAGCAGTTAAAGGTAAAAAAGAAGGTATTAGGATATTTACCGTTTTAAGCGATACAGGGTTAGCAGCTCATGGAGGTAGCTCTGATAAACATGAAGTGTTTTTAAATCTTTATAGAAACAGAGAGTGGGATAAGGCTGTAATAAAAGCTAAAGAAAATCAAAAGACCTATTCAGAACTATCTGGTTATTATGATATGATGATAGAGAGAATTGAACATCTTAAGTTAGATGATCCTGGTAAAGATTGGGATACAATCTTTAGAGCTACTTCGAAATAATATAGGAACAAATAGCCCAAGCCGGGACAACAGTTAAACATATTCCTATAATCCAAAAACCTAAGTATAGCAAAAACCTCTTTAATGATCCATTTACTAAAGGAAAGAATTCTCTATCATTAGCTTTAGTAATAATCATTTGCCGATTATCCTTCACTAATTTATTTAGTCTACAACAACTTTTTAAACTCAGAAGTATTATAGAGAATATCTTCTCGCTGATCAGGAGAAATTCCTTCCTTAATAAGATCAGCTAACAGGATAGACGGCTTATCAAGCAAACCAATACCTTTAAGATATCTTTCACCTACAATACCGGCTACTACAGGATTAGAAGTATCTACTGATCTAATACTTTTGATAGAACTATAATCTGCAAACTCATCTGCTAATGAACATCCAAGAAGGTGATGAGGCTTACTATGATTCCATACCCTATCTTCGATAAGCATATTAATAAGCCTCTTTCTACCTCCACGTTGTCTTTGTAAGATTTGCTGTCTCTCAGTAAAGTTTAAGCGATCCCGTTTCGTTAAAGAAGTTGCACCTTGATACCACGAGTAGTCAAAAGAGATAGCAATATAATCAGCATTATCTGACATATACTTATAACAATCAACTAACTCTTGATAAGTAGTTCCTTGAACTACACCAATCTTTAGACCAGGTAAATTAGGGTAATTAAGATTAAATTTATGAAACGAAGCAATAGTAGCTGCACTATCTTCTAATACATCAGGTACTACATAATAAGTAGGTTTAAGTTCCTCAACATACTCAGCAAATTTTTCTGAATCAAACGCTTCACCAAGTTCGAAGATAGAGTTATCAAGTAAAACCTCTCTACCAAGATTTAGTGAAACCTTAAAGAAGTTATAATACTGAGGATGAGTTTCAAATAAATGTACTAAAGCGTAATCATAGTCATTATACTTACGAGACGTTTCTAACATAGAGATAGGAGATTCATGACTTACTAGCATACCTTATTATACTTACTTGAGTTATAAGATCAACGATTAAATATATGTAAATGTACGTTAGAGGTTCAGATAAAAATATCGAATATAAAAGAGACTTAAATGGTTTTTTTAGAGGTATTATTATGGATGATGCAGATTTTAAAAAGTTATATAGATGTAAAATTTTTATACCAGAAATTCATACTATACCATATACAAAAGTAAAAGGAAAGCAGCAATACACTGCTCCAGATAAAATAGGTAGTTTACCACCTGATGTGCACAAGGCTCTTTTAGATATGCTTCCTTGGGCTGAACAAGCTTCAGGTCTTTTTGGTGAGCAAAGTGCAAGTCATTATAGCGCTAGTAGAGAAGCGCAAACAGGTGGTGTAAATTATCCACAAAAATCTAGGAGAGATACCCCACCTAATAGTCGTGTAATGGGAACCTATCCTGCTCAAACGCTTGCTAACGCTAGTGCAACGTCAGGCCCGATAGCCGATAATAACCCACTTAACCCTACTGGTAATATTTACGCTCCTGCACCTAACGCTCCTAATGCGCATGGTATTCATGGGATACCTTCTGTAGGAGCTCATGTATGGGTCTTTTTTGATAGAGGAGATATAAACTGTCCTGTATATTTTGCGGCATGTCCATCAGGTGCTGAAACTAATCAAGTTATGCAGGAGATGAATGTTAATGGTTATTCAAGTAACTATGGAAAACAAGAAGTAGAGAACACTCCGCCAGAGCCTAAAGATCCTCCAAGAGCTCCAGTGGGCTCAGGTTCTAGCTCAGGTTCTGGTGAGGAGGTACCAGTTAATAATGCTGCAGAATTTGTAAAAGGATTTGAAGGTTATGATACTAATCCATACTCGGATTATGGTCAAACTTCTATAGGATATGGTACAAAGGCACGGCCAGGTGAAACGAGCATATCACAAGAAGAGGCTACTAGAAGATTAAATTTTGAACTAAATGAAGCTAGGGGTTATGTTGAGAAATACAATGTATCTCAAAATAGAAATTGGTCACCAAATCAAATAGACGCGCTTACATCTTTTACATATAATACCGGTCCAGGTAATTTAAGAACCCTTTTGCAAGGAGGTTCACGAAACAATCAACAAATAGCTGCAGCTATACCGTTATATAAAAATGCAGGAGGTAAGCCGTTAAGAGGTTTAATTAGAAGAAGAGCAGCAGAACGAAAATTATTCGAAGAAGGTTATAATTAATATGAATGAACAGCAATCAAACGCAGCAGGTGATCAATATGAGAATAAATCTGTCTTAAACCAAAGAGGTGGTAATCTTCAGTTTAATAATTCATCTGGTCATGAAGGAGTATATATTACCAATTATCATGGTAGTAATATTAAACTTACCCCACAAGTAAATTCAGAGTACGCAAAAGAAAACAAACAAACTTTGGTAACAAATGATTGTTTCGAAACTATTCGTAATGATAAACATCTTAGCATTAATGGTAATTATATAAAAAATATTACCGGTTCATCTGTATACAAAAGCGGTTTTAACAGTGAGGAGCAAATAGAGGCAATAAAAGAATGGAAAGAAGCTTATAAACCGGCTGCTATAAGAAATTCAATGTTTAGTGTCCAGCGTGGTGGTAAGAGTTATCCTAACGGTGTTGTAACTCCAGAAAACGGAACAAAAACTGCTAATCCGTCTAAGAGTCAAGAAGTATATTTAAATGTAGGAGGACAAGCTCCTCCAGGTACCAGTATATCTGATGTTTTAGAAGGTACAGATGAGGTATCTAGTTATACTAATTTACCGCAAGGATCGCAAGGATCATTTACTGTTAAAAATCCTACTACAGCTGATTACAACTCAGCCGAAAATTTAGCTACAGAAGGCGGTAAATATGAAAAAACACCAGAAAAGGAAACTCTTAAAGAAGACATAGTAAAATTACAAAAACAAAAACTAACAGATCTCGAGCTCAAAGCTTTTGGTGATGGTCCTAATGTCGGGGGTAGTGAACAGCATTTTGCTTTTAGAGATAAAATTGAAATGATAGGCTCTGCTGTTAACGATTTTCCTTCTATAAGATTTGATGATAAAGGTAGATCAACCCCTGGTAGAGTGCTGGTGGGTAAGAATGCTGGTGCTTATGTTGATATTGAATCGGTACCTCATGTAGAAGAAGTAAACAATAGTAATTTTCCAGTAGGTAATTATTCATTACACGCAACAAACAAATATAATATTAACGTAGGTTCAGGGGGAGTAGATATAAAAACTACTGGTCCTGTGGAAATAGGAGCTACTACTTATAAATTAGGCGCACATAAAGTAACTATTAATGCTTCAAAAGGTGTTCATATAGGTAGTGAAAATTTTGTAGAGCTGACTTCTCTTAAAAATATATCCTTGAGATCTAATAAACAAATATATATTGAACCTGGATTAGGAGTAAAAAATAATTTAGTAGTTGGTGGGGGTACTTATATACAAGGTGAAACTTATCTGCACCATGTTACAGCACCTGCTGAATTACAACAAACACAAGAAACAAGAGTTTTTGCTAAATTACTAAAAGGATTAAAATTTAGAGCTGATATAAGAATGCCTGGTATTTTACCTGACGTTGATAATGCTAGAATAACATTAAAAGCAGATAGTAATGAAAATTTTATAGAGCTCGAGCCTCATTCTCATCACTTCTTAAACTTACCTCTTAGATTAACACCAACTGGTGATAATGTCAGAGATATGGCAAACGGGGAGTATATAAATGAAGACGGGTTTACCGTGCCTGCGTTACCTGTTAATCATGAATTAAAACAACCAACAGCTACTCCTAACCCTCCTAGGCCTGTACAAAAAGAAACTTCTGATACTTTATTACCCAATGATAGAGAAAGAGTAGAATTTACCGGTGAAATTAAACCTGAATTCAAACCAGTACAGAAAGATGGTTCTTTTAAAGCTGAGAGACCACAAGACAATCTTGGAACGCGCCCAGAAGTTTTTGATCCGGATTATAACCCTTAAATTATATCATCGACAAGACCTAATTTTAAACTAGTCTTACTATCAAACCACAGATCGTGTTTTAAAATCTCGTCTAGCTTTTTCATTGGTACTTTAGTATATTCTTTATATATCTCTTTAATAGTAGACATTAAATGCTTATTATTTTCCATGTCATCCTCTAACTCGGTATATTTACCATATGCACCAGCACTTAACTGATGAATAAGCATCTTAGAATATTTACCAATAAACCGTTTACTACATGCTACAGAAATGATAGTAGCTGCTGAAGCAGCTGCCCCTTCAACATATGAGTGCACGTCGCAAGTTAAATTTCTTATTACGTCTACAGTAGCGAGTCCAGCAAAGAGTGAACCGCCATATGAATTAATTCTAAGATTAATAATAGGGTTAACATCAAGATAGACTTTAGCTACTGATAATTTTTTATCTAATTCAAATAAAGTTGCATTAAGCTCTAGAGCATTTGACTCAGTTATATCACCGTAAAAATATATATTATTTTCTACTACTTTAGTTACTGCTCCGCCGCCTCCAGATCCTCCTGTATTAATAATATATTGCGGAGGTGCTTCTGCACTTTCATCTTCCTGATTGTTATACTTCCAATTCATTTTTAAAATTTTTTATCCTTCACAAGAAGTACACTCATTCAGAGAGCGCGCTAACTCTTGAGCGGGATTAGCACTTCGTTGATAATATAGAGATTTAATACCATTTTCCCAAGCCCATACTATAAGCTCGTTAACCTCTTTAGGTTTAGTTTTAGGAGGTACTTGTAGATTAATAGATTGACCTTGATCAATATACTTCTGTCTCTGTGCAGCTTGTATAAGAATTTCTTTTTGAGATATCTCTCCGAAGTTCTTAAAGACTTCCTTTTCATGATCTGTAAGGAACCTCAAGTGCTGAACTGAACCACCCTTAGTTAGAATACTTCTCCATGTAGTAGTATCATCTTTATCATACTTTTTAAGTACTTTGGTAAGTTCCGGATTCTTATAAGTAAACTTACCTTTAGCTAAATCTTTCGTAAAGTAATTGCTATTGAGAGGTTCTATAGAAGGACTTATTTGACCTAATATGAAGGAGCTACTTGTAGTAGGAGCTATAGCTACCAAGCAGCTATTGCGTAAACCATAACCTTCCATGAGAGATGGTACTCCATATTCTATTGCCATTTCTTTAGAAGCAGCAGTTGTACGCTCTTCAATAGTCTTAAAGATAACAGAGTTCTGTAATTTAGCTTCCATAGACTCAAAAGCAATACTTTCTTGCTGTAAGTATGAATGCCAGCCTAATACACCTAGTCCTAATGCTCTCTGAGTAACAGCAAACTTATGAGGTGCTTCCATATTCTTAATACCTCTTGTCTTGTTAATGAACTCAGTCATAACAGCATCAAGGAAGTAAGTTAACGTCTCAATAGCATCTGTCTCAACAATCTCAGCCCATTTAGCTAAGTTAAGAGAAGATAAATCACAAACAAACGATTCATCTTCCTCCGCAGATAAAAAGATCTCAGTACATAAGTTTGAAGCATGAATACGCTTGCCTTTATCTTTATATACTTGAGGTGCATTATTATTAGCATTGTCTGAAAAGAAGATATACGGGTATCCTGACTCATAACGCTTCTTTATAACCTTGCCCCATATACTTCGCTTCTGCTTATCGCCTGACATCATTGACTCCATCCATTCATCACTTATAGTAACTCCAATAGATAAATCTTGAATAGAATTTCCCTCTCCTCTTATACCTAAGAACTCTTCTATATCATTATGATCGATAGGTAAGTAAGCAGCAAATGAACCTCTACGTACATTACTTTGAGAAATATAATTAGTTAAAGCATCAAAGACTGTTAGTTGATGATGCACACCAGTTGATGTACCTCCCGTAGATATTTCAGCTCCTCTATGTCTAACGTCACCAAAATAAGCTGATGTTCCACCTCCAACTTTAGACATAGTACCAACTTCAGCAATTTTACCTAAAATCTGTTCCATATCATCAGGAATATACGAACCAAAGCAGGAAATAGGTAACCCCCTATCTCTACCAAAGTTTGACCAGATAGGAGACGATAGAGAGTAAAAACCTCTATGCATATAGTCAATAAACTTATCTGCCCAACCATCAATACCAAGATATTCTTGCGCTTTATACGCAATATCTTCTATTCGTTGTTCAGGGGTTTCACCAGGTAGTAAGTACCCTCTTTCGAGAAACTTACGAGAATCATCGTTAAGCCAGTAAATGTCACTCATAATAAAATAATCTTCTAGAATAGATCATCTTCGTCAAACGACTGACTCTTTTTAGAGTACTCTACAGGGCGCGAGTGAAAGAAGTCAGTCATATTGTTGCCAAGAAGCTCTTCTTCGAACCACATTGTAGCCTCTAGAAGTTCATTATCAATGTCAAATACAGGTTTAAATCCTATTTGTTCTAGAGAAGAGTTAATTCTATTTTTAATAAACTCTTTTACTGTATCAGCATCAAGCCCGGGCGCTTTGATACCATTAATCATCCAATCAACTATTTTAGCTTCAGAGTTAAAAGCTTCTACTGCTTCTCCTCTAATTCTCTCTTCAAGCTCTTCATCAAATAACTCAGGCATTTCATCTCGAATAGTATTAATAATCTTTATACCAACTAAAGCATGAATATTTTCCTCATTACGAGTATACTTTACTTGCTGGTCAGTATCTTTTAATACGTTCTTAAATCTAGCAAACCAGTTAATAACATAGAACTGAGAGAATAAAGATACGTTTTCAACAAACAACGTAAAGAGAGTTAATGCATATAGGTATTGCTTTTTAGAGCTACTGTAAAATTTATGAGTATACTTTCTAAGATACTTTACTCTACCTTGAATAAAGTCAAGTTTAAGATTTTCTTCAAAAATATCTTCCATATCCAATACAGTCAAGAGTCTTTCATACGCGTTATTATGAATTACTTCTGTATTAGCCATAACATAACCTAAGTCTTGAAGAGCGGGGTGAGGTAAATTCTCACCTAACTTAGCCCAAAAACTTTTTACAGCTACTTCAATTTGACCGATAGCAGATAAAACCCTTACAATAATTTCTCTTTCTTGATCTGTAAGTTCAGTTTTAAATTGCTGGACATCTGAAGTAAAAGAAAACTCTTTATCAGTCCAAAAGCCATTATGCATAGACTCTATAAACTGCTCAGTCCAAGGATAAAGATTTGGCTTCCGAGATAGCTGCTCCGTGAATATAGTATTCCCTTCCATCGTATAACTCCTAATTCTAATTATTGTACGGGAACAGAAGTTTGTAAACTACCATGAGGAAGAGCAAAAGTCTTAACATGTTTCTTACCTGCAGACTCAACAGTCACAGTCATTATATGACCGGCTACATAGGGTTGAGAGACTATATTACCTCCAACAGTAATAACTCTATATAGTGATCCGGTTCCTGCTTCGAATACCTTTACCGTGGTATTCGAGCCTTGCTGTGCAATAAATTGTTTAGTCTTGTTGTTCATAGTCTCTGATATTATTTATGAAATGGGCGACTTCTGGATCGGATTTATGGGTAGCAAAGTTTAAAGTATTTGATATTTTTTTAGCAGTATGAGACGCTTGAATCTTATGAAACTCAATGAGTTCTACTAATTCCTGAGAATCCGGATCTGGTAGATTGAATTCATCTACATTTAATATATTTCTAATTTCTTGAATAGAATAACCTTTATTGAGATAAGATTTAGCTTTCTGTGTAATAAAGTATTTTTTAAGGTTATCCTCATCAACATAATCTTTAATCTTCTTATCATAGTAATCTTGCCCGTAAGTATAACTCTTACCGGTAATCAAACACGTAATTTTTCTACTAGCCATTATATTATTTTAATCTACTCCCACGGAAAAACAATCCACTTGTCATCAGGTACTATCGATCCGTAGAATCTAATCTTACCCTTATGCTGTTTTTTAATAAAAATACACGCAAGTTCATGTTTAATTTCTGATTGAGTTAATTGATTTGTAACCCAAGTAGCTGTTTGTCCAGAATCACATATATCATCTACTACTAATACTTTACTATTAGTAGGTAAATCAAACAGATGACTAGCATTTCCTATAATACCTTTTCGTTCTTTACCCTCGTACGAGGATACATGAATAGTAGTTAAAGGTAACTCTAACTCATAACTAATAATAGTAGCAGGTACTAACCCTCCTCTAGATATTCCCACAACATGAGTAAAGCCTCCATGCTGCTTAGCTCTTTTGCTAATAGTTCTTGCGAGCATATCAACTTCATCAAAAGAAAACTTCTTAACTTCCATGCCTTATTATATAGTAAAACTTCAATATTTCAATAAATATATATGTGAACGATTTTGAGGAAATACAGAAGATATACGAAGGTTATCCAGCTTATAATGATGTAGGTCCTAATGCTAAGTATGAACCTGGCGAAGCTCCTCCTAAGCAATCGTTTCATCGTAAAGGTCAACTACCTGTAGGCTATCCCGGTGGGAGTGGTTATTCAGCTTATAACTATAATCAAACCAGAAGCGGTTATATAGTTGATGAGGAGATCAAAGCCGCTCAGATCTTAAACTTAGATGTAATTAAGAAAATAGATGAGTTACAAGAAGAGGCAGATGAAGATGGAATGAGCTATGCAAATATGCTTCTAGGTAAATTAAAGGAGTATATTAAAGATGACCTCACTCCAAAGGGTAAACCTTAGATAACAATATACTATTTATAAGGTATAAAAAGTAACAAGTAGCGCTACTATATAAAGCGAATACTAGGCAATTATAATTAGTTAATGTACCTATGCCTAATCCGGTCCAGAAACCGGTACATAGAGAACAATTAAGTAAGTTTTTAAAGAAAGTAATCTTACAGAGGTGATCCCTAAGAAAGTTTAAAATTTTACCCTCCATTAATATATAACAGAGGCCATAAGAAGCTAAAGTATAAAAAAATAAATCAACCACAAAGCAATTCCTCGTCGCCATCAATAGCATTGACAGCATCACCCATTAGCTTAAGTTCTTCTTTCTTTACAATAATAGTATTGCCGTCGTCATCAGTAACTTTATAGTTATCCTCATCAATCTTTTCAATTACAGGACAGCCTTGTTTACCGCAACAAACTTTAACACTACTTTCTGAGAGTCTCTTAATCATAAAATTATTTATTTAAAGCTGCAGTTAATGCACTTCTTAACTTAGCTTCTGCTTTAGAATCTATATCATCTTTTCTACCAGGAGATATTTCTCTGTGAGTAGTAACTGTAGATAGATCTTTAGGCCATCCCCACTTTTCAAATCTTGGTACTAACCATTCAATAGCAGAAGCAACTTCATCATCAGTAAGCTCTCTTGCATTTGTATTACCACTAAATGAAAGCCCTAGTAAAAATCCATTACAATTAGTTCTTCCATTGAAATTTGATTTACCAGCATGCCAACATCTACGATCGTCATCAGCAAAAATAGTTCGTTCCCCATTAGTATCAATAATACAATGATACGATACCTGAGACTTGGATTGACATATCCAACTTACTGAACCTCCATAAGAACCGGAAGAGTGATGTAAGACAACACCTTCTGGTCTAATCCTCGAAGAAGATACGTTTGGTGAAGGCTTACTTACTTCTGGATATTTCCCATCGACGGCGCTTGATGAAACCTCAACTACATCCGGTTTGTTACTTAAGCCTAAGGCCTCTAATATTGTGTTTGCTGTATTAGGTCCATAAGCACCATCGGGGAGAGAGTTAGTTTTCTTTTGGATAATTTTAGTTAATTCACTAGCTGTGAATCCTAATTTACCGATAATTTTTAATGCAGTATTCTTTCCATAAATACCATCTGCAGTAGTTCCTACTGCTTCTTGAATCTGTTTTGTTGTATCTTTGAGTCCCATAACAATATTTATATAAAACGTTGTAAAATACCCTTATTAAGATAAATAGTTATATGGATATGATACTTGATTTTATTAGTGAAAAGCCTTGGTTTGGTCTAGTAGCAGCTATTGTTGCTGCCGCTGCTGCCTTTTGTGCTGCAACTCCAACACCAAAAGAAGGAACTTGGGTTTCTAAAGTTTATAAAG
>Ga0181421_1000491_pt1 | contig 11535 bp, 18 predicted proteins | sample 44SPOviralmetaG_FD_130146 | JGI IMG/M metagenome (GOLD analysis project Ga0181421, IMG submission 130146) | Marine viral communities from the oligotrophic San Pedro Time Series (SPOT) site, San Pedro Channel, CA, USA - 44 SPOT_SRF_2013-06-19 | ecosystem: Environmental > Aquatic > Marine > Strait...
CCCAAGCCTTCGCCGCACTCTGCTTCGTCAACCCAACAGGTGACGTACCATCCTTTGCCGCAATGCTATCTACATTCAATACGCTGGTCATACGATACTCCAATATCCATTAACAGTGACAGTGGCGGACTGTGTAATAGGACCAGCCGATACACCATTCTCATCGCTGTCAATCGTGATGTCTGCGCTGATGGTCTGCCCATTCAAACGGATGATGCTGTCATTGCCCTTGAATGGGTAGCGTGTATCGCTCTCTGTCTTGCTGTAGGCGTTGCCAACCGCGAATACATCGTAGACTACCATCTCAACCACATCGTTGAGTGACGCGCCTGTAACAAGCACCACAGATGTGCCTGTCGTGGAGGCATAATCTGATACTGGCTTGAGAAGTACACCGTTTTGGTAGACATCCATATATAGAGTGTCTGTGTAGCTTAATGATTTGCTATCTGAATCACTGCCACTAAAAGAGGTTTGCCCCGCCGTTGCTTGATAGACGAAACGATTTCTTACACCAAAGTTCGGGGATTTACCTATGTATGGCATTGTTCTTCCTTATGGAGTTTCTTGTGCCGCCAGATGTGCTGCATACGCATCCTTCACGGCTTGTGTATGTATTGCTGCACAAATAGCTTGCACCTCTGTGCTTTCGCCAGTGATGTCAGCGTCAGGTGCTACAACGTGCCGTGAAAAGCTACGGCTAATCTCAACGCCATCACGCTTGATTACCGTTGCGGTACGAACTTGAACGTGCTTGTAGTCGCCTACGATTTCAATTTTGTCTTGTACTGTTTCTTCTGTTAGTGCCATCGTTTATCTCCTGTGATGGTTGGACTGTCCGACCTGATGTCCAATCAGGTTATGATGTTTCGTAGGTTATAGTTCCAGCCATACCACCAGTTGTAAGAATTTCCGTATTAGAAAATTTACTTTCCCCACCGGCATCAATACGCATTTCCAAAGGCTCTAAAAATGTGTTGTTTAAGTCTGTTCTAATAATGACATAACTCCGCCATCCGCTACTTGAATCTAGGTTCGTAGCGTATAATGAGCCTATGTCCATATTACTAGATGTAATTGGCGTAAATGGAAGACCATATATTTGAAGGTCTCCAGTAGAACTGCCAAGACTGGAAAAAGCAAGCCTAAAGTTTACTGTAACTAACCGTCCTATTTTTGTGTATGTTCCATAATAACCAGATGCCAAAGTCATACCTGTGTTACCGCCGCCAAATTTAGGGTCAGGCGTCCAAGTCCCCTCCTCATAGTCATCCAGATAATTAGCCGAACCAGTGCCGCCCAAGTAAACACCGCCGGATAACGTGATGTCATCAACAGTACCAATGCCAGCGTTTGTAATTTTACTAAGTGCCATCTAGTTCTCCAAATAGGGATGACCCCTACGCATTATGCGTAAGGGCTATCACCTAGCACGTCAGTATCCCAAGCCGCCTTGAGTGCCGTAATATTAGAAGCACTGTTAATTGCTGAATCGGCTGGCGCATCACGCAATGCGTTTTTCTTGGTTACTGATGCCGCCTTTGCATCCGCATCATCAGCTTCTAGGGCTTTCATGTAAATAACATCTTCAGCGTCAAGCAGGGGTGCGCGAACTTCACGAATTTTATCTTTGAAAATTTCTTTTGCTTTGGTCATGTCCTCTGAGATTACAGAACCAGAAAGTGACCACGCACCACGAAAATGGCGGTCTGATGGAACGGTAGCAGTTGACGCATCAATCTGATTACCGTCTTTATCGACTATATAAGTTGTTGTCATAATACGCTCCTATGCGGCAACAGTTTCATCAGTGGCGAGTTCATCAGTAATCTTCCAAGCGTTCCGCCACTCTCTTGTGCTTGGTAGCTGTTCCTTGCGGCATATTACCATCTTTGGCTTGTTTCCGCTATCCCACTCTCTCCAAACGTGTTGTGGGCAATCCTTCATGATTAAGTATTCAATGGCCTGTTCTTCAGTCATAGCTGGCATAGGCTCTGTCTTATGTAGCAAGTAACCTCTGGTGTGCTTCTTGAAATCAGGCTGTGCTTCATCCTTTGCCAACTCGTGATACACCCACACTGGTGGTAGGATACCGCCCTGCAATGCACACGCCAGCCAATTAGGGTCAGGCACAAGTATCTTAGCGCACTCATCAACGCTGTCCTCATAGACTACACGATAGTCTGACTGCACACCGTCTAGGTTTTCTTTTGCCCAGCATAGTCTGTCGAATAGGTGTGTGCCTTTGAACTGTGGTGTCTGGGTCATTATGCGAGGTCTCCTAAATGTGCCACATAGTTTCCGAAGTGGTCAAATGATTGACCAGCAGAACTTGCTGATGAACCAACTCCTCCATAATGTGTAATTTGACTTGTTGTCTTAGAAATTAATGTTCCATCACCCGCTATGGCTACTTGAATTTGAAAAGTCGGACCCCTACCGTGATTGTATTCACTAACCCCACTACAAATAGGTGCGTAGTTAGAATTAGAAAAAGATGAGGCAAAACCAACCGTATAGTTTCCCGTACCACCATCTGTTAGACTACTGTTATTTAAGCTGTCACGAGTTGCTACAGTGCCAGTACCATTAAAATTTATCCACGCCTTACTGCTACCATTAACAACGTAACTTGTATCCAGAGAACCTGCGGTGCTGTGTTCAATCTGGTCTGCTATGATTTTTCCAGCCATTATGCGAGACTCCCAGATACTTGCGCTGTAGCCATCCTTACATCAACGGAGTTGTTGTATTCAATCATTGCCTTAATTCTTAACTGTGCAGTCGTGACTGCACTGCCCGCTTTATCAATGCAAGACCAACACCCATTAGCGTCCTGATTTTCATCCCATTGTGCATCTGTCGTAGGTGCATAGTTGCTGTATGACATAAGGCTGACATATGCGTATTGATATCTCCCTTCCCCATTATCTGTTAATGAAGTCGCATTGAAACTCTGACGAACTGCCACCGTATTTTGCCCATTGAAGTTAATCCAAGATTTGATTAACCCCTGCTGCAAACTTTGCGTTGCCGCACCGCCTTCAGAGGTCACTGTGATGTCACCAGCGGTGGTCTTGCCTGTGAGTTTGTCTGTAATTAACTCACTCATGCTAAGTCTCCGTGTGATACTGCCGCAATATATGGGTCATTTTGTTGGGTGTTGCCATCTACATCTCTTGTATTTTCAGAGTATCTACTTGCAGTGTCTGAACTAGCAATAACATATCTATTATAGTTATTAGTTCCCATAGCTCCTTCTTGTACTGGACTACTACTGCCTGTTACAGTATGTGATGCACTGCTCATACTATTTACATAATTTCCATATAAACAGCCTGTTGCTCTGTCTGTGAAACTAGCAATATTGAAAGAGTCAGGAATACTATTATTGCTCATATCAAATACGCCATGTGCTTTAACAGTTGTTTGCTTCGTCAACGTCACAGGACTAGAGCCATCTGATGCAACGATTGTATCTGCTTTTAATGTACTCATGCTATCACCATCGTTGCGCCTGTGGACACGGTAATTGTCACGCCAGTAGCCAAAGTCAATGGACCCGCACATAACCCATTCGTATTAGCGTCTATGGTTACATTGGTATCGAGTTGCTTTTCATGCACCCTGATAATGTCAGCTACACCGCCGCCTGTATCACCCTTATAAGAGCCGCCGCCCAATACCAAGCCAGCGGCGAACATATTTTGAGTAATTGTGCCATCAGCGGGGACAACAGAACCAGCAACTAGACCCAAATAATTCACAAAGATGTTAGATGTTCCTGAAGATGGGGCGGCTGTAAATGTGAGCGTTACCCCATCTGGCACTGTATAGCTGTCATCCGCGTTCTGTATAACGCCATCCACTGAGACAAGAATCGACTGAGGAGAAGCAACCGTCCTGTTCAATGTGAATGTTGTTAGTGACCCTGTGCCATTAAACTCTTGAATAGCTGGCACATCAGCAAAATTAACGGCTGGCGGATTTCCTACATATGGCATTAGGTAATCTCCATTATACTCGCAACGGTATCTAGGCTATTGGCTGTATTTGACTGCACAATCAAACTATGGGCGGCTTCCATAATAATCTTGTTGCCAGCCATATATTCAAATGAACCGCCAGCGGGTAACGGAATATCTTTAGCTAAGAAAACCGTATTTGCCGCAAACAGCTTAATATCCACCGTTATCTGCGATAAGCCTGTATTGGCTATTGTTAGACCAATGACAACAGTTGTCGTGGAAGCGGGTACTGTATAGACCGTCATATCAGTATTAGCGGCTGTGTTAGAGCCGTTGAATACCTTGTTTTTGAAGGTATTAGCCATGCCCCGCCCCTTATGCTACATCGTCAATCAATGCCGCTACTATTGCTGTTACCGTTGCACTTCCAGTTCCAGCCTCATCCGCTGAAATGGCGTGTAGGTTGCCAACCGTTGTATTCGGGCATCTAAGTGTGAATGTTTGGCTGGGTCCAACAAAAATGCCATCTGCCGCTGTGTGTGAAGCCGCGCCACCATCTAATGTTAGATAAATGCCATCTGAAGTAGATTGGTTCTGGATAAACAAGAACTTTACCTTATCAGATGTGGTTATAGCTGTTGGGGCGGTGTCTTGGTCAACCGCTGTGTAATCCAAGAAATAACCAGCAATCAAATCTGCCTCAGTTGTTTGAATCAATGTCAGCTTATAATACCACTTATCATTAGCATCCGCTGGGGCAACGCTCATACTGCCAGAAAATGTTTGAGCTATTTCATCAGGCAACGCTGTGACTGAGGTTGATACTATTGCGTCATCTGCCATTTTAATCTCCTATGACATTATCCTAAAGCTATCGCTGTCGCTGTAGGGTCTTCTGCACCAGCTACCGCTGTCACGGTATTTAACGTCTGGTCAAATGTGAAAAGGTCAAGCCATACGCCGTTTGATGAATCCCTTATCTTCAATATATCTGTATTTGTATCATACCATAGCTGATAAGCATAGGGAGTTGATGGTTGGTTGGCTCCAGAGTTCAATGAAACAATGGCATCTAACACATCATTTATGTCTGTTCTGGTGGCGGGGAATGTTTGATTGGCTATGTTATAATCATGCTGTGCCATAATAACTCCTATGTAACTCTGCCGTGACCCTGCGCGGTATAATCAAATGTTCTATCAACAACAGTGCCGTTGCTTTCCTTAAATACAATGGTAAACCCTGTGGCTGTTTTATTGGTGATTTGATAAAACTCACCAGAGTTCATATTTTGCCCCGCGATACTTATACCATCTATTGAGCCAAACGCATTGGGGAAAGTTACTGCCTTCCCGCTTGCTGATGTTCCGCTTGATATGTTGCCTTCTGATTCTGTGCGCTTTTCCAAAGACAGATTAACGGTCAATGCTGAAACAACAGGCGTATCATCAATGTCTATTGTGGACATCTCAAGTCTAAACTTAAACCCTCTGGCTGTATAGTCACCCGCCACAACCCTTGAAAACGATGTAAATGTAGCTGAACCGCTTGTTGGGTCATCATCTGTGGTGGCTACAAGAAGCTGGGCATCTGTAGTGCCTTGTGACGCTGGTTTGATAGCATCGTACTGTCTGCGGGTTATTGTTATGTTAAATGAAATTCTAGCTGTTTGCTTCGCTGTCAAATCAATGACTGAATCAAAGTCATAGAACCCTGTATTTGAAACCACGCCATCAGGACCACCATCAAATAAACCATCAGCATCATCAAATAAGCCTTGCCCACTATCAAATAGAATGGTTGTGCTAAGAATTAACACATCTTCATCAGATGGCTTGATTACATTGGTCTTTACACCATTAAACGCGGGGCTTTCTGTATTTGATGCAATCTGTTTGAAGTTAGCGGCAATGGGTGCTTGGTCAATAATTCCTATGGCTTGGGCGGCTGTGCCTGAATTATTGCCATATTTATCTACCGCCACGCAAAAATATGTGCCTTCCAATGCTGGCACTATAACGCTGTTTGCTGGCCTTGATACCTTCTGGGCTAGGGTTATGCCATTTGAGAACGAACCCCCGCTTGTAACGGCTTGATGACGAATTACATAGTGCGATAAATCTTGGTCTGTTACTGGTGTCCATGTAAGCAAAGCGTTTGGACCCAAATAATCTAATGTGAAGTCTGATACGTTAGATGGGAGCGTTGTTCCCTTGCCAGCCACGGTATGTTGGATGGTCGTATATGGTGAACGTGTTTGAAATGTGCTTATTGACCTAGCGCGAATATCATATGTCGTAGCATCTTGAACATTGACCAATTCATAGATATTTCCTTTTTGCGTACCCAAGGCGGTAAATGTTGTATCACCAACCTTCCTAGCCTCTACCTCAAATTGATTGGCATAAACACTTGGAGAACTAACATTAACCTGAAGCGTTGTAATTGCGCCTTGTTGGAATGTCTGCACAATATCTGTGGCTGTAACGATTGGCGCGGGAATAACAAATGGGTCAGGGAGCGTTGAGTTATCTTCTTGGAAATCTGTTTCATCAGCGTTCCAATCATATACTGCACTGTTTGTCTCTCTAAGCGTAACATCAACCCCTAAATCTTGACCGCCCACAACAGCAATGTTCCACTCTGCCACCTCAAAAACTTTATTGGAAAATCCGTACCTTGGAAGCGTAACATAACAAGTATCACCAACAGCTAAATTAAATCCCTTCATAGAAAGTTGGCATTGCAAAACCACCTGTTGCCTATTTCTATAAAGTATTATCTTAGCCAAACGCTGTGCGCGGGGTGAGTTTGTTGTATATGGCAAATCATAATCGAGATACCGTGTTTCCCCATTATCCTCTGATACAAAGGTAGTTGAAGTAATAGGCGGGTAATCAGTTGCCACAAAGCCATTTGATTCAGGAGAATAAACCCCTTTGATTGAATTGTAGTTTTCCATTTGGCTTTGTGTTGCGGCTAATTGTATTGGACCATGAAAATCATCTTGGGTAAGAGTTATTGATGGGCTTCTGTATTCTGCCACCAATAAACGGAACTTGCCGTTTGTGTAAGTCAATATGCCGCCACATGAGGTAAGCATATTTTCAATAATCTTTTTTGGTGCGCCGTTTGTTTGAAACGTGCCATTCAAAGTATAGCGTTTCTGTGTTCCGCCAGCCGCAAGTGTTACATTCTCATCGCATACATTTGCCGCCGCAATAAACGATGTGTCATCAATCTCTGATGCGCTACAAGCCAATCCATATCTTGTGTCGGTTAGATAATCCCTTATGCAAAGAGCCGCATTGTTTGAATATGCTGTTGTAGATGTGCGCGGGTCATAGACTTTTTTCCCCTCAATGACCGCTGATATATTGGGCAAGCCCTGTGGAAACGCATCAGAATTAAACTTTAGCTGTGCATACATATACGCAATGCCGCGCAATCTATGGGCTGTTGTCCATTCTTTAACCCTTTGCGTCAATCTTGTATCAGCGGCTTGTGTGTCTGAGCCATTATGAGAATTTATTTCGACCAGCTTTGTGCTTCCGTCTTTGAACCTTGAGGGTCCAGAAACTTGATTGCCCTGCATTGTTAAATTTGATTCATCAATTCTAAAACTTACAAACCTATTTATTTCATGTGTGACCAATGAAATAACTAAATGCAAAACACTATCTGAATCAGTTGTGCTTATATATGAAAGAACACCCGATACACGAACCTTACCATATGCAACCCTTCTTGGTTGCGCTGGCTGTTTAATCATTTGGGTACGAGAAGATGCTTCACTTACATAATCACCATAACCCCCAAGGCTGGGCATTTCTGGTACAGGTGACAATGCTGTAAGCGCGGCAGATGCGGCGGCATATACCGCAACAGAAGCCAAAGCACTTAATCCCAAAACAGGACCACCAACAGCAAACATTATTGCCGCTTGTATTAGAGTTTTAGGATTTGTTATCGCCTTGAAAAAACTTTTGAAGAAACCCATTACTTAGCACTCCATCTAATGGATTTCTCTTGAAGGCTGGATATAAAATCTAACCCCTTATCTCCTGAAAACTCTGTTTGCTGGTCAACCTGTGTATAACGCCTGACCTTTGGCCTGTTCAAATCAACCAAACGGCTTTCACATGAGACAGTTATGTTAGCTCTTTCTCCATCATCTGATATATTCATGGTATCCATACGACCACTAAATAAAAGATATGGGTCTGCAACAACCGCATAAGCGTCAGTCATTGTGCCAAGATACACCTTTGCGCTTCTGCCTTGATAGTTATCTGTAAGGGCGGTTGATACTAGGGCTGAATCTAAACCATTAAAACTTACATCTAATCCATTGGCTTGCACTGAGCCATTCTCTGTAATGGGAGATACGCCAAGGATTTCACCAGTGCCAACGAATGTGGTGCTTGCAAACGTAATATTTCCCAGACCTGTCCAGACAGTCACGTTGCCGCCAGAAAAATCTAGGTCAACCGCTACAAACGGTCTTATTGTACTTGATGAAAATACGGTGTTTAACGCACTGGTTATACCACGGCTCATTTGGCCTCCAATACGGTCTATCCGCTAGTTTTAGGTCTACCGCTTTTCTTGGGGGCTTTACCACCTACCCAAGCCTCATTTGTATCTGGGGTGCTTTTATCATCACCAATTAAAGTGCCATCGGCGTTTCTGGCTCTCTCAGGCTCAATAGCCTTTGTTTCGCTAGGTGATACCACTTTTGCTTCTTCTGCCAGACCACCCCTTATTAAATTGTCAGCAATGGCACGTTGCCAAGGCTCATCAGTTGGGAATGTATCGCCAGCTTTATATGTTGCTAGAGGTTGGACACCACGCTCATCAGAAATTGCTCTTACAGTTTGCAAAATTTTAACAGACATATGTTCCCCTCATAATGGTTAGGAGGCAGAGTTACCCCTGCCCCCAATATTGTTTAAGCGTTGTGTGGTGTGAAGGCGTTATCACCAGTATGACGAGCATGGCCTTTAATGACCATAGCACCAATCGGTGTTCCGTTTGAATGTGAACCTGTTTTAGCAAGAACAACACGGATATAACGCTTACCGCCGACATAACCTACACGGAAGATAGCACCAGTTGTATCTGGGTCGCCACCAGCAGTTCCGTCCAGCTTCAAGAAAATACCGCCAGCGGCGATAGTTCCATCAACGATGCCAGCTTGTGCAACATCAGTGAATGTTGAGTTGTCATCAGATTCCTCTAATGAAACCTCAAAATAAACTGAACCTGAGAGCGTGTCGCCCTCTGCACCAACATCAACAAGAACGGTTGCTGATTCATAGCCTTGTAGGTCAACCCCACCACCATTGACCGCCGCAGTGCGGACAGCCGAAATGATGGATACGGCTGGGCTTATTGAGTTTGAAAGGTCGTACATTTACCCCTCCTTAAGCTGAAGTTACTTGGATACGGAGAGCTTCTGGCAGAACCACCTGACCACCAACACGACGACGAGCTACATAACGGACATTGCCGCTAGTTGCCTGTGTGAATGGGTCGCGTAGAACGCTAAGAGCAACACGGTCAACGACCATGTATCCGCGTGAGAAATCACCAAATGCTACTGACTTAGAACCAGCACCTACGTCAGCCATGTCTGGCATTTCAACGTATGGGTAGCCCAAGATAGTATTCGGTACACCAGCAGTTAGCATCATGCCAGCTTGGAACACATACTGACCAGCCGTATCCTTTAAGCTACGAATAGCCGCCAGAGTAGTACGGTTGAAGATGAATGTTCCGTTAGTGCCGTATGGCGACTTAACTGCATGAACCAAATCAATGAGGCCATCACCTGTTAGGGCGGCGGATGCTCCTGAATTAGTTGTGCCAACGCTTGAGTTTGTGATAATGCCTTCAGGCTTGCCGACAGCATCACCAACAATCATTGCATTACCTTCTGCTTTCGCAAACTGGTCTGCAAATTCCTGTTGCATTTCTGCCTCAAGATTAAAGACTGAATCCTCAAGCTCTTGCTCAGAAATATCAACCAAAGCATAAAGCTCATGTGTTGGGATTTCTTCAAGCTGGGTAGTGTATCCAGTTGTCTCAGCGCGAGTTGCTGTTTCAGCTACCCACTGTGCAGAGAATGTTGCTGTGCGTGATGGGATTTGGACAGACTTCTGTGAAGTTGCACGAACGCGAGCGATTGACCGCATTGATGAAATTTCAGTAAGTGTCTTAATCAATTCACGAACATACTCTGGCGGAGCCAAGAAACCAGCGGCGGTATCGTCACTGACTGTAAGAGCTTTGATTTCGTCAAGCTCCATGTTTTCTTTGCCCTTGCGTAGCCACTTATCAAACATCACTGTCTTTGTGTCTACTTGCTCAGTTGTAAGACCAGCTTCAGGACGCTTCAAAAGTGCCTCAAAGTCATTCATCTTTTCTTCAACTTGCTTTTGCTGTTGCTGGGCAAGTGTGAGCTTTTGGTTAATGTCCTCAAAGCGGTCTAGGTCAGCTTCAATATTCTTGAGCTTTTCTTCAACCAGCGGGTCAGACGAACCCTTCTTTTCAATGTCAGTCAAACGAGCATCGTTAGTAGCCTTGAATTCTTCAAAAGCTACCGCAATACCCTCGACTGCGTTTTTGATATCGTCAGACATCATCAGTCTCCTTTTAGGATTTTGGTGAGTTTTGCCATTGAATCAATGACATCTTTTTGCTCATCGCCAACCTCACGCTGGTCTAAAGCCTTGAACACGGCGTTTGCCGCTACCTTTGATTCGCTTCTTGAAAGACCGCAAGCATCCCGCATGGTTTCTTCCCATTCACGAACCGTCCGTTGTTCCCCTTTGACCGCCTGAACTCTCGCTCTGGTATTCATTGGGAAGGTAACGGCACTAATCTCCATAAGGTCAACCTCTTTGAGCATACGCTTTTTCCCACGCTCATCGTACATTGCACCCTTTGGAGAAACCCTGTAGCCAATGGAGAGGCCATCAATGGCTCCCATCTTCATTAGCTCATAAACTTCACGGCCTTTTTGTGTACCCATAGCCAAGCGGCCTTTTACACGCAGACCTTTTTTATCTTCAATGATTTCATCAAATACACCGATAGGCTCTTTTGCGTCATGTTGATAAAGGAGCTTAACGCCCTTTGGACCCTTACTTGCGATTGACTTGGCAAATGCACCCTGCACCATGACATCGTTACCGAGGTCTTTGTTGCCAAAGATAGAGCCGTATCCAGAAAATACGCCCTTTTCTTCTTCATCATCGCCGTTGTAAGCCTTTAGCTCTGCTTGAACATCAAGCGTCTCTGACTTCATCTCATCATCAAAATCATCAGTGAAATCTTCAACTAGGGCTTCATCCATCACAGTCTCCTCTTTCCCGCCCTCGCGGTAACTGCTCAGACAGACTGCAACCCGCTGGTCACGCTGTGAGTATTCGGCAAGCATGGTGCTATCACCTGTGCATCTTGCCATAAAATCAGATTCGCTTTCACCAGAGCTAGGCTTTGGTATCGGCATAAGCATCTCCTAATAGGTACATCATACACTCATGTTGAACAATAGACAACA
>Ga0181421_1000495_pt1 | contig 11485 bp, 8 predicted proteins | sample 44SPOviralmetaG_FD_130146 | JGI IMG/M metagenome (GOLD analysis project Ga0181421, IMG submission 130146) | Marine viral communities from the oligotrophic San Pedro Time Series (SPOT) site, San Pedro Channel, CA, USA - 44 SPOT_SRF_2013-06-19 | ecosystem: Environmental > Aquatic > Marine > Strait...
CCAAAGACAACCAGTCGTCAATCATCATTTGTTCGTGTGCCGACTCTAACCCATGAAACATATAATATGAATACTGGAGCCCCATCGAAGATCTTATATCAAGTGCCGAGATTTGATAATAGTGGAGCAGAGACTGGAGCCTTATATTTTCAAAATGGCGATAAAACATTTATTGATTTAAAGAATGCTGCCTCGTTAAGAGTCACAGATTTAGATGTTCATATGGTTCGTAAAGATGAAAGATTTGTAGAGGATCTTACAGGGTCTACTGAGATAGTTTTTATTGTTAGACAGAAACGTTAAAGATAGTTGAAGATAGTAATAAAGACAACTAAACGCCATAACTATCATAATCTATCTTTTGTATCTTTTACTATTAATTATTAATTTTTTTTTCTATTGATTATCATAAATGGATAAAATTCTGCCTGTAATAAAAATGCCAGAAAAAGAGCCTGAAGCTGAATTAGCACCAATGACAGGTCATAGGCTGCCAGATATGCCAAATGATAATCAATTAATTCAAGATATTATTGAAGACAATATGGCTGGAGACGATCTGTCACCAGAAATCGATGGTGATGATATCATTCAAGTTGACGAGAGAATTATCCCATCAGAAGATGATGTATTTAATGAACCTGCCCCTCGCCTTAAGGCACCAGCTGTAGCTCCAGTAAGACCATTAGAAGAAGATGAAGAATCTATCCCCCATGGCCCAGAGGGCCCCATGGAGTACACACCAAAAAAAGGTAAAAGAAAATATGTCCGCAAAGCACCAATGAGTGACAAACAGAAAGCTCATCTAGAAAAAATCAGAAAGATCTCATTAGAAAAACGAGCACAAAAAAAATTAGAAAAAGAAGAAGATAAAAAACGTAAAGAAGAAGAAAAAGAAGATTTAAGAATTCAAAAAGCTCAAGAACGACTTCTTGCCAAACAAAAAAAAGAACAAGCTATAATAAATCAGGACAACTCGCCAGGCTCGCTCGGCCCACCATCACCTCAGAAGGCACAAAGAGCCCAGCAAGGGGCAATGTTTACACAAGCTGATATGGAGAAGGCTATGTATTCAGCAATTTCTTCATATGAAACAATCCGAAAAAAAGAAAAAGCAGATAAAAAACAACAAGAACTAGCAAATGCTCGTGAAAATCAAATGCGAAGAACTCTTGAAGCGGCCATCAGACCTCAAGCACCTCCTGACCCTTGGCGTCAGTTTTTTTCATAAAAAAAATAATAATATAATTAATTATAAATGGAATCAAACGTGCCTAGGATTTACCCTGTCAAGCCACCGCCGAAAGAAAAACCTAGAAAGGTGACTCACCCAAATCTGCCTGAACTCCCTTGCATTATGTGTCTCGTAATGCCTACAAAAAGCGGAAAGAGTACAATATTAAGTAATCTTATTCTGCGTGATGAATTTTATAAAGGGGCAATGGATAATATAACTATTATGAGCAATACTATCGATCAGGATGTCACATCAAGATTCTTACGTGAAGCTTGTGATACATATACTGGATATGATGATATGGTTTTGGCTGGGATCGTCGATCAGCAAAAAAGATTTGATGACGATGACAGACCATTTATTGGTATGATTTTTGATGATATTCTTGGTTCAGTCAAAAGAAACAGTTATTTAAATCATTTAGTTACAAGATCAAGGCACTATGGAGTTGGTCTTCTAGCAGTTTCAGTTCAAAGTTTTAAAGCTGTTGGACCGACAATAAGAAATAATACAAATGCTTTTATCTGTGGTAATCTTCAAAATATGTCTGAATTAGATAAGATCTCTCAAGAATTTTCAGGGATGTTTGGAGGTGACGAAAAATTTAGACAGATTTATCACAAAGCAACTGAACAACGATACGATTTCTTATATTTAGATTTACAGAGTAATCCAGCCAGAGCATTCAGAAATTTCGAAGATCAAATTGCCGAGGGTGAAAATTTAATGTTCGGCGGAGAAGTAAAAAATAAAATACCTGATTAAAATTAAATTATTATATTCTTTATAAAGAAGATGGACATGTATGGTTATTCAAACTCTCTTTCACAAGGGAACTCATTCAATGCAAAGACTAAAAATATGAATGATGGTATTCTGCTTGCCAATCAAAAACTTCAAGATAAATACGACGCAGCCGTGAAACAGAAACCAAATACACTCAGTAGCGATGATCTGGGAGAAAAAGAAGATGAAGCAAAAGCTGGAGTATTTGATGGCAAGTCGTCGATATCGGCTCTTACTGGAGTAGGTGAATTATCAATTGGTATTAAAAATAAAGGTTTAGCAGGTTATATGGGCGATGCGACTAAAGGCCGTCTTAATACAATTAAAAATACAGCAAGTAGAATCGGTGAGGGCAAGCCACCACCTGACCCAACCGTTGGATTCGCCAACGCTGAGGTTGATAAAGATGGTATTATTACAACTGATACTGCTACTGGTGATTTTGCGAAAGCAGGTGACGTAGCCGCCGATGCGAAGGCAGCAGCAGGAGATGAAATCGAAAGTTCAGGTCTTGGTGCCAAGATTATTAAGAAAGGTCTTGGATTAGCAGGGGGCAAGGCGTTAGGTGAGGCTGGTCTCACAACAGTTTCAGAGATTGGTGGCAAAGTCGCTGGTGATTTTGGCGGCATTGTTTCAGTTGGTAAAGGTTTTGAAAATTTAGCTGATGGCAAGAATTTTTTCAGTGGTGAATCAACCGGTGATAAATTACAAGAAGTAGGGGCAGTAGCAGATGTCGCTGGTACAATCTTTCCGCCTCTTGAAGTAGTTGGTGGCGTCCTCTCGGCAGTTGGTGGCATAATGGACGCATATCACGATATCAAATCAGATATAGATAAAAAGGCCGTAGACAACAAAGGCCCCCCACCACCCAAGCTCACAGCAACCAAAGTGACTCCGGCATTTTCTTCTATGGGTCTTGCGGCTTCGGCACCGATATCTGCAAAAGCAAGTATTACAGGTTCGTCAACTTTTTAAGATGCTTTGTTAAGATTTTAATTATTTAACTTTTAATTTTTTTTTATCAATTCATATTATAAATAATGAGTGGCTTTTTTACATCTTCTGATAAAATTAAAGTTGGACAAACCGAAGTTAGCATACCATCTGAAAATGGTCTCGATTACAACCCAGGAGGTCGTATTGAACTATACATACCGCCGACGAGTAAATTTGTAGATTTATCGCAATCTAAATTGAAAATGGATGTTGAATTATCTATACCTGCTGTAACCGACGATAGTGGTGCGATGCGAGTTCAGTTAGACGCACAGACTGGTCTTCACAGTTTAATTAGATCGATCCGAGTCTTTTCTGGTCGCAAGACTGCTCTATTAGAAGAGATTGAAGGATATGATATTTTAACTGCCCTTCGTTTTGATTATGAAACTAATGAAAGTATGAGAGCTAAACGTGCTCTTGGTGAAGGGGCAACTACATATGACCCAGCATGCCGAGGCACTCTTGGCACGACCAAGACTATTCAGGGCAATTGTTTTAGCAATCCTTATTTCACCAAGGTCGCCCAGACTGCGACTCTATCTACTTCTTTCGCTACGACCGAAACCTATAGTTTTCAGAAAACCAAAGGTGAACTTCATCTAAATACTGGTCTTTTCAGAAATGAAGCCGTATTCCCTGCTCTATTAACGGATGGTATTTTTGTTGAAATTTTACTTCAAGATGCTCGTAAGGTTCTAAGGTCTCTTGATAGCACCAATCGTTATCGTCGCCTTCGCCTCAATCCAGTTTATCATTCTATTAATGGCTCTGATAATGCTCGTGCTACGAGCGGTTCTTTTGCTGCTGTGAATGTATCGGCTAATGCTTCAAGTAACGTATTCTTCTTTACACATGATAACAATCAGACATCGGTAGCAACTTTCCCATTTGTTGTAGGTGAAAAGGTGACATTTGTCTCTGGAGATAATGCTTCTGTAAATGGTTCTGTTGCACGAATCACCCAAATTGAACAAGTGCGAGAAGCCGCAGTTGGTATAACTAAAACAAAGATCACATTATCTGAAAAAATTAGAAATACGACTGGTGAAACTTGGACTGGTATTGGGGGCGTGAAAAACCAGTATCATTTAATGAGCTTTAATGCTGATGCTAATGATGTCAGTTCTTACGACCCAACCTACAAAGTCTCAAATGTTGAAATGATTGTAAGGCAGATTTCGGTCCCAGATGGCTATGAAGCAAGTATGATGGCTATGATGAAAGAGGGAGGCACCATCAATTATGATTATCGATCTTTCACTAATTACAGATACTCTCAGCTGGTCGGCGATAATGTTGCGAATATTCGCCTGCCATTAATTGAAAGCCGAGCTACGAGCATTCTTTGTGTGCCGACTGACGCAACTAGTTATTCTGCTAAACAGCTCTTATCGTCTTCAAACACCTATTTAATTAATGAAGCACCAGATGATGTAAACAATCGCACTCAACGCTCGGCAATCACAGGTATTGTAGATGGCCTTCAGCAATATCAGTTCATCTACGATGGTAAAATCAATCCTAACAGACAGGTTGATACAAAGAAAATCGCACAGAAAGATTCTGTTTCGCAGTATTGGACGATTGAAGCCGAGAAGGCTTTGGCTATGGCTGATATTGAGCCTATGTCATTCATGGGCTTTCAGGATAATTTCTTCATTGGTCGAGCTCTTGCTCTTGGCAAGAATTCTGTTTATGATGCTAGGGGCAAAGACTTTAATTTACAGGTTGAGTACACTTCGGCTGACTTCCCTCAGACCAAACCCAAGCTCTGGAACAACTTCGTATCGCACATTCGTCGCTTAGAGATCAAGAATGGGTCTCTAATGATTCAAGTATAAATGATACAAAATATTTTATTTAAAATTTTATTAAGATAATTTTTTTAACCGCTGATATTATAAAAACAATGTCAGTCTCAAACATGAATATAGAGGTAGTCCCCAGCAATATCACCAGCAATGGCTCTGTGAGCTTCAAAAATGGTAATCCAGTTATACAATTCATTATCGGTGAGCAGGATCGTATGCTTATTGGCAACTCTGTCAGATTCACAGGTAAATTCGCCGCATATTTAGCTAATGGCAAATCTTCAACGTCCGATGTTTCAAATCTTGCTATGAGTGAAAAACTAGGAGTTTATTCTACAATTGATACTCTTACTATTAAGAGTCAGCGCACAGGTCAGACCATCGAGAGCATTCGTCATTACAATCGCTTCTTATCTTCTTATCTGCCGGTCACTACGAGCAAACAGGATGGTATTGGTCACTTATCGCAGAGTGCTCTGATTTTGCCCAATTATGCCGCACAGACTGAATCTGTAGTCAATATACCTTCTTCGTCGTCAACCAAGAATTCTTTCTGTATCAATCTGCCCTGCGGTCTTCTAAATGGAGGTGAGCCGATCCCACTAATGGCTGAAGCAGTCGGCGGTCTAATTGTTGAAATTCATCTTGCCCCTGATTCGAATGTATTTCATTCGGCTTCTGATGGTGACTCTGCATCGTATACTGGTTCATTCTATGAATTTGAAGATGTTACGCTTGTTGCTGAACTTATGGAGCCAGATGCTCAGGCTCTACAGAACATGAAACAGTCGCAGTCTGGCACTTATGAATACAATTCTATTAGCTCTTATTATCAGACAATTAATTCAGGTAATGGTATTATTAATTTTCAACTTGGTCTTTCAAGAGTTCTTGGGGTTTTCGCAAATATTGTCCCAGCGGCTCACATTAACAATTTGAAATTTGATGGTCTAGCGACTCTTTATCCTACTAACACGACTGGTCTGAGTGCTGATATTACAGAATTATTCTTTACTCGCAATGGTTCTAAATTCCCTATTGATTACAATATTAATACTCTTCAGCAAGCCGACGGCGCTAATTTAACTGGTGATTCACAGATTTATCATCATTTCGTAAATGCGATTCAAAAATTCGCAGACAATACTCGCACCTCTCTAAATCCTCAGAATTTCAGATTAAGTGATAGCACTCGTTTTGATAAAGATTTTGCATTCGGCGGATGCGGTTTTGGGATTGGAGTTGCTTTTGACTCTATTAGTGACCAGGGAGTCGATTATCGCAACGTCAACTTCGGTATCAATATGGCTCTTGATCTTACGAGCGATTCTCCTCAAGCATTCTTTGTATTCGCACATGCCAAGAACACTCTGGTATATGGTCCTCAGGGTCTTCAGGTCCTCAATTAACTATTAATATGGTATTTTTAAGATTTTTTTTTAAAGTATTTATTTTTTTATTTGTTTCATTATAAAGATAATGGATTCAACTGATATGACACCCCCCTCTGCATCTCCCAGTGATGGGCTCTCTTCTGAACCGCAGGCTACAATGGTCGAGCGAGGACCTGTTGGCGCCCAAGTGCCCAACCTTTTAAGAGTATCCCCTATGGATACTATGACCGCAACAGATGTTGAAACTAGCATTACTGACCCTGTTGTCCGAAGTGATAGTTTTGTAAGATTCACTCTTTTAAATAAGGGCATCCTTCATTCTCATTCAAAAATTACATTAGAAGTAGTCCCACCAGATGGGGGCAACAGATATTTTCCGCTAACGACTGGCGTACATAGTCTTATTTCTCGTGCTGCTCTTAAAGTTGGCACCAAGACTCTTCAAGAAATCGATGGCTACAATTATTTATCGGCATATAAACAGATGTTCGTCTCTAATGAACATCAGTTAGAGCGTGAGCAAGTCTTAAGCGGTAAGGTGATCGCCCATGAATTTAGGTATTCGGATGCCGATACGCCGACTGGAGGCCCTGATAATGATACTCGTGCTTTCACCTATGGTCTATCAAATGGTAAAGAATACAATACTTCTTATCAGCTAGGCGGTGCCGACCCTAACCTTGATGTGAATGAATTCGTTAATATTGTCAATAAGCCACAATTTCAGATTGCTCTGTCGGATCTCTTTCCGATGCTCAAACAGACGCAGTTGCCCCTATATATGATGCAAGAACAGGTCTCTATTGAATTAACATTTGAACCTAATCAAGAAGCTCGTGCCAACGCCAAAGATGGCATCGGTCTCGGCACCTATGTAGTTAATACTGATGAAGTTAAATTTATTGCTGATTACATTTATTATCCTCAAGAAATGATGGCTACATATGCTAACCAGAACCCAGAAATCACCATCAATCATTTTGATTATCGTCATTCAAAGGTTTCTATTTCTGCAACTTCTACATCTGGCACGACTCAGATCAGAAACCTTGGTGGCGCTGGTCGCATTGTGACCAAGGTTATCACTGGTCTACAGGCAGACCAGTCGGTAGGAGGGACTATCACGAATCAATATCACTCTATCTCGCCTGAGGCACATTATCAGTTCGGCGAAGCACCAGGAGCTGGTGATGATAATGGTTCATTAACGGCTAATATTAAGTACAATGATCGATTTTTATATCCAATTGATGTCACCAATCAGGCTCGACACTTTCACAACACAGCACAGTCTGAAGGGATGGTCCCATTTGTAACTCGTGAAGAGTTCTCGGCAGAGGGAGTTGCTCTGACTTCTGATGATTTCATGGGACGACAGCAGAATACAGGAGATGGCGGTGATGAAGTTGGAGTCTTAGGTCGCTTCAATTGGCTCTCTTTCAGACTGAATCGCAATGAGCGCATCAATAGCCGAGGTTTAGAATATTATTGGAAATATGCTGGACTAGACAATGGTGGCGGTCTCTATACTCAGAGAACTTGGATTGAATTAGCAAAAATATCTGTATTACAGGCTGGCTTCATGACTACTCAGCTTCTTTAAGTTTTATAAATTTTCACACATCACATTTCTTTTTTTTTCATATGATAAATTAGTAAAAATAATTTATTATAATTATTATTATTATAGAATGTCAGGAGCCTTGCCCTATTCACAGACAATCATGTTAGATGCGAATCGACTCTCATCCGAAGAATATTCAGCTAGTAATTTAGCAGAAACTGATACATCGGTTTTTACGAACAGAGTCGCAGGTGGGATCACCCTTGATATTGGAGATACTGTTAGTATTGAATCAGCTCATATTGCTCAAAGGGGAGCAGGGGCAAATGTAATTGAAATGAGAGGATCATTATTAGGCAGAAAAACAATAAATTATACAAAATTAACAAATAGTTCATTCGTTAGCAATATGCTAACAATTCAAGCAGGCGCTGGCCCAACGACCTTTCAAAGATATTCACCTACTGGATTTGCGAAACAAGAAGCAGAAAATGTCGATGAAATAGTTGAAATGAAAGACAATGAAGCTACAATAGTCATGGAATTTTATAAAACAGCGAACGGTGAAAATTGTATGGCATTGCCCAGAAATTTTGGAAATGTTTCAGGAAATAATGCTTCTGTTAGTCCTTATAACAAAGCGAAGGGGCTGCCTCTTGATACAGCCGAAGATTATTGGACGGTTCAAGACGGTTATCCTCTCGGAGTTAATACTTGTGATTATGATCAAAGACGAAGATTCATATTTTCTAACACTGGAAATAGTACAGGGCGAGTAGACGATGACTGGAACACTGACACTAATCTTCGATCATTTACAGGAACCGAAGTAGTTGGCTCAATCAAAATAAGACAAGATAATTCAAGATTTACATTATTTAAAAGAAAATCAATGATTTATAATGGTTCTCAAGTATCAGCAGAAGATCTTGCAAGTGATCTTCAACCAAGAGCAGGAGTAGGGCCAGATCCTGCTATTGCCGATTATGTTAGATTTAAAAAAAAAGTAACATTAAAAACCGATGCTGGATATAATACACCAGGAAATATCGCAGCACAAATAACAGATCAATTAACAGAACCTGAAGATACAAAGATTATAGTCGCAAATTTGGGGGAGTTTAAATCAGTGATTCAAGAAGGCAAAACGAATGTAGCGTTTTCTTCGCCAAGTTGGCATTCATTTAATTCATCATGTTCTAAAGATTTCTTTAATGCTACTCTGTCAAATAGTATGCCTGTGAGCGTAACATCGGCTAGTTCAGTTCAAAGTGCTCTGTCTGTCGCCTATAATAATGCTTATGATTATATTGGATTTAAAAGACCAGATTTTGTTGAAGCTGGTCGTGATGCCTTTGCTTATCATGGTAACCACCTCACAGAGCAAATATCTAAAACAACGAAAACTGAATCTGTTATAAAAACAAATATTACATGGTCTGATGAAGTCTTATTAAAGATTAAAAAATTGTTTGATACTCAATTAGAATATCCTGAATTATTAGATGGAGGGACTGAATCACTTAGTTCTCTGAAAAGAACAAATTACGCTACATTTAACACAACATCTGCTTCTTTGAATGCTTCATTTAGAGAAGTTGGGCGATTTCTTCATATCGATATTGGAGCTCAATCACAAGGATCGTCAAAAGCTGATATTGCCCCTCTCGGTGATGATATGTATAATGTTTCATACAGGACACTTGGAGCAAATGCATCTGACAGAACATCTGCCCCATTATTTGTTTATTTTGATAAGAGTACTTCACATCTGACAGCAACTGAAACTACTGGTGATACTGATTACAATTTAGCGTATGGATTTGCTCGTAAAATCGATGACAAGGTTGCTTTCACAACAAAATTAATTGGAGGGATCCCAGATGAATATTTTGATCAAGGACCTTCATCAGCTGTGATTCGAATACGGACTAAAATTGGTTATGATTATCATTTTTCAGCATATGGCAATGCGGCGATTGCTCTTCATTCAGGCTATAACCCTGTTCAATATTTCGGTCATCAGTCTTTCTTTGTAGGTAAATTTATAGAGAATGTCTACGTAGGAGCAGATAATCCATTATTTAATTTTGATACAGTTAATAATCGTTTTGAATTTAAAAATCTTCATACAGCCGAAAAAACAGGTAATTTTTATAATGCAGGTGATCCTATCGCACCAGCGGATATTTTAGCACCACCAGCCACAGGTCAAGCTGAAGAAGCTGTTTATTTCATTAATAAAGAAATGCGTTATGACAATTGGTCGCCTGACATGCATCCCTATCCAGTGATAAATCTGAAGGGGACTGTTAAGGATGGTCAACAGTCATTTATAGGCACGCCTGAAAGATTACAAGGAGGTCTGCCGTATGATGCTCATTCTGGTATTAGTATTGTTGATATGGGTATCGATGAAACGAACTGGACTGATTCAATATGGGGATTACTCGGATTTAGATATGGTCAGTTCAACGGTTCAGGTTCTAATATTGGGACTCAAAATTTTCAATTTTCAGATTTATCAGCCAATGTTAAGGCGGTGACAACGAATGCTCTTTTAACATCTTTACAAAGTCAACAATATTTTCAGAATGTTTTTTCAATCCCATTAATTAAACCGATGGTCGGTTCAAACGTTAAATATTATAATGCTTCAGTTAGTCAAGGCAACATAGACACAACAGGTTTTGGGGCGAGCTTCACCATACAGCCGGCTATTTCAGTTCAACAAGAGAGCACTGCAATCAAAGCATTAGATTTGCCTCGTAAAATATTAAGAGGATATTTTTTAATTAAATCAGATTTAATAGATCAGACTGGTTATTATCAATCAGCGAATCCGATGGGTATCATGGCGGTTGTCGGCAAATATAATTCATCTGAAGATTTCGTAAATTTCGATGGAGGAGGTCCTGTATTTACAGTGACTCGTAAGAAGACTATTACGGATATCAAAACTCAAATAACCGATCCAGAAGGTAGTCTTTCACAAGTTGGAGATAATAGTGGAGTGATCTATAAGGTTACGAAGCAGATTTCAACTGATTTGAAATTTGGAGAGAATTTATTACAGGGGATGTACGGCAAGCAAGCTGCAGAGAGTGCTGGGCAATAATAAATTTGATAATTTATTAATTTAATTTATTAATGTAAAAATGGATATTCAAGGATTTTCAAACTATTTAATATATCCTGATGGGAGAGTATACAATAAAAAATTTGGCGGTAGAGAAATGAAAGTTTGTATTGATAAAAAAACAGGTTATGGTCAGTTAGAATTACATAATGAAGGGCAATCACGATCTGTATTGGTTCATAGATTAGTTGCGATTCATTATATTTCGAATCCTGAAAATAAACCATATGTTGATCATCGCAATAGAATTCGTTATGATAATAGAGTTGAAAATTTACGATGGGTGACGCCGTGTGAAAATATGAATAATGTTTCATTATCTAAAAGAAATACAAGCGGTCATAAATATATTTGTTTTAACAAAAAAAATAACAAATGGCAGTTTCGCAAGGTTACGAAAGGCAGGGTGATTACAAGGCTATTTGATACAAAGATAAAAGCAGTCTGTTTTAAGTTCATATTTATTCTTAAAAAGGACAGATTAAAAATTAGGCGTATTTAGCCTAAATTATGTAAAAAACTTGATTCTTTTTGTTTCAAACTAAATTTGAAAGC
>Ga0181421_1000497_pt1 | contig 11477 bp, 13 predicted proteins | sample 44SPOviralmetaG_FD_130146 | JGI IMG/M metagenome (GOLD analysis project Ga0181421, IMG submission 130146) | Marine viral communities from the oligotrophic San Pedro Time Series (SPOT) site, San Pedro Channel, CA, USA - 44 SPOT_SRF_2013-06-19 | ecosystem: Environmental > Aquatic > Marine > Strait...
CAGTGTTAAAATAAATTATTATATTATATTATTATAGTCTTATGATATATGGTCATAAGATTTTATTCAAAGATTATATTTTTTTTTATTTTTGATATATTTGAGAGAAAAGATAAAATATTTTTGATATATTTGAGAGAAAAAGATAAATTATTTTTGATATATTTGAGAAAAAAAGATAAATTATTTTTGATATATTTGAGAGAAAGTTATTTTTTTTTGTTTTTTTATGATTTTTGAGAGAAAGTATTTTTTTTTTGTTTTTTTATGATTTTTTGAGAGAAAGTTATTTTTTTTTGTTTTTTTATGATTTTTGAGAGAAAATTCTATTTTTTAATAAATTTACAGTATTATTAATATTATTACACTATTGTTTTTGTAAATAATAATGTATTACAAGATTAAAATACAAAATTTTCATATTTTATTGTTTTATCATAGATTTCATTAAAATTATTTCTTTCTCTTGAATATCAATTATATCATTTGCAAGTTTTTTTATTTCTGTATTTTCTGTTCTATTAGAAATTTTATGTGATGTTGTTATAGCAGTTGAATGATGACTTATCATTCTTTTCAACCATTGGTTATCATTTACAAATAATTGACTTCTTAATAAAAAAATAGATATTATCGAAGAAAGAATTATTCCAAATATAAAAATATATATGTTGAATACTCCTGAACTAAAATAATGAACGATTTCGTGAGCCCATATCATATTTGAAGCCATTAAAAGTCCTCCATATAATAAAGTAAGAGATAGAAATAAGTCACCTAATCTATATGCTAAAATATTCATAGGATTAAAAAGAACTCCAACTACAAACATAACGAAAAACATAATAAATTGTTTTTTTAAAAAACTATTCATTTTTATAAAATAATGAGAGAAAATTAATTGAATACTCTCCAACCTTATAAAAAATTCTAGAATATATTTCTTAGAATGAAAAATAAAAAAATAAAAATCCTAAGATAAGTTTTTTTGAAGTATCTGGAGAGTATGTCAAAAATTCCAATATGTATTTTGCCATTTTTAGTGTATTTTATTATAGAATTAAATGAATACTCTCCAACCTTATAAAAAATTTCATAATAGAATTCTAGGATTCAAATATTTTAAAATTAAAAATACTAGCAATACTTTTATAATAGATGTTGGAGAGTCAAAGATAAATTAACTTCGGATACTCTATATTTTTGATGTTTTTTATTTTGTATATTAACAGAAAAAATAAAAATACTATGATTTATTATAATGAATTTTTTTATTCTTGTTTTAATATTTTTGTCTATAATAAATAATTTTGATAGCTTTCATTTTAAAACAAAAATTAGAAAAAATAAAAAAACTCTAAAAGCAAGCTTAGAAGGAATTGAATTAGGTCTTATAACAATAGGAACAGGTTTATTAATGGATAATACTATTAGTAAAAATTCTTTACAGGTTTTAAAAAACAACTCTACAATTTTATACAATGAAGGTATGAGAAAGGTATATACAAATTTGATTTTTATTGGCCCTATTTATTACATTTTTGTTGAAAAATTTTTAATTAATGATTTTAACTCTAATCCAGATTTTTTTCAAACATTAGGAATAATTATGACACATTCTCTTGGTTATTATTTTGGTCATAAAAATATGCATAGAACAGATTTTTTTAAAAAATATCACCATTTCCATCATCAATTTAATGAAACATTGGTACCTAGTATTGGTAATGCTGTTTCCACATCTGAATTTACATTTGCATATATGTTTCCATTTTTTATAGGAACACTTTTAGTTCATCCAAATATAAATTCACTTAATTTAGGTATTATGATTGTTTCTATTATGAATTTAGTTATTCATTGCCAAGAATTAGAAAATATTAAATGGAATAAATATTTTGTATCACCACAAACTCATCTATATCATCATCAATCAAAAAATAAATTATCAACATATTCAGCACCTACTTTTAATCTTGAATATATCTTTAGAAATCAAACAAAAATATAAAATTTGACATTACATATTATTTAATCGGTATTTCGCGACCAGTAGATATCGAATTAAATCTTAAATCTTCTGTATGGATAGATGTATCTTTATTTTCCATCGAATAATAAGTTATTCTTATTCTTGGATCAAATTCTACACTTGGTAACCAACTTGCGACGGTATAATACCCGTGCAGGTTGTTGTCCATTAACGAGATCCTTTCAGCAAATGAAGAACCACTTCCACCACCGGGAGATCCTTTGTGTCCAACTCCTCCATCACCTGATCTTCCATTCATACAACCTCCTCCTCCTCCTCCATACATTCCTGCTCCACCACCTCCTCCTGCAGCTGATCTATTTTGACCATCAGCATTTAACCCTTGACCTCCATACAGAAATCCACCCCAATTTACAGTTTGACCTATACCACCACTCATCCAACCTCCTCCTCCTGGATCAGCATGCCAATGCTTGCCTTGTATACCATAAGCCCAATCAGAATAATATCCAATATTATCATAAAAAGTTGAATCGGCTATACTGCCACTTGTAGGATTGAAAGAATCAGTGAATTTACCAGTTCCTCTTTCGACAATATCTTGATTACCACCTACCCTTCTATATTTAGGATATCCAAGCTTATCCTCACTCCCTACTCCATTTTCATCATAATCTAAATTTTCAAACCAAGCACACGCTCCCATAATACCATTTCCCTCTCCCGCTCCTCCTCCTGCTCCTGCAACTGCTATAATATCACTTGCTCCAGGAAGGGTTTTCTTTGAAAGTGCTAATGTTCTTCCGCCATCTCCTCCATGCCTACCACTACCATTAGCATCTCCCCCACCACCTCCATAACATTTAATAATATAATATTTTTGTTGACTACTAAAATCCAAAACATGATATGATGTTTGCTTTGCTCCACATCCTAAAAAATTATATTTGTGTCCACTCATTTCATAATAATCAAGACTACCAAAAGCGTCGTTATAATAATTTTCATAATATTGATTTTCAGTGTCTGCATCATCTATTGCAATTCTTCCATGATCACTATAATGCCTCAAATTATTTCCAGCTTGACTTGGACTAAAATTATCTCGACTCCAACTTCCTCTTCCTCCCCATATCTCTACCTTTACAAATCTATCTGGATAAACTTCATTTTTTGCACAAAATATATTTCTTAAATCAATATTAGATCTATAAAATTGAGTTAATTGTGGAGTTTGATCATTTGGACTTATATCTTTTGCTGCATAGCGATTTATAATATCTGTTTTTTTAACTTTAAAACGAGAATTGTATCCTAAAGTTGATCCACTAGTTGTAAACCAAGTTTTCATTTGCAAAATATCATCTAGATCTACATTGTTTATTTTAAAACCTGACATATCTATATAATATAAACAAAAAATTTATGTAAAGATAATTGTTATTAATAATAATGGAAGAGATTGTTATTAAAAATAAGAAAATTGTTGAATTTTATGAAAAAAATAAACATATCAGTATTGATAATATTAATTTAATTATTGTTGATTTATTAGAACAACTAATTAATGGTATGAATAACTCTATTAATGCTAGTGTTAGTTCTCAAATTTTTAATGAAATTCATAATTTATCTAATAACATTAATAAAATAAATCAAGAAATCTCAAATAATCTATTTGGAAGATTACAAGATACCAAAAAAGAATATATGGATGATTTCAAAGAACTAACATCTAATAATCTTAACAATAATAATGATAAACTTAGTTTAATTTTACAGCAAAACACTAATCAATTAATTGATAAAACAAATCTATTACTAAATGAAATGATTCCAAAAAATAATGATACAATTAAAGATCAAATAAATAACCTACATAAATATATTCTGGATGACACTAAACAATTACTAAATTCTATGAATAAAGAAGAATCACTTAATATATTTTTACAAAATTTCGAAAATAAATATACGCAATTGATTCAACCTTTTTACTCTATTGTTAACACATCTGAAGAAAGAATTCACAAAGAGATTAACGCTGTTAAAAATAATTTAATGCCTGATACTCTCCAAAAAGAATTATCTGACTTTTTTTCTAAATTCAAAAACTCCAGTTACAAAGGTCAATTAGGAGAAAATCAGTTAGAAACTATATTAAATCAACTTTTTCCAAGCGGTGAAATTATAAACACATCTTCAATTAAAGCATCTTGTGATTTTAAAATTCAAAGATTTGAAAAATTACCTATATTTATTGAAACTAAACATTATGATAGGAACGTTACTCTAGATGAAGTTAAAAAATTTATACGCGATATCGAAGAACAAAAATCTAATGGAGTTTTCTTATCTCAAAATAGTGGTATTACATCCAAACAAAATTTTCAAATTGATATGTGCAATAACAATATTCTTATTTATCTTCATAATGTTGCATATGATCCTACTATTATAAAAACTGCTATAGATATTATTGATCATTTATCTGAAAAACTTAGCACTATTGAAAAAATAGATACTAATGAATTTTCTATATCAGAAGAGAGTATGAATGAAATTAATAAAGAATATAGCCAATTTATTCAAAAAAAATTATCATTTATTGAATTCGTGAAAGATAATCACAAAAAATTATTAAACCAAATTGACGAATTCAAATTCCCTACACTCTCCAAAATTATTACTCAAAAATGCGGAAATATTTTGGTTAATGATAATCAAAATATTATTTGTTCTATCTGTAACAAATTCTCTGCTCAAAATAACAAAGCTCTTGCTGCTCATCAAAGAGGTTGTAAAAAAAAACAATTACAATTAGAGAATCAAGAAACTATAATTATTGTTGATACAAATATGTAATATATTTATATATGGACTCTGAATTATATTATATTTATACATCCTCTTTACTTGTTATAATTCTTTTATTATTTAGTTTAAAACAAAAATTAAATTATTTTGATAAATGTTACTCTTATTCTGGTATTATTATTACTATTTTTTTTATTCTCTCTATTCTATTTGAACTTAAAATTTTTATTTTCACTTGTCACGTTAGTTTAGTTATATTCATTATGATACTTTCATTTATTATTGAAAATAAAATAATAATTATTACAAATTTAACCATTATTACTATGATTGTTGTTAGTTGGATGTTATACAATGAATGTCCTATATCTAAATACGAAGACATTACTGTTGCTGAATATCTATTACCTCACATTAGAGCTCTTCGAATTTTAATATCTATTGTTTTTATTTATTTATTATTTAAACTTTGCAAACCTATTATCAAAAAATATATAAAATAATTATTCACTCCATTATATAATATATTTTTAAAATATTATATATTTAAACTTTCTTCCTCTTTGATTTATTCTTCTTTGTTTTTCTTTTTTTTGATTTTTTTCTTTTGGTTTTTCTTTTTTTTCCTCCAAAAAGTCCTTTACTAAGACCCCTTGCAGTATCAGGATCTACATATGCTCTTAAAACCGAACGCATATTTATTTCATCAGTTTTACTCGGAAAAAACTTGTAATAATAATTAATTCCTTCACGGCGTTTCTGCTCTTCTTCAAATGTAATAGGTGTTTCAGGTTTAATAGTAATAAATGGATTATTTACAACTGGTATTTTTACACCATTTTGTATTTGTACTGCATCTCTAAGAGCCAATACCCCACGATCTTCTTCGTCTATTTTTCCAGAATATTTTTTTAAAAGTACGTGTGGTTTTGTTGAATCTGTACGACCTTGGTCATTTACACGACCCAAATATTCAACGTAATATTGTTTTCCTGATTTTATATCTTGTGGTAAAACTTCTTCCATTTATATATATATATATTTAAACTTTCTTCCTCTTTGATTTATTCTTTTTATTCAGAGTTTTTCTCTTAGTTTTTTTCTTAGTTTTTCTCTTTTTAACCGATTTATCATTTGAACCTCCCATAATTGTACAATTATTCATATCACAATATTTTTCTCCTTTTGGTTTATATGGTTCGTCATAAATAAGAGAAACACCTCCTTCCCTTCCCATCAATTTTCGTAATTCTCGTATTTCTTCATTTTCTTCATAATCTTCTTCTTCTTCTTTTTCTCCTTTTTCTTTATTAATCTCTTGTCTCATTTTTAAAAGAGATAATCCTTGTAATCCTTTTAATCTTTTTTCTCTTTCTTTCCTTTTTTCTTCTTTTTTTTTATTCCTTTCTTCCTCTTTATCTGATAATATATTTTCAAAAGTACGTGTGTTAATTTTATTTTTTTTCTCAGATTTTTGTTGCTTTTCTATTTCTTCTAAAAAAATTTTAGATGGTGATGATTTTTCTTGACTATCTTGTAATCTTCTTTCAGATACTAATTCCATCTTTCTCGCTACTTCTTCTCTATTTAATGGCAATGGCAGAGGTAGTGGTCTTAAAAGAGTACCAGTATTTTTATCATAAAATTTTTCATAACTTTGTGGTATTTTCTTAGGAGGCATTAATATATTATATAATAATATTTTTTTCTAAACTACTGGAAAACTAGGTTGCATTGCTATTCCACATATTCCTGGATCATCCTCTTTTTCACTACGTGCTATCTTTATATAACCCTCATCACCCCAATCCTTACTCCAAGAATTCTTTACCAACCAATATAATTCTCCATCTTCTTCTCCATAACCTACTATCAATACTCCATGATCTAACTTTGTTCCACACTTTACATCATCTAATATTCCTGAAGAATATGATTGAAAATAAAATGTATCTGCCTCTATTGCTACTGCTACAGGCTGCATTGATACTGCATATTTTAATGCTAATTGATTATTCGGCTCTACATCATAACAATTTGAAATATTTATTCTTGATTTACATTCTTTACAAGTATCTTCTGATTCTTTCGTTTCACCTGATACATATGGATAATCAATATATGAACATTGACCATTCTCTATTACAAATTTGAAAGCTCCGTCCATTTGTCCTCCATTGCAACCGTGTGAACCATATTTAAATCCTGTTGCACAATCTACTAATTCTTGCTCTGATAAATCCAATAATTCTCCTGTTGCTACTGCCCAAGCTCCCTCAACTGCTCCTGTTGCTGAAAATGTCCAACAAGATCCACATTGTCCTTGATCCTTTACTAGTGTCACTGCACCTTTTTCTCTCCAATCTACACTCTCAAATACATATTTTGTTTCTGGATTGAATACATCACAACCATAAGTTAACAACGGCTTATATCCTAAATTTATTTTACTATATTCTTCTACTGTTAAATCTGTAAAATGATTCACTCCTAATTTAAATTTATTCTTTGGATCCAAATTATGCTCCATTATATTCAATAAATTCATACGAAATGTCCTATATCTATCTTCAAATTCCATTATTGATTCATAAGTTCTATTAAATCTATCTTTGAATTCAATAAACTTTTCCCATATCTCATTGTTTCCATTATTATTTTGATAATTCATATACTGACAATCTGACGATTTACTGAGCAAACATAACAACAATAATGATAAAATAAACATTATATTATCATTTAATATTTTGTATTTATATTTTTTTTATTTATTATTTATTTATGGATTACCTGTTGGTTGCTGAGCTACTGGAGCATTCTGAGCTTGTTGATTCATTAACTCTTCTGATGAAACTATTTCCTCTGATATTGATTTAATTCTACTTAAACATCTTCCGGAAAATTTCTCATTCATCTCTAAAAACTTACTCAATCTTGTTATATATCCATCAAACTCTAAAGTTAATTTCTGCTTTTGTGATTCTAAATTCATTATCAAATTTCCTACATTAAAACCACGTTTCTCTTTCTCTGTTGCATTTGCTATTCTTGTATCAAATGTTCCTATATCATCTGCTAATTCCCTTAAATTTGCTGTTACACAATTTATTAATGCAAATATTTCATTCATATCATAACGAGCTGTTGGATCTGGAATCTCCTCTGGCTCTCCTTCTACTGGATTACCATCAGCATCTAAATAAGATGGATTTGGTATTGTTGGTGGTGGATATGGACGCATATTTCTAAACTTACGTTGCTTTATTGATTCTCTTGTAAAATTAGCTGGTATATCTTCTATTGATAATGCATCCTCTATTATAGAATCACAATATTGATGTAAATCTCCATACAACTTTTTTATATATACTGCTTTCATATGAACAAAAAAATCCAAATCTATTTGTAATGAATCTTTTTGAAATCCCAATGTATCTAAAGAACTTCCTACATCATAACCTCTTGCCTTATCTGCTAACATCTCTCCTTCAAAATCTTTTATTGATAAAATATCACTCTCCAAATTTGTTATGTATTTATCCATCTCTGTATACTTTGCATTTGTACTATTCAAAATGTCATTGTATTCATCTGCTGCTATCTTATCTCTTAATGCTGAATCGGTTGGGCGAATTGCCGTCATTATACTTAGTTATATTATTTTATTTTTATATAAAAAAATAATTCAAAATATTTTACAGCAACAACAATATTTTTTATCTTCTCCTTTCATTTTTAATACCTTATTATAACACAAATATATATTTAATATTGATAATGTACTGTATAAATCTATAAATGCTGGACTCGCAGTCCAGCTCCGTCTAAAAAATGCAATATATCATTCTTTAATGCCTTTATTTTACGCATCTTTTCTGCTATTTCTACACATTCTTCTGACTCCATTAATTCTTCAAACTCTTTTATTCCCTTTTCCATCTCCTTATTTTCATTACATATTTTTTTTAAATCTTTTGTTATTTCCTCTAAAGTTCTCAATTCATTGTTTACTCTTTCACTATTGTCTTTTACAAATTCCTTTATCTCACTCGACTTTTCACCCACATTTTCACTTTTTAATAAACTATTCAATGTTAATTGCTCCTGATATTCTATATTCATTGTATCTATAAATACATTTGTATCATACGAATTATATGATGGTAATTGGTCTAATATATTTGCTGGTTTCGATTCTACATTCATTACATCCTTTATATATTTATCTCTAATATTCTCAAATTGGGACATTTTTATATAATATTTTATATATTTAAATTATTATATGGATAATATTGTTGTTATTATGGCTGGTGGTTTAGGTAAACGTATGAATTCCGATTTGCCTAAAGTTTTACACGAAGTTAATCATAAACCTATGCTTATTCACGTTATTGAAAAATCTATGCTTATTAAACCTATCAAAATTATTGTTGTTGTTGGTAAATTTTTTGATTTAATATCTAAATGTATTGATAAATATAATCTTAGTAATATTGTTACATTTGCTCATCAAGATCAACCTCTCGGTACTGGACACGCTGTTAAATGCTGTAGAAATCTACTTTTAAATCATACTAATTGTAATACTATTATTCTTTCTGGTGATGTTCCTCTTATTCAAGGTTATACTATTTTTAATATGCTGCAAAATATGGGATATGCCAAAATATTAACTACTGATATTAAAGATCCTACAGGGTATGGCAGAATTATTGAAAAAAATGATGCCTTTTTTAAAATTGTTGAAGAAAAAGATTGCGACTCTAAACAAAAAGAAATATCCAAAATTAACGGTGGTATTTATTGTTTCAATAACAGAATTCTTTGCAAATATATCAATGAAATTAAAAATGATAACGCTCAAAATGAATTCTATTTAACCGATATTCTTGAAATTATCAAAAATAAAGAATATGTACAAATTGATCAACACTTCCTTTCATATGAAGATCAATATCAAATTCTTGGTGTTAATACTCCTGAACAACTTAAAGAAATAAGTATGAGATATTCTAACTTTTTGTAATCACATCACCCCATAATTCTAATGTGTTTTCTAATGATTTTTCCTCATCTCCTATTTCCAGATTTAATTCACATATGTCTATATTTACTACATTCTTCTTTAATACCTCTTTTAATACCTCCTTTGTCTGAAAAGTATATAAACCTCGATCTACTAATGTTCCTGTTGAATCTATATATTTTGGATCCATTGAATCTACATCAAACGATAAATGTACTGGAGAGTCCTTTATAAAATTTTTTATCTTATCTATTGCTACTTCTCTATTGTAATTTATGTCATTTACTGTTAATACTTTTAAATCATATTTTTCTATTATTGTTTTTTCATAAGGATCTATATCTCTTAATCCTATATACATCAAATTATCCAAATTTAATTTTTTTTTTATAAAATCAAATCTTTTATTATTCGATATTCCACTCAAATAAGATAATACCATTCCATGATAATTCTTTGTTGGTGAATTTTCATAATTATTTATATCAGCATGTGCATCAAACCATAAAAATTTAGGCTCTTTATAATTATTCAATGTATGTGCTCCTGTTGCTATTGTCATTGAATGATCTCCTCCTATATTTATTCTTTTACCTTTTATCAAATCATTTGAATTATAGATTGATTTTAAATTTTTAAATAAATCATTACTATTGAATATTTGTATTGTTCTTTTACTTTGTTTTTTTATTGAATTTTCATTTTTCACAAAATCATATATCTTTCTTGGACCTTTTGATACTCCTTTCTTTCTCTGTCCATATGAATTAAATGAAAATAATATATTTTTTATCATTTTATATATTTATTCGATTCATTCTATATTATTTTAAAAATTGAATATTTTATCTTTATTATTTTTATAGATATCAAACACAATTTCTAATATGGATTTTGATTCTATTGTTGAAACTTTAAAAGAAAAAACTAAAAATGTTAATATTATTAATAATGAAACTGATAATATTAAAGAACTTATTCATTATTATCAAGTTAGACTTAACGATTATAGTGATGATGATTATAGTGATGACGATTCTTATATTTATGATGAAGAACCTGAATGGGTCCTAACTGATTTCATTAGGATTACAAAAAAATGTAGTTATAGTAATCTATCAAATTTTGAAAAATGTCGATTATTACAATCGATTTATGATAAAAAATGTTTGAATAAATGGAAAAAAATTCGCTCATTATACTTATATCTTAATAAAAATAAAAAATTCATTTTTGGATTTAATAATAAATTATGGATTTCTAAGAAAAAATACTGGAAAACTTGTTTTCATAAAAAAAATGATTTATTAGCTCAAATTGATGATATTGAAAATGTATGTATAATGAGTAATGATAAACTTGAATATTTAAATTTATTAAGAAAAAATATTAATGATTATAGATCTGATTATGGTATCACTATAGGATTAGTTCTTAATCGATTGTTTATTCCAGATATTGTTTACTTGATTTATCAATATATATAATAAATTTATTACTATATATAATATTCATTCATCCTTTCTCTTCTCTTTTATAAAATATGGTAATGCTTCATATATATTTGTTATCATTATTACTTTGAAATTTTCATCCTCTATACCTCTTCCTTCTTCTTTCATCAATTCAAATTCA
>Ga0181421_1000501_pt1 | contig 11421 bp, 8 predicted proteins | sample 44SPOviralmetaG_FD_130146 | JGI IMG/M metagenome (GOLD analysis project Ga0181421, IMG submission 130146) | Marine viral communities from the oligotrophic San Pedro Time Series (SPOT) site, San Pedro Channel, CA, USA - 44 SPOT_SRF_2013-06-19 | ecosystem: Environmental > Aquatic > Marine > Strait...
CAACATATTAAACAATTGGCGAGTTACAAAAACAACACTAAGGCTAGGATCAAGAATCGTAGGCAAGTGTATGATGGGCTCAACTTCAAACGCGTTAGATAAAGGTGGAAACAACTTCAAAAAGTTATACTATAATTCAGACGTTACAAAAAGAAATCGTAACGGACAAACTTCTTCTGGACTCTATTCTATGTTCATCCCTATGGAGTGGAACTACGAAGGATTCATGGATTCTTACGGATCACCTGTTTTCATTAGAGAAAAAGATAGCATCAAAGGAGCAGACGGTTACGACATTACAACAGGCGTTATTGAACACTGGGAAAACGAAGTAGATGGTTTAAGAAACGATCAAGACAGTTTAAATGAATATTACCGGCAGTTTCCAAGAACTGAAATGCACGCTTTTAGAGATGAAGCTAAAGAAAGTTTATTTAACTTAACTAAAATATACCAACAAATAGATTACAACTTAGAGTCTAATAATGCAGCTGCTGTAACAACAGGTAGCTTCATGTGGGAAAACGGAATTAAAGATAGTAAGGTTATATTTTCTCCTAATAAAGATGGTAGATTTAAAATAAGTTGGGTACCACCTGTTAATTTGCAAAACAAAATAATTAACAAAAATAATGGGAAATACCCTGGTAATGATCATATAGGTGCATTTGGTTGTGATAGTTATGACATCTCTGGAACTGTAGATGGAAAAGGATCTAATGGTTCACTACATGGATTAACTAAGTTTTCTATGGAAGATTCACCACCTAATCATTTTTTCTTAGAATATATATCAAGACCTCAAACGGCTGAAATATTTTTTGAAGATGTGTTAATGGCTTGTGTATTTTATGGTATGCCAATATTAGCTGAAAATAATAAACCTAGATTATTATATTATTTTAAGCGTAGAGGTTATAGAGGTTTTTCAATTAATCGTCCTGATAAAATTTGGAACAAACTTTCTGTAACTGAAAAAGAAATAGGTGGAATACCTAATTCAAGTGAAGATATTAAGCAAGCACATGCTGCTGCTATAGAGTCTTACATAGAAGAACACGTAGGATCAACAGAAAGTGGATATGGTGATATGTATCATCAAAAGACATTAGAAGATTGGGCCGTATTTAATATAAATAATAGAACAAAGCATGATGCTTCTATTAGCTCTGGTTTAGCTATAATGGCTTGTAATAAAAATAGATATACACCAGTCGCGGCAAAAAGAATTCAGTCTATAGATTTAGGCATAAGAAGATACGATAACACAGGTTATGTTTCAAAAATAAAATAAATGATAAATACTAATTATAATAGCATATTTCCAGATCAAGTAGTTCCAGATGCAGAAAAAGCTACAGATGAGTATGGCTTACAAGTGGGTAGAGCTATAGAGTCTGAATGGTTTACTAATGATGCTGGTTTCACAGATAGATTTGGAAGTAACTATAATTCTTTTCATAAATTAAGACTATATGCTAGAGGAGAACAGTCAGTTCAAAAATATAAAGATGAGCTATCTATAAATGGAGATTTATCTTACTTAAACTTAGATTGGAAGCCAGTACCTGTTATACCGAAGTTTGTTGATATAGTTGTTAACGGTATGTCTCAAAGAAATTATGAAATAAAAGCTTATGCTCAAGATCCTGAGTCATTAGTTAAAAGAACTAAATATGCTGAGTCTTTGCAAAGAGACATGATGGAAAAAGATCTTATTAATCAAATAAATCAAATAACCGGTATGGATGTTTCTGCATCTCAAGGAATTGGTTTAGGTATGGAAAGTGAAGAGGATATTCAACTGCATATGCAGATGAGTTATAAAGAGTCTATTGAAGTAGCAGAAGAAGAAGTTATAAATAATGTGCTAGCTAATAACAAGTATGATTTAATTAGAAGAAGATTAAACTATGACTTAACTGTACTAGGTATATCTTCAGTAAAAACTAGTTTTAATAGATCAGAGGGTGTTACAGTTGATTATGTTGATCCAGCTAGTTTAGTTTATTCATATAGTGAGGACCCTAACTTTGAAGATCTTTATTATGTTGGCGAAGTTAAGTCTATAAGTATGCCTGAACTTAAAAAAGAGTTTCCTTATTTAACACCTGAAGAGCTTAAAGAAATACAAAAATATCCTGGTAATCAGAATTATACTAGAAATTGGAGTGGAAGATATGATGACAACACTATTCAAGTATTGTATTTTGAATATAAAACATTTACCAATCAAGTATTTAAAATAAAAGAAACTGCTACAGGTTTAGAAAAAGCTATTGAAAAAACAGATACTTTTAATCCACCTGAAGATACTGAAGGTTTTACTAAAGCATTTAGAGCTATTGAAGTTCTTTACTCAGGAGCTAAAATACTAGGGCATAATAAATTATTAAAATGGGAGTTAGCTGAAAACATGACAAGACCGATGTCAGATACTGTTAAAGTTAATATGAACTACAACATTGTAGCTCCTAGAATGTATAAAGGTAGAATAGAGTCTATAGTTTCCCGTATTACAGGTTTTGCAGACATGATACAACTAACACATTTAAAACTACAACAAGTAATGTCTAGAGTAGTTCCTGATGGAGTTTATTTAGACATGGATGGCTTAGCAGAGGTTGATTTAGGAAATGGTACTAATTATAATCCAGCTGAAGCTTTAAATATGTATTTTCAAACTGGATCTGTTGTTGGTAGATCAATGACTCAAGATGGAGGCATGAACCCTGGCAAAGTACCTATTCAAGAATTACAGTCTAGTTCTGGTGGCGCTAAAATACAGTCTTTAATACAAACTTATGAGTATTATCTTAAAATGATAAGAGATGTAACCGGCCTTAATGAAGCTAGAGATGGTACATTACCTGATAAACAATCACTGGTTGGTTTACAAAAGCTTGCAGCTGCCAACTCGAATGTAGCAACTAGGCATATATTACAAGCTAGTTTATATTTAACATTGAGATCTTGTGAAAATATATCTCTAAGAATATCAGATGCTTTAATGTTTCCTTTAACTAAACAGACTTTAATGTCTAGTATATCTAGGTATAACGTAGCCACATTAGAAGAATTATCTAAAGTAAATATACATGATTTTGGTATATTTTTAGAATTAGAGCCTGACGAAGAAGAAAAGCAAGTGTTAGAGCAAAATATACAAATAGCTTTAAAAGGTGGTCAAATAGATTTAGAAGATGCTATTGATATTAGGCAAGTTAATAATCTTAAACTTGCTAATCAGATGCTAAAGAAAAGACGTAAAGACAAGCAGTCTAAAGATCAAACTATGCAACAAGAAAACATGCAAGCACAAGCTCAAGCAAATGCTCAAGCAGCAGAACAAATAGCATTAGCAGAATCTCAAAAACAACAAGTTATATCACAGCAAAATATAAGCTATGAACAAGCTAAGTCTCAGTTTGAGATACAAAAGATGGAAAGAGAAGCTCAAATAAAACAGCAGTTAATGGAAGTTGAATTTGGTTATAACATGCAATTAGCTCAAATGGGGTCTCAGGCTAAAAGAGAAAATGAAAACTTTAAAGAAGACAGAAAAGATCAAAGAACAGAAATGCAAGCAACACAGCAGTCTGAACTTATAGATCAAAGAAAAAATGATTTATTACCTAAAAACTTTGAATCCGCAGGTAATGATACTATGGGCGGTTTTGGTTTAGAGCAGTTTGGCCCTAAATAATTTTATATTAACTATTATATTATATTATGTCAGAAAAAATAAAAGAAAACCCTAAAGGGGAATTAGAACAAGGTGAGTTTAAAATTAAGAAGCCTAAAGTAAAAAAACTTACTAATAAAAAAGCAACAACATCTAAAATAGACTTATCTAAAAAAGAAGAGGTTAAAGAAGAAAAAACAGTAGATAAAGTAGTTATTAAAGAAGAACCTGTAATTAAGGAAGAGATAAAAGAAGAGATAAAAGAAGAAGTAGTTGAAACAAAAGAAGAAACTACGTCTCCTATATCTGAAATTACTGAAGAAGAAGTTGTTGAAGAAGTAAAAGCACCTGTAGTAGAAGACGTTGTTGAAAGACAACCAGAAATAAAACTACCAGAAAACATAGAAAAACTGGTAAGCTTTATGGAAGATACAGGTGGAACAGTTGAGGACTACGTTAGATTAAACGCTGATTACTCAAATGTAGATAAAGATACTTTATTAAAAGAGTATTACAAACAGACTAAACCACATCTTGATTTAGAAGAGGTTAACTTTTTATTAGAAGATAATTTCTCATATGATGAAGAATTGGATGAAGAGCGAGATATAAGAAAGAAAAAACTCGCTTATAAAGAAGAAATTGCCAAAGCCACTAACTTTTTGGAAGAAACCAAGAGTAAATATTACGACGAGATCAAGTTGAGACCGGGCGTTACTCAGGAACAACAAAAAGCTATGGACTTTTTCAATAGACACAACGAAGAACAAAAAATGGTTAAACAGCAACATGATAAGTTTAAATCAACCACTAAAAATTTCTTTAATCAAGAGTTCAAAGGTTTTGAGTTCAATTTAAGTGATAAGAAATTTAGATACGGTGTTAACGATGTAGACTCAGTTGCTAGTAATCAATCTGATCTTACGAACCTAATCGGGAAGTTCTTAGATAATAAAGGGGAAGTTAAAGACTATAAAGGTTATCATAAAGCTATTTTTGCAGCACAAAATGCGGATACAATCGCTAATCATTTTTACGAGCAAGGGAAAGCCGACGCTGTTAAAGATGTAATGGCTAAATCCAAAAATTTAAACAATGAACTTAGACCAACGTCTACGGGAGATGTTTTCATTGGAGGTATGAAAGTAAAAGCAATTAGTGGTGTAGATAGTTCAAAGTTAAAATTAAGAATAAATAAAAACAAATAAAAAGATAAAACATGAGTTTTCAAAACAACGCTCCTAGTGGAGCTTTTCCTCCGTCACTCTTGCCACATCAAACTCAAATGACGTTAGCGTCTAATTACTTGAGCTTTGACAGTGCTGCTGGTGGTGGAACTTTTGCACAACAATATCTACCTGAGCTTTACGAAGCAGAAGTAGAAAGATACGGAAACCGAACTTTAGGTGGTTTCTTGAGAATGGTAGGCGCTGAAATGCCTATGACATCTGATCAAGTAATTTGGTCTGAACAAAATAGATTACACGTTTCTTATGAAGACTGTGTATTAATTGCTTTAGGATTATCTATGACAGTTCCAGTTGAAACTGGAAAAACTTGCGCTATTAAAATAGGTAATACAATAGTGATATCTAATGGATTAACTACTGTTAAAGCTAGAGTTAGTAATGTTGTTGTTGCTACAGCTACAACTGCTACTGTTACTTTTGAAACTTATCAAGTTGCTAACGCTCTTGGATTAGGAGCTGCTGGTACACTTGTTAAGACGTTTGTATACGGTTCTGAATTTGCTAAAGGTTCTGGTGGTACTGTTGGAGACTATCAAAACATGGATAGTATTGAGCCAACTTTAACAGAGTTTTCTAATAAGCCAATTATATTAAGAGATAAGTTTCAAGTATCAGGTTCTGATACAGCTCAAATTGGTTGGGTAGAAGTTGCTACTGAAGATGGAACAAATGGATACTTATGGTATTTAAAGTCTGAATCTGAAACAAGATTAAGATTTGAAGATTACCTAGAAATGTCTATGGTTGAATCTGAACTTAACGGTGCTGCTGGTGTTGTTAATCCAGGTAATGGCATTGTAGCTAACAATGGTTCTGAAGGTTTGTTTGCTGCTATAGAATCTAGAGGAAACATTTATAATGATTTCGCTGGTGCTGCTGCTCCTGGAGCTGGTGCATTAGGTGATTTTGATACTATCCTAAAACAATTAGATACACAAGGTGCTATTGAAGAAAACATGTTATTCTTATCTAGAGCTACTGCTCTTGATTTTGATGATATGATTGCTGCTCAAGCTGGTGGAGGTTTTGCTTCTACTGCTGCTGCTTCTTATGGTCTTTTTGACAACGAAGCTGAAATGGCAATGAATTTTGGATTTTCAGGATTTAGAAGAGGTTCTTATGATTTTTATAAGACTGACTGGAAATATCTAAATGACTTTTCAACAAGAGGATTAATCGGAGACATCGATGGTGTAATGATTCCAGCTGGAACATCAACTGTTTATGATCAAAGTTTAGGATCTAATATCAGACGTCCTTTCTTACATGTAAGATATAGAGCTTCTGAAGCTGATGATCGTAGAATGAAGTCATGGGTTACTGGATCTGTTGGAGGTGCTTACACTTCTGATTTAGATGCAATGACTGTGAATTTCTTATCTGAAAGATGTTTAGTTACACAAGCTGCTAATAACTTCGTGTTATTTAAGTCAACTATATAATTATTATATAAATGTGGAGGGTTAACGCTCTCCACTTTATTAACATTTAAAAAATAAGAAAAATGGGATATGTAAAATTATTAAAAGCAGGCGGTAAGTTTGATTTACTTCCAGCTGAAAATATAGGTGAATTTAAAATTAATGGAAGTGCTATTGAAGTTAAGTATGTTTCAGGAGATAAAATAACTATAACTATGGCTTCTGCGCCTAGTTTTGGTGTTGATGGAGATGATCAATTATTAATAAGTGCTGTAGAGAAAATAAATGGAGCTTCTGGCCAAGGTGTTTTTACTGCAGCTTTAAGTTCATTAGTTACTGAAACTGCTGTTTCAGCAGTTACTTAAAAAAAATAAATACACAATCATGGGATATTTAAAAATAACAAAAGGTTTAGCTGCAACCACTGCTGGAGAAATATTAGTTCCAGCTGACAATGTAGCTACAGTAAAGAGGCTTAACGCTGGTAATATACAGATTAAATACTTAGGTGGTTTTGAAACTCTTCTCGATTTTGAGGGTAGTGCTACCCAAAAAAGCGTTGATGAATTAGTTAAAGCTTTAGATATAGCAAATGGAACTTCAGGTTCTGCTATTGATGTAACTTTAACAGAAGAAATAGATCTTATAGGAACTACAGTAGCTCCTTGGACACCTTAACCTTAAAACAAAAACAAATACAAGGTCCTGCTTAGGTAGGATCTTTTTTAATTATTATATTATATTATATTATGGAAACAAAAGAAAAGAAAAAGCCTGTGGCTAAAGCCCCAGCAACTCCTGAAGTAAAAAAAGATACTTGGGAAGTAAAAGATAGATACTACCATTTACTTAATGGTCAATCACCTTTAACAACTAGAATTAATTCTAAACACTCTTCAAGAAAACCTTTAATGTGGTTTGATGAAGAAAAGCAATACAATAGAGAGCTTAGATATGCTACCAATATGAAAAGCCCATTTATGGACGAGCAGAAAGGTACAGCAACATTAGGTCATATTGTTTTTGAAAACGGTGTTTTAATGGTGCCTAGAGAAAAACAAGCTTTACAGAAGCTTTTATCATTATACCACCCTAATAAGAATAAGATATATGCTGAAAGAGATGAATTGATTGAAGCAGGTAATGAACTAGACAACTTAGAATTACAAGTTGAAGCAATGGCTATGGCAATGAATATGGACGTAGACAAAGCTGAAGCTATACTAAGAGTTGAATTAGGCTCAGGAGTATCTAAAATGAGTTCTAAGGAACTTAAAAGAGATTTACTACTATTTGCTAAGAGCGATCCAGTATTGTTCTTAGATCTAGTTAATGATGAAAACGTTGAACTTAGAAACTTTGGTATACGAGCTACTGAAGCTGGTATTATAAGTTTAGCGCAAGATCAAAGAACTTTTACTTGGGCTAGTAATGGCCGTAAATTAATGAATGTTCCTTTTGATGAAAACCCTTATTCAGCAATGGCTGCGTGGTTTAAAACAGATGAAGGAGTTGAAGTTTACAAGTCTATAGAGAAAAAGTTCAAATAACAAGTGATTATAATTAAGTGGAGTCACGTAAGTGGCTCCCTTTATTTTAAAAATATTTAAAATGGCAATAAGCGTAGATACTGTATATAAAACTGTATTACTTATTTTGAACAAAGAACAAAGGGGTTATATGACTCCAGATGAGTTCAACAGAATAGGTACTCAAGTTCAAAGAGAACTCTTTGAAAAATGCTTTGAGGATTTGAATCAACAGGTTCGTATTCCTCAAACAGATATGGACTATGCAGATAGAGTTGCTGCCACTGATGAAAAAATTGCAGAATTTAAAACTGAAAGTGATCAATCAATAGTTGAAAAAGCTATAGGTGTTACAAATCCAATGTCTAACACATTTACAGTTCCTTCTGAACTGTATAAACTTGGCACAGTTACTTATGAGCCAAATGCACTTGTTTACCCTGAAATGCAGAGGTTAGGTAGGTCTGAGTTTTACAATATAATAAAAGCTCCTTTAACAACTCCAACAAAAAACTTTCCCGTATATTTATACGAAGATAATAAATGCATAGTATATCCTAGCGATATTACTAATGTTAATGATATTAAAATGCAGTATGTTAAAAAGCCTACTGATATAAGATGGGGTTATTATTCAGGTACATTGGGTCAATATATTTTTGATGTAAATGAGTATGTAGCTACAGGGTTACCTGTGATAGAAGGTTTTGCAAATGGATATTTGTTTGAAAGTTTAACAACTGATTTTGCAGCTTCAGGGGGTTTAGCAACTTACACAGGTTTAGATCAAAATGATGCTAGAGTAACTTATACCAATAGTCTTGGTGGAACTGGAACAGGATCAGGTATGGTTTTTAGTTTAGACTTAAATTCTGATGGTACTATACTTTCTTTAAATGTTACTTCTCCTGGCAAAGGTTATTTAGTTGGTGATAGAATAACTTTATCAGATGCATTTCAAACTGCAGCTGGTGGAACTAACGCTGTTATATCAATTGCAGAGTCTAGCTTATATTCAGGAACAACTTTTGGTCATACTAATTTTGGATTACAAACTTCTGAGCAAACAGAATTAGTTTTAAATGTGTTATTATATGCTGGTATAGTTATAAGAGATCCTTCAATAGTGCAAGTTGCACAAAGTGAACTACAGCAAGATAAAATAAATGAAAAATCTTAATAAATGGGACTAATTACTGAAACAAACGCTCAATACTATGCTGGCCAACAAGCTTTAGGTGCTTTATCTAATACTATAGGTCAAGATTTAGTCTTGCCTACATGGACTTTTAATTTAGAACCAATTAGCGCTTTTGGCTTGCCTAAGTTATCCGCAACGCCTAACTTGAAACTAACACAAATAAATGCAGCATCTAATTTTAACGTGTATTTTGCTCCTACAGCTACGCCTAATACTTATGCTAAGATTAGTCAAGATTTAGTTTATGTAAGCAGTACTAACACTATTACTATAATAGCGCCAAATACTGACACTAATACAGGGACTAATTATAGTGGTAATTTTTACTTTCAATTAACTGAACCAACTAGAAACTCTAGAAATGGTAGCTATGAATATATAAGTTTAAATGAAATTATAAATAACTTTATAGTTGCATACATAGGTGTTGGTAAACTTATACCTAATGCTAAAAGAACTGACATAATGTTTCATGCTAAAAGAGGTTTGCAAGAATTTAGTTATGATACATTAAAAAGTATAAAAGCTCAAGAATTAACTATACCACCAAGTTTATCTATTATAATACCACAAGACTATGTTAATTATGTTAGACTTTCTTGGGTAGATAAAGCTGGTGTAAAACATATAATATACCCTACGACTCTTACTTCTAATCCAACAGAGTTACCAGTACAAGATGATCTTGGAGTACCAACACAAAACGGTTCTGGTAGTAATAATGAAGCTAAACAATCCTTTACAGAAGAAAGATGGGCTAAAAACAATGTTTTAAACTTGAATGGACAAATAACTGATGAAATATTTGAAAACGCAAATGTTTATGGTTTTGGATTTGATAAACTAGCTTATGGCCAAAGGTATGGCTTAGAACCAGAAGTTTCTCAAAAAAATGGTTGGTTTACTATAAATGAAAGACTAGGTACTTTTAGTTTTTCAAATCAATTAGCTGGTAAAATAATTATATTAGAATACATATCAGATGGTTTAGCTGCTGATGAAGATACTAGAGTTCCTAAAATGGCTGAACAAGCGATGTATATGCATATAGTTCACGCTATATTGTCAGGCAGAGCTAATGTCCCAGAGTATGTTATACAAAGATTTAAAAAAGAAAGATCAAGCGCTCTTAGAAATGCTAAAATAAGATTATCTAATATTAAATTAGAAGAATTTACTCAAGTGATGCGTGGTAAATCTAAATGGATTAAACATTAAATATGCCAGAAATTAAAAACACTTTTCTTAAGTCTAAAATGAATAAAGATTTAGACTCTAGAATAATAAGTAATGGAGAATATAGAGATGCACAAAACGCTAGTGTTAGTGCTTCAGAAGACGCTAGTGTTGGGTCTTTAGAAAACATAAGAGGCAATAGTTTAATAACTTCTTTTAATTTAACAGATTTTAATTTAGAAATTATTGGTCAGTATTCTGACACTGCTAATAATAGAATGTTTTTCTTTTTAACTAACTTTAGTGATACTAGCTCTAATTCTTTGAGTAGTACAGCTTTGCCTAATGCATCGACTACAGAAGATACCACTGAAGATTATACTGCATTTTCAAGAAGTGGAGGAGTAAATTATATAGTGTATTGTGCTATTCCAAACGTAAACGACCCTTCTGAAATAACTTTAAATAGTGTTAATTCTGGAATTTTAGTTCAAGGGTCTTTTTTAAACTTTTCAAAAACCCACCCAATAACAGGTATAAACATTATAGAAGACTTATTATTTTTTACTGATAATAGAAATCAACCTAGAAAAATAAATATTAACAGAGCTATTGAAAACTCTAATTATTATACTAAAGAAGATAATATTTCTGTAGCTAGATATGCTCCTTATTCTAGTATTTCATTTCTTAAAAAAACTAACGGACCTATAGAATCAACTATGGTTAATGAGACAGAAGAGTATTTACCACCTTTTTTTGGCGGGCCAGCTCAAACAGTAACTGGTTTCCCATCTTCTATAGGTCAAGTGTTAAGGTTTAATGTTGTTGGAGGCGGTAATTCTCAAAACTACTTGTATGTTAAATTAATAGATTTTTTAGGAGGGTTGACTACTGCTCAATTAAATGATGTAAAAGTAACTATACAAAATGAAAGCAATGCTAATGACGCATTTGTTAGAGAATTAATAACAACTGCTAGCCGTAACGATTTAGGTTTACAAACCTCTAGCGGCAATGCTATAACTAATATTAAAGAATCGTTAGGCTGGGAAGAAGAAAGTGTTTATATGTTTTCTTTAAAAAACCCTAAATATAATCCAGCTTTTGCTGGAGATAAGGACTTACTAGAGGATAAGTTTGTAAGGTTTAGTTATAG
>Ga0181421_1000508_pt1 | contig 11327 bp, 11 predicted proteins | sample 44SPOviralmetaG_FD_130146 | JGI IMG/M metagenome (GOLD analysis project Ga0181421, IMG submission 130146) | Marine viral communities from the oligotrophic San Pedro Time Series (SPOT) site, San Pedro Channel, CA, USA - 44 SPOT_SRF_2013-06-19 | ecosystem: Environmental > Aquatic > Marine > Strait...
ATTGTTACTGAAAAAAGTATTAATGATATAATTAAAAAAAAACAATTGATAAATGGTAATAGGAAAAAATAATTTCTAATGTAAAAATAAATATTGGGACGCCGTTTACGGCGCAACTACGTTGCTGTCCCAATATTTATTATATTCAAATGTCATAGCATATCCGGTAAAAGATAGTTGAATAAAATATCTTTTACTATTTTTTTCAATCATTTGAGAAAAAACAACTCTATGGGGCCTTCGGCCCCCGCACACTAATTTATCTGCGAGTTTTTCTCTTGGTTTTTCTCTGTTTTTTCTTTAATGATTTTCTTCTCTTACTTTTTCTCTTCTTTTTTAGAGATTTTCTATTAGTCCTTCTCTTCTTTTTTCCTCCCATTTCTCTATACCAAGCATCTTGATCTCCACTTATTTCTTTTACATTAATATTATCTCGCATTACTTCAAGAGCTCGTGTCATTTCTCTTTTTGATGAATCTTTACTTGCATCATCTATTAAAGTGTTCAATTTTTCTCTATTTTCATTTTTTATTCTCTCTCTCTCTTCATTACCAATAATTGGATAATTAACTCTCTTCATAGCACTACCTTTGAAGATTTCTTCTATCAATTTCATATTATTAAACCTATAATATTTCCATAACCATGGTTGATTTTCAGCTACTCTCTCCCTCTCTTCTAAACTATAAATTGGATAATTATTCATATGTATTAATACTTGGTTTTTCCAATTTCTTAAATCTTGGTTAAACGATGTCGCTTTATAGAACATAAAATTCATGTTATTCACATTACTAATATCCCATGTACCAATTGGCTGGTTGAAGGCTGCTGCTCCTTTAAACATCTGTTCCATTTTAATAACATTATGTGTATTCCATTCACCAATTGGCTGGTTGAACGATGTCGCTCCCAAGAACATATTCCTAATGTCAGTCACATTATGAGTATCCCATGCACCAATCGGCTGGTTGAAGGATTTCGCTTCCCAGAACATACCATCCATGTCAGTCACATTCTCTGTATTCCATTCACCAATTGGCTGATTGAACAATGTCACTTCCCTGAACATATCCATCATACTAGTCACATTACTAATATTCCATGCACCAATTGGCTGATTGAACATTGTCGCTTCCCTGAACATACCCTCCATGTCAGTCACATTCTCTGTATTCCATTCACCAATTGGCTGATTGAACAATGTCGCTTTCCTGAACATATCCTTCATACTAGTCACATTAGACACATTCCAACTAGATATATCTCCATTAAAATCGGCTTTATCATGAAATAACTCTTCCATTTCTGTCACTGCAGTTGTATCCCAATTACTAATATCACCATATATTGATGTTGCATTATTGGGGTTCAAACACCATGCATCGACTGCAAAGTAGATATTTTCATTCGTCCTTATTAAATTTGATTGATTTTCCATTCCTTAATATATATATAATATAACTAAAAGATAATTAATTGAATTATCTTTTACTATTTTTTTTCAATCATTTGAGAAAAAACAACTCTATAGGGGCCTTCGGCCCCCGCACACTAATTTATCTGCGAGTTTTTCTCTTCTTTTTTAGAGATTTTCTTTTATTTTTTCCTCCTACAAATGAAAAAATCTCTTCTCTCAAAGGACTATTTACTAATACTTCTGCGGTAGCTGTAGTAGGCATAGCATTTTCAGATTTTCTTATTAAAGACGTTTCATATGTATCTTTAGCTATTCTCTTCCTCTCTTCTAAACCATAAATTGGATAATTAGATAACTCCATAGCACTAATACCGTTGAACATATATAGTTTTAACGCATTAGCACTACTACCATGAAAATTCATACGCAATATTTTGTTATTCCAAGAAGTTAAATTTTCATTGAAGTATGGTGCATTCTTAAACATTGATTCCATATCTGTTACATTCGATACGTCCCAACTCTCTAGGGGTTGATTAAATACCTTAGCATTAATGAACATACTACTCATATCTCTCACATTTGAGACCTCCCAACTGTCTATGGGTTGGTTAAAGGCTTTAGTATTATTGAACATAGAATTCATATCTGTTACCGTCGATACGTCCCAACTGTCTATGGGTTGATTAAATACGTTAGAACTATTGAACATATGACTCATATTTCTCACACGCGATACGTCCCAACTCTCTATGGTGGGTTGGTTAAATGCAGACGCTGCAAACATACCTTCCATATTTGTCACATACGAGGTATTCCATCCGCCATTAATCCGACCCTCTTCTAGGGGTTGGTTGAATGAAGATGCAGTATGGAACATATCACTCATATTTTTCACATTTGAGACGTCCCAACTCTCTATGGGTTGGTTGAATGAAGATGCAGAACGGAACATCCAATGCATATCTGTTACCTTCGATACGTCCCAACTGTCTATGGGTTGATTAAAGGCTTTAGCACTATTGAACATAGAATTCATATCTGTTACCTTCGATACGTCCCAACTGTCTATGGGTTGGTTAAAGGCTTCAGTTCTATTGAACATAGTATTCATATTTCTCACATTAGACACGTCCCAACTGTCTATGGGTTGATTAAATACGTTAGAACTATGGAACATATCACTCATATTTTTCACATTTGAGACGTCCCAACTGTCTATGGGTTGGTTAAAGGCATCAGTATAAACGAACATATCATTCATATCTGTTACATTCGATACGTCCCAATCCTCTAGGTGTTGGTTAAAGGCTCCAGCTGCATAGAACATTCCGCCCATATCTCTCACATTCGATACGTCCCAATCCTTTATGGGTTGGTTAAAGTCTCCAGCTGCATAGAACATTGATTTCATAGTGGTGACATTAGATGTATCCCAGTTTGATATATCTTCATTCATTTGGTAACATCTACTAAATAATCCATCCATTCTTGTAACATGACGTGTATCCCAATCACTCATTTTACCATATAATCTCACTACTCTATCATCAAATCTACGACTATTACACCACATATGTACTGCTTTTCTAATGTCTCTATCCGTTCTAATTAATTTTTTGTCTTCTGGTTCAGGCTTCGGTGCTGGTTTTGACTTCGGTGCTGGTTTTGACTTCGGTGCTCGTTTTGGCGGTGCCCTTGTACGTCCTAGGTCCTCTAATGTTTGATATGCACTGTTTATTTTTTGCATTTTTATTTTATCTCCACCCGGCTTGTCTGGGTGATTTTTTAGTGCTAATTTTCGATATGATCTTTTTATTGTTGATGGTGATGACCCTTCGGCTAAATTTAATGTTCTATATGCTGTCGTTGGTGACATCTGTTTCATTCCTCCTCTTTTTTTAATAGTTTTTCTTTGTTTTCTATTAAATGATTTTATTTTCTTACTTTTTACCATTATGTATTATATATATAATATACTCCTAAAAGATAATTCAATTAATTATCTTTTACTATTTTTTTTCAATCATTTGAGAAAATTTTACAAATAAATATCCAACCATACCGAACATTTTTCATGAAAAACTCTCCATCTCACCAATAACTATCTGTGTTATCCTCCTAATTTCTTTACGAGCCGTCTCCTCACTTACACACATTAATTCAGAAACATATTTATAACTTCTCTCTACTTTAAAACTTGAAATATCATAACGAAGAGTGAAATAAAGTCTCTCCTTATTCGATAAATTATCTACAATATCATAAATAAAATTAATATCATTAAATAAATAACTATCATTTAATCCATTATTTAAATTATTACCATAATCATCTCCTATTTGTGAAAAATATGTCACAAAATGTTTCGACATATCATTATTCTCCATATATTTTTTATTAACTCTATATCGATGTGGTAATAAACAACGCAAAAGATTATCACTTATTCCACGTTTTATCTCTCCATCTATATAAAATGAAGCATATTTAAAGAAATTATTTCTCCCGTTATAATTAATAATAGCTTTCCAAAGACCACTATAACCATAATACAACAAATCCTCCTTCTCTTTATATGTCATTCTTTGTACATACTTACTATTCTTACAAAATTTGTAATGCATAGAACGAGCAAATGGTTGAGAGTGTAAAAATAATATTTGACGATATTGTTCTTTGTATTCACTATATAATCCTTGGTTTATTAAATTTAATTGATTATTTGTTAAGAAACATAAGCAATTATCTCTAAAAAATAATATAATGTATATTAAAATAAACATATATTATAACTCCATTTATTTTTTAACTAATTTTCTTTAATACTTTGAGAAAAAAACATATATGGGGGCCTTCGGCCCCCGCACACCAATTTACTTTTGAGTTTTTCTCTTGGTTTTTCTCTGTTTTTTCTTCAATGATTTTCTTCTCTTACTTTTTCTCTTCTTTTTCAGAGATTTTCTCTTCTTTTTTCCACCAAAATCTGTAACACTTCCTTTCGCTTGTAACGCTTTAATTTTGTCATTCATTATATTAAGAGCAGCATTCCTGGTTTCATCTTCTTTAGTATCTGATCTACGTTTTGATAAGGACAATAAATTTTTAAAACCAAAATTTTTATGATAATTTATTTGATCTAATAATTTTTCTTTTAATTTTAAACCTTCTACATCATCTTCTCTTATATTATCTAACAAAAAATATAATTTTTTATTATTTATTAAATATGGATATTCATCTTCTTCTGGATAATAACCTGTAATTTCATATTCTGGTTGTTTAAAAATAACTTCATTTTCATATATAATATCGTTTAAAAAATTTTTTACATTCGCTCCTTTTTCTAAAATTAGCTTTAGTATGTCGAGATTGTCATTTTGGAAAGCGAAGTGTAATGATGATGTTCCCTGATTATCACCCGCCCACCAATTTATATCATGTTTTCTACTATAAACAGTATAATCACATTCTAATTCCTTATTTGGATCCGCTCCGTTTTCCAATAAAAATCTTGCTATTTCATCATATCCAAAAAATAATGCCATATTTAAAGCATTTATAGCTCCTTGAATAGACACATATTGTTTTTTATCGCCAAATACCATTTCTTTATGAAGATTATCTATTTCATACACCACGAAATTTATATTAATTCCATATTCATTTATATGTTTTTTTACCTCTTCGATATTATTTACAATAGTAAAATATATTAATCCTTCTCCACCACCACCGAAGAGTTCTGCACGTGCATCATTTTTGAATTTATTTATCATTCCTTTCACATCGGTATTTAAAAAAGTTCTAAAATAGTCATTATTCATATTTATATACTATAATCATACTATTTTCAATTCATTATTTTTTATTATTTTTTCAATACTTTGAGAAAAAACATCTATATTAGGGCCTTCGGCCCTCGCACATTAGTTTATCCGATGTGCCTTTTTCATTTTTACAATACGGGGGCTTATTTGAGATACCATATATGTTGTTAAACGCTCTATTGGAGTATCATAAAATATTATATTTGAATATTGTGGGTTTTCATAAAATATTTCTATAAAATTACTCGGCCAATACTTACGTCCTGATCTATCTATGTTTTTATATTCATAATTTACAAATTTATCATATAATTCGAATCTTTTACGCACATGACATATATGTCTTTTTATTGCTCTATATACAATACTATTCGGAGGAATAAAACTTTGTATTTTATTTATTATTTCTTCTGGTAAATGTTGTCTTAATATAACTACTGGAGAATTCATATTTATTTTTATACTATTCAAAAATAAATATTTTTATCAATTTTTTACCTTTTTTGAGAAAATATATACTAAAATTTCCAACCATACCTAACATTATTCAAAAACGTTATACATTATTATCTATATTAAGGGCCTTCGGCCCCCGCCAATTATTTATAGCCATGATTTCATTATTTTTATTTCCTTCTCTTGCGTTTCTATTATCTCTTCCGCTAATCTTTTTATTTTCTTATCTTTTGTCCTTTCTTTTATCTTATGAGATGTTGTTAATGCTGTTGAATGATGACTTATCATTCTCTTTAACCATTCTTTATCACTTACCATATATTGTTCTCTTAATAATAATATTGACACCATTATTGATAATACTATTCCTGTTATAAACACATTTATATTAAAATGTCCCATCGATATATAATGTACTATCTCATGTGCCCACATCATATTTGATGCCATTAATAATCCTCCGTAAAATAATGTCAATGCTAAATATATATCACTTACCCTATACGCCAATATATTCATTGGGTTAAATAATATACCTACTATTATCATTGTTATAAACATTATTCCTTGTTTCCATAATAATATATCCCCTTTCATTATATATTATTATTTACATTTTTTTGAGAAAAATCCTATTTTAAATTTAAACTTTTTAATCTTTTTCTGAATTTTTCTTCTCTCATTATCTTCTCAAATTCAAGACTCTCTAATATTTCTTTCCCTTGCTTTACTAAATTTGCATATCCTACTATTTGTTGTAACATTGCTTTTTTCTCAATATCATCGAACATATTATCTGGTTCATTTAATAATGTTACATATTCTCTCTTTATTGAGAATAATGCTTGTTCACTATCTCTCAAGTTTTTTTTTATATTTTTTATATCTCGATTCAATGGTTCTATTTTTGTCTTTACAAAATCTTTACTTAATCTATTTACCTCCATTATTGAAAATGTTTTTGATTGTGGATTCATTTTTCGTGTCTTTCTATTTGGATTTCCTCCTTTTCTTTTTGTTTTTCTCTTTTTTTTGAGAACCTTTCTTTTTCTTTTTACTACTTTTCTCTTTCCACCTACTTCTCCATCTAATACATCTTCTAAGTAATGGGATAATTGACGTAAAAATAAATGTGGATTGTATGCATCAAATACTTCCCTCGGTCTAACATTTAATGTTATAAAATATGCACCTTGTATATCTGTATCTTGACGTAACATTATTTCTGCATTCTTTAATCTATTTAATCTTTCATAATCTAACATATATAATATAGTGTCCATTAAACTATTTATTCTATAATTATAATCTCTTACCGTGAATGTTTCCCTAAGAGGCACATCTCCATCTGGTTTTATCAATTCCTGTATACCTCTTAAAAATTCTATTAGTGTTACCCTTCTATGCGTTACTTCTGCTGGTACTTCTCCATCTGCCCTCGCTTTTAATCTTTCAAATATTTTGTGCATTTTTGTATTATATGCCTCTTCTCCTATCAATCGAACATCTATATCTAAATCTATTTCTCTTCTAGTTGTAATTTCTGGATTTAATAATGACATTTATATAATATATATTATATCTTCATAATAATTTCTTTTCTTACTAAAAGATAACCTTAATTTTATATTTTAATAAATTTTTCATGTTTTTTGAGAAAAAATTACATTTATACCACACATATGTATGTACGTGAATCTGTAAAATTGATTAGAACTGGGTCGCTTTTTATATAATATTAAAAAATAAATTTAAGATCCAATTATTATGACAATGACACGTCAAGAATTTATGAATAATTTTAAAGAACAATATAACTATGTCTACGAGCTCAAAGACCTCTCTTGTATGGATAGCTTACAAGAAGGTTTGCGTAATTATATTATTGAGGCTCCTGTTAAAAGTGGTAAACGATACATGATTATTGGTAGTTCTCTTATACAACCTGATTATATTCATTATAGTATTAGCGCTTTACATAGAAGAGCTGATGATGAACAAAGAAGACAATTGAACAGTTATAACATTAAACATTATTCTATTAATAACAAAAAATCACAAGAAATATTCTTAGAAATAATTAATAATATTAATGATTATCAAAAAACAATTGTTCATCTTGATGAATTAGACTATGGTGCTGGTCAGAAACAACTCCTTTCCCCAATCATTGAAAAAATCGCCTTTAATAAAAATATTGAATTAAGGCTTTATAGTGCGTCTCCTTATATTGCTTTAGAAGAATATGGAGTTAGTAAAGACACTTTTTATAAGTTGGACAAATTTGAACCAAATGAGGCTTATTATGGAATTGAAAATTATTTACTTGACAATCGAATAAAATCCGCAGATGAGTTTTATACCCTTGATGACCATGATGATATTGTTTTATCTAATCAAGCTAGAGAGATTTTAAAAAACCTTATTGAAGCTCCCAATGACAAATATATTGGTATTTTAAGGCTTAGTGGTAAAATTAGATTAAATAATAAAAAAAAATCTGAAAGTCAGTTTGAATATTTTAAGAAGCATTTTCATGAAACATTTAAAGATGAAAAAACTGGTAAAAAAATAATTTTTAGATATTCTGGAACTAATGATAGCTCTATAGATTGGTCTAATCCTAATATATGGAAAGAAGATTTTAATAGACATGAATATAAATATGTAATTGTTATTAACCAAACCTGTGGCAGGTCTACCGAATGGACGTGTCACCAATACTGCTGTTGGTACCATTGTCGAAGATCACCTGATTCCACTATCTCAACTTGCCTTCAAGACCAGGAAAGAATTGTTTATTACAAAAATCCCAATCTTCATATTAACTTAATTATTTATGGTGATATTTATGTAGCAGAAGTTTCAGCTGGGAGGGTTGAGAAACCTGATAGTAATGAACGAAAGATTGACGGGAGAATTCAATATAAAAAAGGAAGTTCTAAACCTAGAATTAAAGAACCTATATGCACATCATATAAAACTTGGCAAGAAATTCCTGAACATATAAGAAAAAATAAAAAAGAAAATACTCATTTAAAACATACTATTAAGACTATTATAGAAACAATTCCAAATGAAAAACAACAAGAAAATAATAGTAAAAAATTAAACAAATTTATTCACCATTTTGTTGATAATGTCAGAAGTTCTAGAAATAGTTTCATTAAACAGGCTAAGAATTGTCTAACAAATCCTGTTATATTTGAAAGTTATCTTCGTGCTAACCGATATGAAGGTTTGAATGAAAATCATCCAATTAGGATCAATTTGTTTTATCCTGATAATGAAATAGACCCTACAAAATATCAATTTATGGTTAGAGAATTTAATGGTCTAGTAGAATCTGATTTACATAAAGATAAAAATTATATTAATAAATCTACATATATCTAGTTTGAATACTTATTTATAAATAATATTATCCCGAATACTGTATCCATTATTAAGGGAATCCAACCTTCCCTTTTTTTTTGTAATAAATATATTGACGCTGTTAAATATAACATACCATGAATAATACGATACTCACTCCACCATGTTTTTCCTCCTGCCTCTGGAGCATTCATTCTACCATTTGTAAAATATAAGTAAATAAACGATAATGATATTAATAAAGTTATACAACCTAAATAAAATAACCATTCTTCCTTCAAATATAATGGTAATGCTGATAATATTAACCTAACTGGAATACATGCTACTATAAAATAAAATTGACTATTTGATAACATTATATATATATTATAATGTTATAATTTTTCTCGTGTCCATTCATATATTTCAAACCCTATATAATTTACTATACCTGCTCTCATACAGGTTATATTAACTCCTCTAAATAAATTACCTTGATTTATTGCACTTCTCAATGATAATTTATGGTCTAGTTGCATTCTTGATTTTATTGTGTCAAATGGATACGTCAAAAACCACGATGATATACCTGATAATGCTCCTGAAAATCCTACTGGTACATCATTCTTTCTTAAAATATAATATGATGAAAAATATATTGTATTTGCTGGAATTTCTCTCATTGAAACTATATGTAATTTATTAAATGAATGTAATATATTTGGTTTATAATGTTGTTGATATTGTATTTTATAATAATCGAATGGACAAATAAATACCGAACAAGCTATACCCGATGCAAAAGCACTTAAGTAAGCATTATTTGTTCTTTTTTTTACTGTTTCATTCACTGTGAACCCTGTAGCAATTGTAAAAGGTGACTGCATTAATGGAAAAGATATACCTTTATATAAATTACCTATTGTCATTGCTGGACGACTCGTCAATTTGTCATTCTGTCTCCATGTTTTCATACTATCTAACGGATATCCTATTAATGTTTGACATACACCACTTGCAATTCCTGATAAAAGTGAATTTGTATCCATAAATTAGATTGATATAAAAATATTCTTTCTATTTATACCGCTTTCTTACTAAAAGATAAACTATTATTTTATCTTTTACTCATTTTTTTCATGTTTTTTGAGAAAATTATCCTCCACAATCGTCTATTTACGACTTTTTCTCTTTGTTTTCCTCTGTTTTTTCTTTAATGATTTTCTTCTCTTTGTTTTCCTCTTCTTTTTTAGAGATTTTCTCTTCTTTTTTCCACCATAATTACCGAAATTACCCCTAGTACTTAAAATATCACGCAATGAACCAGCACCCGGAGTATCCAATGTATTAATAATACTATTAGTAGAATCACTTAAATCTCTATCAAATTCAGAAACTAATGTTGCTATTTCTCTTATATTCTTTCCTCTTGATAATATTCTTATTAATTTTTCATCATTTCTATTGTATGCCTTTTTAAAGATATGTTCTAATCTTGTTGCTTCTCCTGATATATTTTCTATTATAAAATTTATATTAGCTAATGATTCATCTATTACTGCTACATCTACACCCTCATCTTTGAGTTGAAAATATTCATCAACATAATCATCTAAAGACACGAAGATAGTATTATTAGCATTAGCCCCTTTATTTAAAAGTAACTTTATAATGTTACGATTTGATCCAATAAGTGGAGTCTCAAAATTTCCCCCTGGGTCGTCGCGTGGTATATCGTAATATAGTGCTATTTCTAATGGTTTAGGTGTTTCACACAATTTACCTCTATTATAAAATATTATATCCCCCACAACATTTGGGTCTGCACCTTTTTTTAATAAATATTCTGCTATTTTATAATTTTCATATACCAATGCGACCTGTAAAGGAGTTGGGAATCCTGCTATTATTTTGTTTCTAACTTTAAAATCACCATAATCTAAATCAATGAAAAATATATATTCATTTACATCACGTCCTCTTCTTTCTATGTGATTTTTTAAGGTGCCTAAATTAGCCTGAGCAATTGATAAATATAACTCTTTTTCTAACTCTTCATTTGGAAAATTATCAGCCATTATATATATATATAAGAAAATCATATTAAAGGGGCCTTCGGCCCCTCCACAATCGTCTATTTACGACTTTTTCTCTTTGTTTTTCTCTGTTTCTTCTTTAATGATTTTTTTATCTTCGTTTTTCTCTGTTTCTTCTTTAATATTCTTCTCCCTTTTCCACCAATTTCATTATACTTTTCTAAATCA
>Ga0181421_1000509_pt1 | contig 11321 bp, 20 predicted proteins | sample 44SPOviralmetaG_FD_130146 | JGI IMG/M metagenome (GOLD analysis project Ga0181421, IMG submission 130146) | Marine viral communities from the oligotrophic San Pedro Time Series (SPOT) site, San Pedro Channel, CA, USA - 44 SPOT_SRF_2013-06-19 | ecosystem: Environmental > Aquatic > Marine > Strait...
CCACAAATTAAGTGATCTTCATTCTAATAAAAAAGAGGACGAAACTTATTTAAGATATTTTGTAGAGTGTAGTGAATACGGAGATTACGACACAAGACAAGTCGCTAAAAACTTTGAGACTTATGAGGAAGCAATTCACTTTGTCAAAAGCTTAGTAAAAAGTTGTGTCTACATGGTCGAATGGAAAGAAGGTTATCCAGAAAACATTCCTCCAGAATTTTTTACACTCAAAGATTTTGAGGGCGATGAGTGGAACCTTGAAGCCTACAATTTATCGGTCGATGACATCGAAGGGCTTTTGATAGGTAATTCAATGGATAGTGTCGGAGTTAACGACAGAATAACAATAACCAGAATGGGAGATATATAATATGGTTAAGCAAATTTTATGCAATGAATTTAAATTAGAGGTGGGCAAGTTCCACCTCATAACTAAATCTGGATCGGTGGTTACATTAACAGATTTAGACCACAGTGCATTAAATACCGCAGTTTTTGAATACGAAAGACATATGAAGCACCTTATCAACGAAAATGAGGAAAAGGGCGGTTTAGATGAAATTGATCTGCGCGATATTGAAAAAGAAAACGTATGTGCACAATGGTTAAAAGACGTGGTGTCATTATGAATGATAAAGAGGTTTACGAAACGTTTGACCGCATCGAACGAACTCTAAAAGAGTTGAGAGATGGGGAAACGCAACTTGAAAGAACAATGCTTAGAATACGCATTGCTCAAGCCGAATTGGGAAACCTAAAACAATTTATAAAATATGAGGTGAAAAAGGATGATTAGTGAAACCATTTTAAGCGCGGTTGCTTTGGGTATGATTTTTGCGATTGTACTCTTTGCTTAAGTATCGGTGTGGAGCGGTTATAGCCGCTCTCATCCCATGCTTAATCAGAGGCATGACAACAGAGGAAAATGACAATGAACAAAACAATAACAATCTCAAAGGAAGATTTTAACAATCCTTTACACCCAGATTTATGGGATGATTTGTGCAAGGAATTTGGGTTTAATCCAGTTCACACCGAATGTCTGAGCTTACAAGTTACAGACGTAAAAAAACTTTATTAATGGGAAAAATGACAATGGCAAATAAACCAACAATTTCACAATCAGATTTTGTGGAGCTTTATAGCACCATTGGCGGTGCTTGGCTTGAGGACGCTTACCTTGATCCTATTTGGGATGAGAGCGATCCAGAGAACATCACCTATACAGAGGAAGCTCAAGATAGGTTTAACGAAATCACAGATAAACTGGACGGATTTTTTCGCCAGTTTCTAAAAGTAGAGGGAGATAGCGACAATGCTTAAACCAGTAACTAAACACACTAGAGCGCCACAAAGTGGACGCCGTATTTTATGCCCACATTGTGACCGAATAGGAATAGTCTATCACTTTGCATGGTCTGCGGTCACTTGCCAACATTGCAAGAAAATGGTCGAAAAAGAGGATTGGTTTGCTTACCCAAGCAATATCGAAAAGCGCAAGGTAAGCGCATCAAAAGCAAAAATCGCTCAATCAATGAGTTACAATTTATATGAAAAAGTTAAGCCAAGCGATTTGAGAATAGAGGGCAATTGGTTATTCCATTACAACAAAGAATATAGAACCGTTGATTGTTATGCTTTTGAATTAGATTTTGGAGCGCCTATAGAATGTTGGTCTGAAATACCAATTGAAAAATCTGCGTTTCGATTGGGTCAAACAGATCAAGATACTTTGGACGCTTTGAATGATGAATACTGCGCTTATTTAGAGAGAATAGAACAACCATTAATGGCGGATGAATTTAGACATTGTTAAATTTCCTCTAGGCAATTACTGCCCACCTAGCCCACGTTTAATCGTGGGCTTTTTTTTGTTCTGCTCCGATCCCATAGGTAAACCGCAAAAGCTCAAGAGCATGATGAGACAAGTGCAATAATTCATTTGTTGGGATTGTTCCGATATATTCACCATTTAACCAAATCCTTAAGCCGTCATCGTAAACGCTCCACCTTATTGGATGCTCTTCTGTATTTCTATTTTTCGCCATTGTATCGCTTTCTTTTCGTTTTCGCTCCACTTTGGAACGTCTAGTTTAAATATTGATCTGCGGTTTGCAAATCCTCTGAGTTCTTCAATCGTTTTGATCGTTTCTAATTTTCTTTCTAATTCTTTGATACTGGCGTGGTGAGTATTTTCGCTAGGAGTATCTTCCCTGGTATTTTCGCTAGGAGTATTTTCGCTAGGTGCGGTCCAGGCCCGGTTTTTCCTGGGCAGCAGCTTAAACGTTGCTCCTGGAAACACCTCGAGAACTTTTTGTTTTAATTTTTTTAACTGCAAATGATGACCAGGATTTAACACAACTTTAAACCTTCCCTAACCGGAACCGAACCGAAACGTATTACTATACGTTTTCGGTTTTCCGGTCGTGTATTCGCATTTCCTTATTCTTGACCGATTTACGACCGGATTGACCGTTTTACCACCCATAACACATTGATTTATATACATACGCTAAAACGGTTCCTCTTTTGCATTCTTCTCTTTGTCCGATGTTTTGCCATCATTGCCACAAAACCATATTTTACCCTCATTGACCGAAATATGACCATTTTCAAACATGGTATCAAATGTTTGTTTATATGTTTGTTGCGGTTTCTTAACGCCGACAAGTTTACCGATGAAATGCTCTTGCAGAGTATCTTCGCTAATACACCAGAACCTACCATTATCTGGCCAACCTGCTCCACTTGGGTTGGGCGCACCTATCTTTTCGCCTCTTAGCTGCAAGAACACTTGCTTAAATAATTTTTGGTTTTTGCCTTTGATCCGTGGTTTCGCTACCTCATTTATTTCGTCATCTGTAGCTTCACGAATGACGCAAGTTGTGACGGCATCGCCATCCTCATCTTCGCCCAGGTGAACCACCTCCAGGATAAAGTTGAGCATTTCGCCAGTTTCCATATCTCTTTGTTTTGTGGCTACTGCGGTTCTAATGCGTGTATCTTCGTCAAATGACAGTTCAATTTCTGTGTCTATTGCGGCTCGAATGCTCGATGCACCACGCAATCCTTTGCTAGTATCTTTACCAGAATGTGCGATTAGCATGATGTGAACGCCTGTTCGTTCTCGTATCCCGTCCAGTTGCATAATAAACTTAGCCGCCTCTGAGTTTGAGTTCTCATCCATTTGACCCTGTGTGGCTCTGGATAGCGTGTCGATGACAAGCATTTTGCACTGTCCATGCGACTTACTTATTTCTCTAATTATGGCTTCGACCTTTTCAATGTCCTCTTCTGCGTTAAACAGATTGATAGGGCTAGGTCTAATGGCAAGCTTTACATCCGTATGATCCTGGTATTGTTGTTTAAGCGCAACCAGGCGATTTTGGAATGAGTTGCCCCCTTCTGTCGCCAGGTAAACCACCGATCCGCCTTGCACTCGACTATTGAGCCACATTTCTTTTGCGGCTATGTGCCAGGACAGGTCTAGTGCAAAGAATGATTTACCAACGTTTGACGGGCCGAATACAGCGCTAATTGTGTTTTCTGTAAGCCAACCTTTGACCAGGTATGTTTTGGCCATCTGTGCGATAGCCTGGTCAGGAAATATGACCTCATCTAGCACATTTTTAGGTTCTAATGCTTTTCTTGTGTATTCTGGGCCTCTTGCGATCCAAACGTCATTCCAATCGAGACCTTCACCATGCGGCATGATGCTTTCCACGCCATGATCTGAGAACGCTTTTTCGCACGCTTTTATACCAGCCTCATCATTATCCCCGGCAATAATAAGCTTTGCGTTTGGTTTGACTGCTTTTAGTTCTTCGACAACATTTGTAATATTACTGGCATTTAGCGCAAAAACGCATGGTTTTCCTGTGGCTTCCGTTACGCTGCAAGCGGTAGCCCAACCTTCGCTAATGTAGGCAAAGTCTGTGATTGGCCCGTTTACGACTGAAAAACATCCTTTGTATTGCAAGCCATGATTAAATTTCTTTTTGCCATTTTCGTCTATAAACTGCGTGCCTTGTATTTGGCCTTTGCTGTTTATGATTTGTATTTTTAAATCACCCTCATCAACTTCTGCGTTATGTTGTTTTATTTTTTTTCGCGTTAAGTAGGGATGTACTTCCTCTGTTTCTGGAAAGTTAACCACTGTCTCATCCTTTGTTGGGTACACGTTTAATCCTCTTAGTGCCTCGATTATGGATTTCCAATCTCCGCATTTCCTACAATTAACCTTAACTTCGCCCTGGTAATCTGTGAGCCAGAAGCGATCTGTTCCGCCACAGTTGGGGCAAGCCCCTTTGTATTCGTTGCCAAATCGTTTTAGTTCCAAAGCAGACACAATTTGTGGTGCATATATGCTATATGTTGCGGTTGGATACTTGCCTTTATCTATATTTTGAACTACCATTGTCTCATATCCTTACCTCTTTTTGGATATTTCATTGTCATAATTTTTGTTTAGACTAACTTAACCCCAGTTTTATACTGGGGTTTTTTTTATTGTTTCTCCTATCATCTGCGCGATTTGTGGTACGATTGCGTTGCCTAATCCTCTAAGGCGGTCCACTCTGCCGGGTAGCCCATTAACCACTCGACCCACTGGGGGTTCAGAGAGCCAACACTCTCTTCCTGTTCCGCTACTGCCCTTCTTAGGCAAGTGTCGCCAATGTTGCTTTCCTTCCAGTTCGCCACATCGCCCGACATTTTCCAATCCCTCGCTCTGGGCGTTGGCCACATCGCCACGGCTGTCGCTAGTGGATTTCCGCTTGATGGAACTTTCTTCTTGTCTCCCTTGTGGTTCTTGTAAGGGCCGCCAGTTGACGCTATCGGCGTTGGCCATGTTGTCGGCTCCTGGGCTTCCTTCCAAGCTTTTACTGTGTCTGGATTTACTTGCTCTCTGAGGTTCGCTGGCTTCTTTCTGCCCTTGCGTGCTGTTGTGGCTTGCTTCTTGAGAGCTTCCTCTGATCTTTGCGGTAGATGATCCATCGTGTTCGGCGTTGCCCATATTTCGTCCGATGATCCAAACTCGATCCCTTCTGTGGGGTGCGTCAACGGCAATAGCTGGAACAATAAACGGCCTTGTGGCGTAGCCTTGCCCTTCCAGATCAGAAAGCACTTCATCGAGACCCAGAGTGACGTGGCCATAAACGTTTTCGAAAACTGTCCAAGTGGGTCGTTTTGCTTTAATAATGGAAAATATTTCTGGCCAGATATGTCGGTCGTCTTCTGCTCCTCTTCTAGCCCCGGCGACACTAAAGGGTTGGCATGGGTATCCTGCGGTGATGATTTCGCAGTCTGGAACAAGTTCATCTGGGTCATTAGCTAATACCTTTACATCTTCTGCAATAGGCACATCTGGCCAATGCTTTCTTAAAATTTTTCTGCTCCATTCTTCTATATCACAAAATAGAACGGGGCGGCTAAGTTCTGCCCATTCAAAGCCAAGAGCAAAGCCGCCTATTCCAGAGCATAAGTCAACGTGACGAAGCATTAAAAAGGAATTTCGTCATCAAAATCTAGGTTCTCAGTATTTCCCTGGTCGTTAGATTTTACGTTTTCTTCCTTTGGTGGTTCTGGAGCATCTGCTGCCTTAAACCCATTAGTTTGCTCAAATGGGTCTCCGCCATCTGAACGCTCTGCAAGTTCTAGGACCTGGACCCCCATTAATCTAAACCCAACGCCACTTACTGCGCCAGTATTGTAGGCAAATAGTTTACCCCAGACATTGCACTTGCTACCAGTGGTTAGTTCAAAATCTTCTGGTAGTGGGTTTCTGTCTGCATCTTTTTGCACAGGTGCTTTGGTTTTTTCACCGTTATATGCGCCCTTCTTTTTGCTTTTACCAGTTGGCACACCGTCAACTTCTTTATAAGGCTCATAAGTTGGCTCGGCTTTCCACTTCTTTTTGGTGTCTGCTTTTGCCGCTTCTTTATAAACCTTTTTGATTTGATCGAGATATGCCTGGGCGTCATCGTTGTCCATAACAAACTCAAGTGTGTAAGCCGCACCATCATCGAGCGCATCGCATGGCACAGTTTTGTTTTCGTTTGTATCAAACTTGTAGGTTTTATTTAGTCTTGGGAACTGTGCAGTTACATTTTCAAACACAAGTTCATTAGTATTGAGCATTTTCATCATTGTCTCCTTTTTGTTAAAATGCTTGGTCTTCAACCTCATCTTCCATCCAATGCGGAAGATGAACCTGGTTGACTTCTGGCCAACCCGTACGAAAGTTCTGATGCTCGTCTGCGTGCCTCATGCTTTCTAGGGTTTGGAACATTCTTTTTTCTGCGTGCTTAATATATATTTCTGAAAGCACATGGACGCCCACCGCATATGGCGGCGTTTTTTCTATTGCTATTAGATACATTTCTGAACATGGTAGCTTGGCGCAACGCATAGTGTGCAAGTAAAAAGCTATCTGCAAATCATAGTTGTACTTGCGTAACTCTCTTTCAAAACCTTCTGGCGAAGCATCTTGCGTAGTTTTTATATCAAGTATTTCGCCTTTGCCTTTAGCACTTTGCGGAACCAAAAGCCCATCTGGGCGACACTTGATAAGCATACCAGTGCGGCTACATCGAGTAAAAATACTTGCCTCTGATATAAAGTTTTTGCGCGTTATTTTGTCTCTTAAAAAGTCTGAGTTAAGCAAAGCACTTTCTGCAATCTCTAATGCAACGTCATAGTCTTTTTCCGTAAGAATAATCTTGCCTTGATCTACTGCAGCTTCTTTCGCTTCTTTCCAGGCGTTAGTTCCACGCCTAGCAGGGCCACGCATAACGGCATCTTTTTCGTATTCCAATATAAGGGAATGCACCGCTTTGCCCATATCAAATACTGGGCTATCCTTATACTCTTGTCCTACCCAGTGCATCAATGATTTGCCGTAAACAGTCTTTACGTCACTGCTTGAGATGTGCGGATGTTTTTTCTTATCGTGATACTCATAATCTGGCATTGCATAATCGATTGTGGTCATTATATTATCCATTTAGTTAAAAGATTGTCCACTTTTTTACGTTTTTCTTCTCTTGGGTAAAAAGGTAACTCATTTGCAGAAACGCTTTTCAAAACTTCAGAAACTTGCTCTTTCAAAACTGACTTCATAGTTATGTTAAATATTTCTTTTGCACGTTCTACACCCACAAAGTAAGCAAGTTCCCTCATGCTTTCTTGTGCTTTTTTAATATACTTTGCGTCAACAGACCCTATGCCTAATTCAGTTTTAAATTTTTCGATAGACCGCCGCAAATCTTGCAATGCAACTTTCCCAAAATTTGATTGTCTCAGTAATTGCTTTGCTGATAAATTATCTATTTCGAACAACGTTGATATTTTTTCATTAATCATGCAGTTTTTTGCCCGAGTGCAACAATTAAGCGCAAAAATAACGTCATACTTTTGATAAAATAAAGCTTCTCCCATTTTTTCTAACGCTTGTTTTGCTTCTGCGAATGCTTGTTGTTGAGTTTTTCCCTTACCCATCACATATTCTCCCTTACAATGTATGTGAATGCATCCCATGACATTCTAATTTTTTCGTCATGTAAAGCATTATCTTTCATGACATACGCCAAGCGCATTACGACTGTGATTGGTTGACGGTCATATTTGTAAATTAAAACAGGCTCTTTACTGGCGTGCTTGGCAGATTTTTCGACCTGCTCCCACCACTCTGTTTTATATGTATGACCTTTACCTGCATATCGCTTGCACTCAATTACATAGTTCCAATTATCGTCATCAACGACAATGTCACCGTGGTCTGCGGCTCGATATTGTTCTATATCGCGTTTTGCTTTTATGCCTAAATCTAGCTCCAACGCTTTACAAACCTCTCGCTCAAAACCCGCTCCCTTATTACGACTGTTTACCATCTGCCAATACACCTTCGGACTGCAATCGCATAATTACTGCTTCCTCGATGTACACACTTTTAGAGCAACGTTTGCTCTTGGCTTGATCTTTTGCCGCCTCGTCAACACTGGCACGCAAATGCACAGTCCTTTGTACTACTTGTTCTTCCATTTAAGTCTCCTAAAAAAAATATTTGACTTTGTACATCTTAATTAATACTTTAATAATGTCAAGTAACAATGGGAGTAATACTATGACAACACTAGAAAAGCATTCTAAAGCATACTACAGTGCTTCAAGTAATGCGGAGGCTCTTAGGGAGTTTATCGAAGAAAATCATCCTAGGTTAAGAGGGATTGCAGAGGAAGTCTGTAGGGGTATAGACCTTATGGACAAGCATAGTAATGTGGTCTCACAACCTAGTTGATTTTATATTAGAAATGCATGGCGTCCGTCTAGTATGGACGCCATCATACGAAGGTGAAGAACCACCGTTTTAGGAGTTAGATTATGTCATATCACGTTGAGATTTCATATCATACTGTTGGGGTTAATAATCAAGGAATTTGGGATAGTAGAGAAAGAGGCGAGTGGCTTGCAACTGTAGTTGATGAGGATGAGCGTCAAGTAGGTGATCGTACTGGTCATCGTTTAAAATCTGAAGCTCTTAATGAAGCAAAAAAACACAATATGCCGATTTATATTTATACAAAATCAGATCAGCTACATAAGATTATAAACCCACCATTTTAGGACTTAAAATATGAATAAGAGAACAATAGATCGAAAAGCTATTAAGGCTGTTTTGCGGTCATTTGAGTTAGACCCTAATGAGGAGGTTCCTTTTGGGTTTGAAACTTTACCAAGGTTTGAGTGTTGGGATTTTTTACTCGAGTCTCATGGGATAAAATTTACAATTAAAATGATGGCGGAGAAATATTGCAGTGCTGAACAAACGCAACCTGGTTAGAGTAAAAGATATGAACTGCAAAAAATGTAATAATAAAAAATATATTGAGGTGGAAGTAACGTATCCAGTCTTTTTTTTACCAGGCGTTGGGTACGTCAAAATAGAAAAGAAACCATGTGCGGAGTGTAACCATGTTGGAAATAACACCAGCGGATCGAGCGATACTGACCCATCTGCGCCAGTGCGTAGATAGATTGCAAGAAGAGGAATTTAGGTTGGATTCTCATCCAAACGTCAAACAAGACCTATTTAGAGCTAGGCAAGAATTAAAAACTTTTACATCACAGTTGAGGCAAAAAGGAGTAAATATATGACTGAAGAAGAAATAGCGAAAATCTGGAAAAAGATGGTCAAAGAAGAAAAAGATAAACATCGCAAAGCTTTGCATGGCTCTTCTAAAAGCATAACAGCAGAGAACAAATTTAAACTTTTGAAGAACAATGGTAAAAGAAATGCAAAAAATAGCGGTAAGAGAAATGCAAAAAATAGCGGTTTGGTTTTCTTGCGGCGCGGCTAGTGCGGTAGCGTCATATTTAACTTTGCAAAAGTACGGCAAAGATTATGACGTTAGGATTGTTAATAATCCCGTTGCAGAAGAGGATGATGACAATAGGCGTTTTCTCAAAGATGTTGAGACCTGGTTAGACCATGAGATTGAGATAGCAAAAAACCCTAAGTTCCCGTCTAACTCCGCAGTAGATGTTTGGGAAAAGCGTAAGTTTATGTCTGGGCCATTAGGAGCGCCATGCACAATCGAGTTAAAGAAAAACGCTAGGATTTTGTGGGAAGAGACAAACAAACCTGACTGGCACGTTTTAGGATTTACTTCAGAGGAAAAGGATAGGCACGATAGGTTCACTCTTACAGAGAGAGACAATGTTATTCCTATATTAATTGATGCGAATATGAACAAGGCGGATTGTTATAGAATGCTCAAGCAACACAAAATAGAGCCGCCGCAAATATATAAGCTTGGCTATCCCAATGCCAACTGTATTGGGTGCGTAAAGGCTACGTCACCTACATACTGGAACCACGTTAGAAAAGAACACCCAGATGTTTTTGAGCAAAGAGCAAAACAGTCTAGGGAGATTGGCTCAAGGTTAGTTAGGGTCAATAATGAACGCATATTCTTGGACGAGCTATCACCTCATGCAAAAGGTCGAGCCATGAAGAGCCTAGACTTTGAGTGTGGTTTATTTTGTGAGGAATGGGAGAAATCGTGAGGAAACCTAAAGCGGATTTAGTTCGAGCAGGAACATCAAAGACCTTTAACTAAAGGCTTCCTCTGCAAAGATAATAACATAACAGAAAGTACAGGCAATGGAATATTATAGTTTATTGACGATAGTTTACCCACTAATGGATAATTCCTGGGAGTTTAGCATTTGGTTCCCAAGCGAAGATGAATGTTGGAGCGTACTAACAAATGTTAATACAATTTATGACAGAATTAACGCTACAGAAGGTTACTGTCAGGTTAGTGATGTTGTGTCTAAATTAGTAAGACCAGTGGCTAGGCCGTGGTAAGCCACTCGTAAATCTTTTTAGTTTGCTCTTCTCGATCTTTGAGACCATGCGTGCCACCATTGACACGCTTGGTCACAGCCTTAATTGTTTTATCGTCAACACCCTGGTCACATATAGTAAATAATTTGTTGGCTCTAAAAAACCACAAAGCACTCTCAAAAGCGTATTCAGTCTGCACAAATGATGGATGGTCTACCACCTCTGGTATACGCATATCACTAGCAAATGATCTGTAATTAGAACGTCCTGTGAGTTGGATGAAACCAGCCCCAGCAAACTTGAACCCATCCCCTGATGCTTCGTCACCATTTCCCATGCGGTTAGCATATACATTGTTGGCTAGTGCCTCTGGGTTTTTTGTATAAGGCATTGCAGCCTCTACAGATTTAAACCGACTAGGCCAAACCGCCATTAGTCTCTCTGGCGTACTGTAATACAAACCTTCTTTGGTTCGTTTAAAGCCACCGCTCTCGTGATGAGCCTGGCCCAAAAGATGCGCTCCATGCTTATCTGATAACTCATAATGCTTTGCTATAGCTCTAGCTGTGTTAGGGCCAAACGATCCATCATCATTTACGCCACATCGAGCTTGTAATATTTTTAATGCATCACTCATTTTTTACTATCCGTTTTATTAAGCTTATCGAACGATCTCATTCCACCCATACCAAGCATACCTAGCAACAATGGCATCATAACGCTCATATCTGCTTGAGGTATGCTAAAACCAAAGCCCATTGCGATAGGAGCTACCATGTAATTTATGCCTAACGATATACCCCCGATCCAGCCGATAAGTGGACGCCAGGACGATTGAAACCAGTTGCCTTGAGCATCCATTTTTAATATTTCTAACTGAGCCATTACTTGCTCTTGGGCGTGCTTTTCGCCCATAGTTGCAATCTCATGCGCCAACTGTGCAGCTTGATCCTTATCTTTTATAACTTTACCA
>Ga0181421_1000513_pt1 | contig 11282 bp, 8 predicted proteins | sample 44SPOviralmetaG_FD_130146 | JGI IMG/M metagenome (GOLD analysis project Ga0181421, IMG submission 130146) | Marine viral communities from the oligotrophic San Pedro Time Series (SPOT) site, San Pedro Channel, CA, USA - 44 SPOT_SRF_2013-06-19 | ecosystem: Environmental > Aquatic > Marine > Strait...
TATGAATATAATCCTAAGACCCGTAACATCAGGTATGGACATCCAAGTGGCTTACACGATGACTGTGTGATCTCACTGGCAATTGCAAACTACAACCGTAAACAAAATAAAACACTGGGTACTTATGCTGTCATGGGCCGCGGTAATTCATATTAACCAATTTTTATATTTCTAAGTAGATGGTCACAATTAATATTAACAATCACAAGTATAAGATACCCGAAAGACTGACAGTGGAGCAATATCATGCAGCACTACAGTTTGACTGGGAAGATCCTAAATACTATCCAATGATAGTGTCACAATTAATCGGTGCACCTATGGCCCTACTAACAGAGGCCAACGAAGAGGCTATGACTCTAGCCATATCATTTATAGTTAAATCAATGAATGATAGACAGGAGTGTAAGACCCTAGACTTAGAGGAGTTAACGTTTGGCCAATTTGTAGATCTAGACGTATACTTAGCCTTAGGGTTAGATAAACACTTTGGGGACATTACAGCACTAATAGCACCTGATGCCGAATGGGCTGATGAGGCTATGTGGGCCATTGATAGATTTGTGGGCTTTCGCACATATACCTATCGACAATATAAAGTCTTATTCGGCTTAACTGATAAAGACCTAGACGAAGCAGAACAAGAGGGTAACACAGAGAACCGGGACAAGATGGATATAGCCCGTAGCTGGTACAAGGTCATTGTATCACTAGCAGGAGAAGATATACTAAATATAGATGAGGTAACAGAACAACCTCTAAAGAAAGTTCTAAACTTTATGGCTCTACAAAAGGAGAAGGTCCTAGAAGAGAACCAGAAACAATTACAACAAAAGAGACAATATGACTTACAAAGAACTCGTAGATAGTATCGGTGCTGTTGTAGCCCAACACGAGATACTCCAAGACTTCGGATACGGAGCCCTAACAGATATTAAGACTGTAGACAACGGTACTCGTGTTAACTATCCATACGCATTCCTTAATCCTACACAGTCTACAAGAACAGGCCAGGCTATTACATACAGGTTTAACCTAGTAGTAATGGACGTAGCACAAGAGGACCCAACTAATGGGTTCGCTAACTACCTTAGTGTGCAATCAGCATGCCAACAGTACATTGATGACATATTGGCATATCTGCGTTTTAGCACACCTCTAAAAGACTTTGACTTAACACTGAATGTAAACCTAACACCATTCAAGGAGAGGTTCCAAGATACATTAGCGGGCATGACAGCTACTCTAGAGATCGAGATACCTCTACCTATTAATAATTGTATAACACCTTACTAATGAGTTGCGATATAACATCAGGCATAGCTAACGGCTGTAACACTAATATAGGTGGAGTACAAAATGTATACCTGAGAAATACAGGAGGCTCATGGTATAAGTACGAGATGGATAAGGGTACAGCTAGCCTTGTAGAGACATACAATGTAAATCAGGCTGCTAGTATTTTAGGGTTTACACAGACCCTCACAATACAGTTAGATAAGATGGAAGCCGCTAAGCAGGTGCAAATACAAAAGATAGCACAGGCTAACGACCTACAAGTACAAGTAGAAACTAACGAGGGTACTATATTTGAATTTGGTATCGAGCGAGGTGGTTACATGGCCTCTGGTACAACAACTAGTGGCACGGCATATACTGATGCAAACCAATCGGAGTTAGTCATTCAGGCAGACTCTAAACAGTCAATGACAACACCTGCAGCAGCTCCTATTAACTCAGGAGATATATTCGTAAAATACATTATAGGGCCTGAAGCACAAGACCCTGGTTTCAACCTATTCTCACCATCTGCAATGCCACCATTCCATGTAAAGGTAATAGATACTCTAGAGACTACTAACGTACGACCTATCTTTGACGGTACGCTAAGTCCGAAAGTAGGGTTTAATCCAGGAGGTCAACAAGCATACTACTTTAATTCAGTGTACACAAACCTACAAGCAGAAGTAGAATTTAACTTTGTGATGGAGTGTACACAAGATTTCCCTTCAGCATTTGATTACAGTACAGTAACCTTTAATTGGTTTGATGGCTCATTTGTAACAGGTGCAACATGGCCTACAATTACTAACGTTACAGGCCTACCGCCATCGGTACCTCAAGGTCCTCTAGCGGGCGATCAATTTACAGTATCTAGTACAGCACCATTTGTAATACCTATTAATCAATATACAAACACATATAATGCCGAAGGTGGAATTACATTAGCACAAAACAACCAATGGATTGTAGGGTTATTCAACTTCTTTAAAGGTATTAGTGGTGAAATAACATTTAGAGCGATATGACAGTAGACGAATTCGAATCAGCACTCGGTGACTTCGGTGAGACTATGTCAAACCTTAGTCCGATACTTACACAAATAGGTGGTAGGCTAGTAGACCAAATAAAGCAGGATGCACCTACAAACACAGGCGCACTCCGTAATTCTATCAAGGCTGTAATAGCTGATGATAGCCTAACGATACAGATGTTAGACTATGGTGTCTTTCAGAACTATGGTGTAGATGGCATGCAGAATGCTCCAGCTCGTGAGGTACCCTTTGGCGTACCACAGCCTACAGCTGGTAGACGTTTTGGTTTTAGTGGCAATTACACTATGATTGGCGGTGACCTAAGTTTCGGTGCAAGAAAAGAAATATATAAGATGGGACTAAAGCCACAACGCTTCTTTGATGTAGAGGTTATATCACAGGTAATCGCAGATGGAGTAGCACAACAATTAACAACAGAATTTTAACTATGGCAGTAACAGTAATACAAACCCCACAAACTACCTTTGACATGGCGTATGGCGCGAATCCTATTACGTTAGCAGGTATAACACCATCAGAAGACAAGTACGCACTTAAAGTGTTTATTGTAGGTCAAGCAGACCCAATCGCAGATATTAGACAAACACCTAATAGACAGGGACGTGCTATCTTTGATATACAGAATATCTTACAGGCTTATGTAGGACCACAAGTCAATACAGTAGACTCACAGAACCACCTAGCCATTACATCAGGTACTGCACTTAGTCTAGCAGGGCCAACACTAATAGAGTATCAGTTTGCATACGCATTAGAGACTGGCGGTATCGTAGGTGCGTTTACAACAGAGCCTACAGTATTTACAGTAATTGCAGGTAGTAAACAATACTTCGAGGTACCGTTTGACACGGACCCATATCAAGTCAAGGCTAGTCTAGATAGCTCTAACTGTACAGTTCTCGATAGAACAGCAGGACCTTTATCTGACAATGAGTTTACAATTGCAAATGATATACCTGGTACGATCTACTCATCACCAGGAGGTATTGACGTACATAACGTATGGTCAGATGATCAGTGTACTAAAACATTTTACAGTACTGTAGAACGTGACGGTAGTAATCCGCCAAACGTAGCTCTACAAGGTATTGAGGGCTTTTACATCTTACAGTATAATTCTGCTAATGCACTTATAGTTACTAACACTCTACCTAATATACAGGGTAACGGTGGTGGACCTAATGTATCGTTAGGCCAAGGTACACTAGTCAGTGGCGCATTCCAAACAGTTACAATTGCTACAGGACCAGCTAACCTAGCAGTACCGTTAAATGCCGCTACTGCATATTATTATATTATACCTGCAGTATACGGTTGTTCAGCAGATCCACAATCACAGATCGATCTAATGACTACGGCAGCATGGAGAGCACAGAAGTACATTATTAACCCTGAGCCTTGTAATGATTATCCACATGTACAGTTTGCATGGCAGAACTCGTATGGTTACAGAGATCAGTTTACATTTACTAAAAAGTCAGAACACAAGACTAACACTAAGAATAACAACTACCTTAGAGGTGCGGCCAACTATAACTCTACTAGTTATGACGTAGACTTACAGGATAGAGGCTCGACTACATACTCACAGAAAATAGAGAATATGTTTACTGTACAATCTGGTTATATGCAAGACAAAGAGGCAGAGTTACTAAAACACCTATATCAATCAGGTGAAGTAAAAGTACGTTTCTCAGAAGGTGCATACGCTAATCAGTGGGTACCTGTAATCCTGACTAGTACTAGTTACACACAGAAGACATTTAGAAAAGACAGACTATTCCAGTACACAGTTTCATTTAAACTGGCAAGTAACGTAAAATCAATGAGAGGATAATGATACAACTAAAAGTATACCCACGAGAAGGAGCCAGCAACGATGAGACTACCTTCTTAGACTTATACGAGACACAGCCTATTAAGCTGACACTGTCTATTGAGGACGTGACATCAGCCGATGCTACATCTGTGTTTAGTAAAACATTTAAAGTACCCGCGACCAGAGATAACAATGAATTCTTTGAGAACGCATGGGATATTGACGGTATACTATTTGACATTACAATTAAGAAACCAGCAGAGATCCTAGTAGATGGCGCAGAGTTTAAGATAGGCCATGTTAGACTACAGAAGATATACACTAACGATGACCTAGATAAAACAGACTATGAGTTACTGTTCTTAGGTGAGACTAGAGACTTCTCATCTGCTATTGGAGAGAAGAGAATGTGTGAGTTAGTTATGACTGACTTTAGCTGGACTGGATTACCTGTTAGCTACACTAACGCCGCTGATTTTGTTGGCGCGCCAAGTGCAACACGTGTAATACAATCGTGGAATGCATATCCTGAAGGTGGCCTAACACAGGGCCTAGCAGACGGTGACCTACTACATCCACTTATTGACCATGGTAACCTATACGATGCTGATGGTAACCTAAATTCAAGCTTTCACAAAATAGCGTTAGGTCCTCAAGGATTTACTTCATCTAGTAGACCTATTGCTCCATCTAGACTTAAGCCTATGATTAGAGCAAAGCGTATATGGGATCAGATCTTCCAAGATGCAGGCTATACGTATGAGTCACAATTCTTAGACTCTAATAGATTTAAACACATGTATGCTAGTGCATTCGGTAACAATGAGTCTACAGATGCAGAAGTATCACAGGCATCAGATAGTATCTTTACAGCACAAGAGCCTGACAATAATACTAACGATGTAGATTCATACTTATTTGCTAGTAATACAGCAGGTAACTCAGGTGGTGCATATAACATAGGTACATCAGATGTAGGTAGTAGTGGTACAGGCTCTTACTTTGTAGCTACCGGTCCTGCAACACCAACATCCTATTATCTATTCGGTGCAGGTGGAGAGGTTAACGCACAGATAGAGAATTCTGATTACGGCTATTCACCAGTAGGTGTAGCTGTACAGCTTGTAGTTGTAAGTGCACCAGGTGGTACTATATTACAGACACTAGCTACAGGTAATTACGCAACTAACGGTAACTTTAGTGTCCTAGGCTATGACTCACGTAACGGTGGTTATCAGATACAAGCAGGTGATATTATACAGGTTTACTTTGATGCTGAATATTCTTATGACTGGTCAGAGGTAGGCTCTGTTTACTTTAACTGTCTTTCAGCACCAGGTAACTACTACGCGCCAAACGACTTAGACTGTGAATACAATCAAATAGACTACATTAAGGATGTGATTACTATGTTTAGATTAGTAATGCAACCAGACTCAAGTAGACCTAACCACTTTATTATAGAGCCATGGCAAGACTTCATAGGCTCTGGTACAACATACGACTGGTCCGATAAACTAGTCAAAGATAAAGATTTTATTAGTGAGCCTCTATTTAACACACAGTCTGCTATTATAGAATTTACTGCACAAGAGGATGAGGACTTTATTAACTCATTTCACCAAGACAATACTAAACACGCCTATGGCTGGTTAAGATTCGATAGTAACAATGAGTTACTAAAAGGTAAGAGAGAGGTAGAGCTAACAGGCATTGCACCTACACCTATCGATAATATTGTAGATGAACAAGGCACACACTCAGACCCTGATTTTATACTACCACAAATAGTAGAATACACAGGAGCACAAGATAACCACAATGAAAACGAAAGACTACCTATTAAGGCTAAGACACGTTTCATGTTCTATAATGGCCTGATTGATACGTCAACAACATGGTTTATGTCAGGTAGTGGCTCTGGTTTTACACAGTACCCACTAGTTAGTCCTTATGAGAACTGGCCTATAGTTAATACGGCATTCGATCCAGGACCACCTGTAGTGCCAGGTGTTAGTACGCTTAATCTTAACTTTGCTAACGATACTAGATATTTCTTAAATCCAGATCCAGGTACAGGTTATAGCGAGATACCACAGACTCTATTTGATGAATACTGGTCGAGATATATTTCATCACTGTACAATAAGTTTACTAGACGTATTACAGCTACATTTATACTTAATAACGTAGATCTACAAGACCTAACATTTGACGATGTTATTTTTGTAGACGGTAAGTACTATAGACCTGAGAAAATCATAGACGCACAAGTAGGTCAAAGAACTGCTGTTAAAGTACAGTTAATTACACTAAAAGATAGAAGACCTGTATGGTTAGACGAAGCCTTGAATTGTTTCTCTATAACTACTACAGATGGTACATGTGCTGGAGAACAGGGTAGTATACAAGTAACTACAAACGGTACGCCGCCATTCGCATGGCAACTAGGCGATCCTGCTAATATTATAGGTACATATAACGATACGCCTGGTCAAGCAGATGAACAGTGTAACACACCTTATATCTTTACAATACCTAATGTACCAATAGGCACTGATACACTAATAGTAACAGATAACTTTGGTAGAACAGCACAAGCGGCTTATACGATTGCTGCAAGTAATGCTAATCCTATTACAGCTAACTGGACTGAAACTGATGCAACAGACTGTACTTCACCTTGTAATGGCGCTGTTACAGTTGTAGCAAGTGGAGGTACTGGTACTCTAACCATACATTGGCAAGATCCTAATGTCAGTGGCTTTACGCCAACAGGCCTTTGTCCAGGTGATTACTATTTCTATATACAAGATGCTGATGGTTGTCAGTCAGATACTTTCCTAGCTAGTATTAGTTGTACGCAAGTTACATACGTTTATCAGCTTAGAGAAAACCTAAGTAATTGTTCACAAAGTTCTTCTGCTACTTATATTGCTAGTAGTACACAACAGCTAGCAAATCTTACACAAGTAGATCTTAACGAAAGAAATGGATGTTACTACATACAGTCAACTACACAAGATCAGCCTACATATACAATTGGTCAAACGTATGCTACTTGTCAAGACTGTAATCCTATAACACCAGTTAGTTATGAAGTACAAACTTGTGGCACAGGCGCAAACACATATTATGTGCCTAGAACTATTGCACTGTCACCAGGTCAAGCTGTAGAATTACAGACAGTAGCAGGTTGTTTCGAAGTAGTAGGTGATTCTACAAATACAGTCACACATCAAGTTACACAAGTATTTGCAACATGTGCGGACTGTACTGCAACACCTCCAGGGTTTGTTTACCTAGCTAGTTTCTGTAGTGGTCTATATAGAAATAGATATTTTGCTTCTACAATTGCCCTAACACAGGGTAGTATTATGGAAGTTGCAGACGGTACATTTGCTGGAGAATGTATAGAAATACAATCGCAAAATAACTTTGGTGCTTCATCTGGTAACATAGATGTAACACAGACCTATATTAACTGTGCTGCTTGTCAAGGTACTACGCCACAAGTATGTCACAATGTGGCTATAGGCGCATCAGGAGCTACGTTAACATATACTAGAGGTACTCAATCATTTGGACCGTTTGTATATTCAGCTAATCAATTTACACACATCTGTGCTAATCAGAATCAAATACAGGTAACTGCAGGTTCAGCTACTATTACAGCAACTAGTACTTCATGTACTACAAACTTAGACTGTGGTCCTATCTTTAGAAAAAGTAGTTGCCATACACTTAACGGCGGAACATCAGGTTCACAATTTAATTATCAAGATTCTGGTGGTATAGTTAGATCTGTTACTGTAGGTGCAAATAATACTGATGAAATTTGTGCAGTTATTAATTCAGTAGTAAGAACGTCAGGTAACGGTAGCTTTAGTAATAACAACTCACTCTGTTTAAGCAATGGAGACTGTGATTCAATAATAGGTCCACCGATACCATAATTCAATAACATGATAAATTATATTTCTAAGTAGATGGCAGAACAAGATATTAAAATAAGCTTTACAATCGATGGTATCGAGAAAGAGGTAAAGTCCGTAGAAGAGTTACAAAAGGAAATGTCTAATCTTGGTAAAGAAACCAAGAAAGTGGCAGAAGAGAATAGTATACTTGCAAAGGGCAAACAGGCTTTCGCAGATATGAAGGCGGGTATTAAAGGTGCAACCGCAGGCTTTAAAGGACTAAAAGGTGCAATTGCAGCTACAGGACTTGGAGCTCTGTTAATCGCACTTACATCACTATTTGCATATTTTAAGAATTCTGAAGAGGGTTCACGTAAGCTAGCCATTGCAATGGAAGCTCTAGGTATCATAACTGGTAAAGTTATGGACTTCTTTGCATCATTAGGTGAAAAGATAGTATGGGCCTTCACGTCGCCTAAGGAAGCGCTAACGTCATTTATGAATCTGGTTAAAGAGAATATCATTAACAGGTTCGAAGGTCTCTTAGAACTAGTCCCTAAGCTTGGTGAGGCTATCTCATTACTATTTAAAGGTCAGTTTAGTGCAGCTGGTAAAGTAGCTACAGATGCCGTAGGTAAAGTAGTACTTGGAGTAGAAGATGTTACAGATAAAGTGTCAGCTGCTACAGAATCTGTTATTGAGTTTGGTAAGACAGTAGTTGCAGAAGTTAAAGAGGCTGTAGAAGTAGCTGGTAAATTAGTAGATCAATTTAGAGGTATTAGAGATGCACAACAGAAACTGATAGTTGATAATGCCCTACTAAACAAAGAAATGGAGACTCAGCAAAAAATAGCTGAAGATACTAATAGAACTTACGAAGAAAGAAAGGAAGCACTAGAGAAAGTAGGAGAAGCACAAGTAAAATTAGCAGAAAACTTAGCAAAACAAGCCAGGTTAGAAGAAGAGAACCTAAGATTACAAATTTCACAAGAAAGTAACTACGAAAAGCGTGAAGAACTAGAAACTTCACTTGCAGAAGCAATTGCTACTAGAATAGATGCAGAAACTGCGCTAGAAACACGTAGATTAGATGCACAACGTATTACTGCAGAGCTAGAACTACAAGAAGTAGAAAGAAAGCAGACTATTAGAGATAAACTGGCTGAAATGGAGCTAGAAGACATAGAAAATGAGTTTACAAGAGCACAGGCCGAGTTAGAAGCCGCACAACAGAGAGATATAGAAGAATTAGATAGACTTAAGGCTACAGAAGAACAGAAACAAGCTGTTAGAGAGTTTTACGCAGGTAAAGTAAAGAAACTAAAGAAAGAAGAGGCTGACTTTGAGAAGTTAATGCAAAAACAAGTTAGTGACGCTAACTTACAAGTGGCTAGTCAAGCCTTAGGAGCTGTAGCATCTCTAGTTGGTGAAAACACAGCTGCTGGTAAAGCTGCTGCTATAGCTGCCACAACCATTGACACATACTTAGGTGCGCAGAAAGCTTATACCTCACAGTTAATACCAGGAGATCCTACCTCGCCTATACGAGCGGCTATTGCAGCCGGTGTAGCAGTTGCAGGTGGTCTTGCTAACGTTGCAGCTATTGTAAAAACTAAAACGCCAGGTACATCTAAAGGCGGAGGCGGTGGAGGTACACCGACTAGACCTACAGTACCTGCATTTAATCCTACAGAAGCATTAGCAGCAGGAGCTGCCGCTGATACAGGAGAAGAAAACACATTAACACTAGGAGAACAAACAGGTTCTACAGGTGGAGTAATTAGAGCTTATGTGGTATCAGATGAAATGACAACACAACAAGAAGCTGACGCAAAAATTAATGACCTAGCAAGGTTGTAAGATAAATACATTATGAAGAAAATAGTAGAACTTTTAATTGATTGGGATGAAATGGACTTCGATGACTTAGGCGTCGATGTAATGTCAATCGTAGATAAACCAGCAATCGGTATAGATTTCTTAGCATTTAGTGAAGAGAAGTTTGTAGAACGTAATCCTGGAGAGTCAGAAAATGATTTTATTGGTAGATGTATACCAGTATTAAAAGGTGAAGGCTATGACGACGATCAAGCTGCTGCTATTTGTTACGACTCATTTGAGTGTGAAGACTGCTTTGACCTAGACGACGCGTGTTGGCCTGGTTATGAAGCAATTGGTATGAAAGACAAGAATGGTAAGAAAGTACCTAATTGCGTGCCAATAGAAAATCACGCATTAAGACAAGAATTTGACCAAGAAAAAGCTTGGGCAATGGTAATAGAAATGGCTGAAGAACTAGGAGAGACAGTTGACTATGAAAAGGCTATTTACGTAGACACTACTAAGACTAACTTTGAGAACATTGGTGATTATGTTAAAGGAATAGGTGCTTTAGATATTTTAGGTCGTCAGGGCCTAGATAACGAGCCAGAGACTAAGTACAGATACGCAGGCAGTCTAGCAGCACAGAGAAACTTCTGTAAAGCTATGGTTAGAATGAATAAACTGTATACTAGAGAAGAAATTAACGAAATGAATTCTAGAATCAATACAGGATTTAGACATAGAAGTCAACCTTACTCCATTTTTGATTTTAAAGGCGGAGTTAACTGCAATCACTACTGGGAAGAACTAGAAGTCTACAAAGATGGTAGAGAAACTGTCATAATGTCAAAAGGTAGAGCAGCAGGTAGAGCAGGTCAAGTAGCGTCAAGTTCTAATGACTACTGGAGATACCCTGGTACATTCGCATTCTCATCTGATGACGAGATGATCGTAACAGGACCAGCAATGGTACCTCAACAACTAATCCTAAGAAAAGATGAGATGGGTAATCCATTTCACGTATACTTTAGTAAAGATACTATTAAGAAGATCGCTAGAAAGTTCTTCGAGTATAACAAACAAAATAATACCGATATAAATCATGACGATAACATCAGTACTTCTAATACTCTGCTTGAGTCTTGGATTGTGGAGGACCCAAAGATGGACAAATCGACATCTATGGGCTTTAATGTTCCAGCTGGAACGTGGATGGCTTCATATAAGATCAATAATGAAGAGACTTGGAAACAAATTAAAAACGGAGAGCTTAACGGTTATTCAATCGCCGGTAACTTTCTTGAAAAAGCTGCTAAACTATAATGGACGAAATCAAAGACTCAGTTGCCAATGCAACAACAATTGCGGGTGCGGGTGCTGTAATGA
>Ga0181421_1000516_pt1 | contig 11256 bp, 2 predicted proteins | sample 44SPOviralmetaG_FD_130146 | JGI IMG/M metagenome (GOLD analysis project Ga0181421, IMG submission 130146) | Marine viral communities from the oligotrophic San Pedro Time Series (SPOT) site, San Pedro Channel, CA, USA - 44 SPOT_SRF_2013-06-19 | ecosystem: Environmental > Aquatic > Marine > Strait...
CTCTAATTCTTTTTTTCGTTTCTCTAAACTATAATCTTTAGCGTATTCATAAAAAGAAGAATCGGTATTACCTTCTCCTGATAAACCTAATGAAACAGGGAAGATTAATGTATCAACTTCATTTAAATACCATGCAGGGTTAGATTTTTCTTCGTCTTCAAAATTACCTCCTTCAGAGTAATCTGGATTAAATAGATAAGAATACTGCTTGTCTGCATTAAAACCTTTCCAAGAAGGAGCATAAGAAAATTCCTTTAATTTTTGGGTAATTAATCCATTTGCATATTTCGATAAAATTGAATCTTTTGGTCTTCTTTGAGATAATTCTTTTCCACTTCTTATGTTATCGTTAATTTGTTTTAACCCGGATTCGTTTGCTCCAGAAAAATTAAAATCAGATATCAAGAAAATCATTCTTTGGTCTACTGATTCTGCTCTTTTGCTATTATAAAGTTGAGCCATAGCATCAGCGATAGTTTCTAAAGAATTTTTAGCACCATGAAATTCTGCATCTATATTAGAAATTTTTTCATATACAGTTTTTTTATCGAAACATGTCGGGTAGTCATTTAAATCTAGTATTCTTTTTTCAGTACCTGGATATTCATTTATAGCAAGTGTACCCATAAAGGAGAATCCTACATTAATATTTTTTTCTTCTAATTTTAGATTAAACCTGAAAAAGTTGTCAGTATCGTAACCGCTTTCAACAAGTGCTTGGTAAAAATCTTGTTCGCTTTCAGGATCTTTATCGTAAATCAATTGCCCATTTTCATCGTAAAAATTTGGCCAAGGAGGTGAACCATCAAAATCGGGGTCTCCACTGACATCAATCGCACCATTAAAACTTTCAGTTAAAGGAAATTTGCTCTTATCATAACCAACAATCGATTTCAATATTGAATCAATGATTAATGCATACTTGGATTTATCCAAATCAGATATACTTAAAAACTGTTGCCTTGTAGAGGGAGAAGAGTCAATCACAAAAATAATATCTATTTCTTTATTTTTTGCTTCTATTGAGTAGCTCTGATTTTGAGAGTCGTAATCCAAACCTGATTGATGCTTTGCAATCCCTACAGAAGAGAATGTGCACATCTCATGCTGAGTAATAGGATTATATATATATGCCCCAAAGCAAGGACCCTTTGGGTTAGCAAGATCTTCCTGTACAGCCGTTGAAGATTCTATAAAAGTTGCAGAAATTGTATGATTATTCTTATATACAACTTCGTGATTCCAGCTTGGGCAATAGAAAGTAGAATTGTGAGGTCTCGATTGAGTTGTTAATGGATCTGCGTCAGTTCCATAAGGTCGAGGCATAACGAATCTAAATTTTTTATAACCAAGATGAGATTCTAAAAATTGTAATATTTCCGCTGCTTCAGTATCATCTCTTTTATCAAATACAACAGTGAACGTAGACATATTTTGATTAATGCCTTTTTTGTATTTTTTATTGTAAAATTTTGTAAACTCTGTATTGTAATGTTTTGGCTGGTTATTTATATTAAATGCAATACTAGGGCGATGCTCAAAATTTCTCACTTGCAGCCATGGGTATTTTGCCGTAAGCTCAGGATTCTCCATGTATATACTACTTCTACCAGTAACTGCTGGAATTAAGATTTGCCCGTCATCTTCAGGTTTTAAACTAAAACTAGACAGTGGAGTAACATACAGAGCAAAACTGGAAGGAGTTATATCAGCTTCCATTTGAAGCATTCTGTAATTTTTTAAATATATTATTCTTTTTTGCTCTTCTCCAGTTACTGGATTTTTAATTTTGTGAGGAATAATTCCATCCTCAATAGATGGCGGCAAAATAGGTTGAGCCGCTAAACAATCTTCAGGACACATACCGAGCTTATAGATAACAACAGGGGCATCTCTTTCTTCGCTTAGCCTGCTAATTTTTTCTAAAGTTTCGTCATCTTCAAGTGGATTATCTTGATCGTTTGTGATCGGGTCATATGGCCCAACATTATGAGGATCACCATTTGGCTGTAATCTAGAATCGAGAATTATTTCTATTATTGGTTCGTCTAATGGCCATTCTAGCCCCGGACAAATCTCTTTCGTATATGTAATTTTTTCTATGTATCCTTGTCCGACACCAAACACGAAAGTTCTTGGATTAATCACCTTAAATACTTTACAAACTCCAACCGAATATGTAGAGTTTTCAGGCCATTCAGGTCTAATGTACAGACAATTACCAACCTCTAGCTTTTGCTCTTCTCTAAAGTAAAGTATACCTGCCTTCGGGTAGCCATTTTCGTCGTAGGCATATGCTTCAATTTCTGACAAAGAAGTTAGAGCTACTGTTTTTTCATCATCATCGTCTTGCGATTCTCCTGATTTTTCTTGAGCATCTTCTCCTATAAATTCCTCTACCGGGAATGAATCTAATCTGGCTATTTTCCCTTTTTCAAAAAATGTTTCTTCGTTTACAAAAACCGGAAAAATGGCGTCTGTATTGCGATTATATCCAGCATTACTTTCTACACTACGAAGGGTGCTTTCTGTATTACATATAAACTTAGCTTGTATAGAATTATTGTTCCTGTATGTTATAGAATGAGAAAAATCAGTACATGTATATTTTAAATCTTTTCTATAGGGAAATGTATAAGTAAAACTAAAATCTTGTACATCACTAGAAAGCAACCTTTCACCTTTATAGTCTAATCCAAAAATAGATCCATAAGGAAAATGTTTTTCTTGCAAGAAATGTATAATAGCTTTCGCTTCTTGGTCGGTTCTATTATTAAAAGATAAGTCGATTTCAAGAGGCAAAGAATTTATAGCTAAATTATTAACATAATCGCCGCCTTCTCCTAAAACCATTGACTCGTTTATCGCCGCAAAAGTTGCCTGCGATCCATAAGATGGCCGCCATTCAAAATCTTGAGTCCAGTATCTTAAATAATTTGGTTCATTATTTACAGCGGAGACATGATCTTCGGTGCAATAAAAAAATTGACCTAGGTTATAAACCTCAACATCACGAAATTCGAATCCACCAGTATCATATCCATAGAGAAAAATAAACGCAGATCCGTATGCTGCATTTTGAGGTATATCATTTGGATGTATGTCAATCTGAGTCTTATACCATTCTCTATGATGAAGCTCAGAAGATGCCATAGCCCTTTGTATCTTTCTATGTCTAACATCTTCGATTAAATCCATCTTTTCGTCATAGAATTTAAGCCCAACACCAACCCCTGTAGACTTTGACTTATCTAAACCGTAATCTTCTATTTGAAAATATGTTAAATTAGGATCATTTAATGTTGAATCCTCGCTGATCTTTCTGATCATTACTTTTGCTGAGTACCCTATGGTAGGATTAAGTTTAAATTTTATACCATATTCTATCTCAGCAGTTTCCCTGACAGTGACTCTTTCAAAAAATTGACTGAACTCGGTTACATCCAGCTCAACCTTTCTTGACTGATCTGTTATAATTTTGTTGCTGCAATCATCAACAAGTGTCAATAGTAAATCAACTTTTTTATCTTCTACTTTTTCTATATAGTAAGGAGTAGAAAGGTCGCGCAGCCTGACAATATCATGCTTCTTGTATGATTTACCTGGGGCCCAATCTGATGCTGAAATATCCATTACCTGTAAGCCTGTCTCACGCTTGCTCTACCCCTAAGGAATCCTCCTTCGGAAACAGATAGTGCATCTTGATCAACTACACCATATTGTTCAAGTTCTTCTGGCACCGCATCAGGAAGCACTAAATTGCCCGCCAACTTAAATTCTTTCAATTTACCAAAATTATTATCAGTAAAATTTTCATCAAATCCTATATCAGAAAGACTAATAGTGACATCAGCTCTTTGTCCTGTAATTTTTAAAAATGGATCCAGTTTTTCTCCCTCCAAGTCTATAGTGATATCTACTTCGTTTTTTGCAACCCTAACAGGAAGCTCTCCATCATCATCAGCATATCCACTGATCGGCACAGGTATCTCAGGAATTTGATTTGCATAAATGCTGTAAGAAAAACTCAAGGGATATTGTATGCCAACACTATTCGCACCATATATTTTTGTGTTCATAGCATGAGGAACGGTTAGTTGGTTTTCTCTAACGCAAGGATAATTATCGAATACAGACTCAGACCATCCTTCAACATATTCCATTTTTCCGTATATATCTAAATCAATATTTGTTTCTATTACTTGAAATGGTTCCGCCGAGAAAGACATTTCAGTTAAATATGCGTCATTAAATTTATAATCACCAAGAGATCCGGTAATTTTTGTTTCATTAACTTGAGGATAAATAGTAGGATCCATTAAGCCAGTTAAATCTGCAAAAGAATGAATATTACCAGTATTCATATAATAAGTGATATTTAATCTACCCCGAATCTCTCCTTGTGCAGCATATGTTCTTAATACATCAATTTCTCCATAAGGCACATCAGTTTCAATATCAAGAAATGTATCGCCTGTAGACCTTACCTTTATATGGTAATCTCCGGCATGAGCATCTTCCTCTACATACAAAGCTTGTCCGTTAGGGTATGCTATTTTCTGCCCGCTTTTTATTAATTCAACTGATGACGGAATTTTCATTCCTGGCCCACCACCTGGCGGGCCTAATAAGAAATCTTTAACTTCGACACCTTTAAATTCAACATCTTCAAACACATCGGCAAAAGAGATACTGTAGTCTTCTACAAATTTTTTAGCTTCCAATGGCTGACTAGCAGATATACTTGCTCTATTAGCAAACACCATAACTGGCTCTTGTCCTTCTGAGGCAAGTAGTAATGGTACATCTTCATATCTGTAGAAAGGTTTAGCCATTTTGTTTTTCTTTAAATTTACTATAATTTATATCATTTTCATGCGGCTTCTCACCCCTCTTATTATAATAAGATTTATACTGCAAATTTACAGTCAATCTTCCGTCTACAGAGGCAGACATAGACTCAGCTATTAGGCGGGCATTTTTAACTGTATAATGCTGTATAGGCTCACCAAAACAATCATTAATTTTTATCGCTATGTCCTGTACTGTAGGTGTTCGCATGTATTTTCGAAGACTTTGGTATGCGTATTCATCTATATCCAAAGTAAACGATGTCTCTGTGGTTACTGGCCATATTACATCTACCTGAGCAGCATATGCTGATCCTACTACATATATGGGATCAATAGGAATGTTTACAGAATGCTGGAAAGATGTTACCCTGTCTGTACTCGCACCAGTGCATTCAACAATAATTGAGCCCTGATTGGTTAGCCTGATTTCTGGGTAAGGATTGTCGCCAGAAGCATTATATAGCCCATTATTATAAGATTCACTTATGGCTATCTTGTATCCCTCTTCATTGAGTACAGGGAACTCATTCTCCTGAAGTATAAAATCGGGAGAACCTCCTATGTCGCCAAAAACTTTGATACTGGTTGAAGTAGTAGGAAGTTGACCAATGTCACAGGAAACACTATGGTTAGTTATGTATCCACTATAAAAGCCAAAATACTTTGAGCCATGATGCATACTACCAGTAAACGGTTCATCACCTAAAAATTGTAAAAAGAAATCTTCACTGACTAAAATAGAATTTATATTAAAATCGCCTTCAAGCGGAGCATCAAGCACTGCCATACTATGAGCAGAGCGTTCTTCTCCCCTAGCACATGTACTTTCCTGCAAGAACCTGAATCCATTTTCGTCTAATAAAAAAGCATTATCAGCATATTCTATGTTGTCAACGCCATAATGGTAATCATCATTAACATGCCCCCATCCTAAAATATTGATGGGTCTTTCTTGTATTGCGTAGGAACCTTCTATACTTTGAACACCTGAAAGCTGTGTTCCATTAATAAAAAATTGTTGCTCGTATCCTAAAACTGTACCATTCATTAACTAAGTTCTCCACCTATTCTTTTCTCCTCTCTGATAACCTCAAGAACCTTTGTTTTAATTTTCATGGCGAGTTTTTGTTCTTGCTCGTAAGAACCTTCGCTTGTTTCAGTAGATACCTTTTCCCTTCCGTTTTGATCAACGGTAACATTTACATTAATGTTGTTAGTAACATCATTATTTGTTGTATTGCTAGAAGCATTATTAGTGCTTGGTTGCATTGCATCGAGCATAGGCTGTAACCTGTTTACAGGACTGCTTGATGTCTGAGTTTTTTGTTGAGGAGCTGTGGATATTCTTGGTGCTGTTGGAGTTGTTCCAACAATTCCGCCTTGATAATATCCTTGTTCTCCGCGTTTAAATCCTTCTGGGTTTTGCATCGCAAACCGCATCATAGTAGGATTTTCTCTTAAAAGTTTTTCAGTAGAACTTTTTCGTATTACGAAATCACCTTCGCTTAATCCAACTGGCCCTACGTTATCTATCCCACCTTTGCCTTTTACTACTGGAATTTGTCCAGTTGTATTCATTTTGTTGAGATTATCGTAGCCAATTCTTCTTGCAATTGGTTCAGGTATCACAGCTTCTCCAGCTGTTAGCATTGCAGGTATGCTTCCGCCATTAGCTTTTTTAAGTATTTCTGTTTTTGCATCTAGTTGATTATTCGATGCAAATTGTCTCATAGCCTGAGTTCTTACTTTTGTTGTGTTGTAAAGATTCAGAACTTTAGCTTGCTCCGCTGGACCCATGTCTTGAATGTCAGACAACCTATTCATATTAAATGCTGCATAATCACCAGCATTATCTTGCGGCATATAAAAAAGATTGCCTTGTGGCCCTTGGTAAAAACCTTTGTTTCCAGATTTTTCAAATGCAGACATTGATTTTTTGAAATCAGAATAATTTAAGTTTTGACCCCTGAATTTAGCTTCAGCTTTTGCTTGTGTATACTGATCGCCGTACTTACCGAAAACTTCTCCGGTTTTATTAGACACTCCTTGTACTAATTTTTGTACAGGCTCTCTGAGTATGTTTGTAACCTCAGACATCATGAAACTAGTAGCAGCACCAAGAATTGTCCCTAAAGTCTGAAGTCTTTTATTAAACTTTTCGTTTTTCTTCTGTGCGTTATATGCGGCCTTGTCCAGTAAAAATTCCTTATAGTCTTCCATGACTGGATCTGTAGCCAAAGCTTTACCGCTAAGCCTAGGGTCACCACTCTTAAGGCTTACATCGGAGCCAAGATTAAGTCTCTCGAGTCTTTTCATATCAAAAGTCGGCGGCTTATCTTGTTTTTTATTGATTGATTCTCCAATTCTCCGACTAACCTCTGACATTACGACAGTTCTTGCGACACCTTCCATTCCTGCTTGTAATCTGCTTTTTTTAGGTTGTGCACCTTGCCCGCTTGTGCCGTTATTAAAATATTGTAATTCGCCGCCTCTAACTAATTCTTTGACTCTTTCTTTAGGGATGACATACTCTCCAGCTGTTAGCATTGCTGGAACTCTATCTACTCCAGCTGGCCCTTTTACGAAACCTCCCTCTGCAAATTTTTGTATTATTCCACCTGATTGATTTAATACTGCTTGTGGGTTTTCTATCACTGGTTCTGGTTTAATATTCCCACTTGTTACTAGTTTATTATCAAATGTTTCTAAATTTTGTCTTGTCTTACTGATAACTGAAGAAAAAGAACTAAGCTCTTGGTTGGTTGAGCTTATTGCTGAGGTTGTATTTTCATAATTTTGTTGCTCGTTTTTTAGTTTAATAGAGTACTCATCATGTTGTTTTGCATTATTAGCCATACTATCTTTTGCTACATCAGCATTAATAGCTACATCTTTATATACTTTGGCTAAATTTTCAGTAACTCCTAAAAAATTTTGAATTTCAAGAGTTGATTGCTCTTTGATCTTCATGAACTTTTTAATATTCATCTCGCCCCAGTTTTTAGGACTTTTTGGATCTCCTTGTCCTTTAAAGTAACTAACCTCTCCAATTTCAGGAACCATCCCCCGAGTCAATATATTTGGAACGGATTTAGGATCTGTTCCTATTTTAAAATTCTTTTGAAGCTCTTCTATGTTATTTATATTACGTTGTTTGTCTGATTGTATTGTTTTATCAATACCTTCTCTGAAGGCAAACTCGACACCTTCTGCTATACTTTGCCTTTCTTTGTCTGTTCCTGTTTTGCTGTCGTATTCTATATTAAGTTTATTGAGAGCTTCCCTTCTTTCAGGCGTCATATTTAAATCAGAAATTTTAGATTCAAGGTGGCGAATATTGCCTAAGCTTTCAGCTTGAGCTTGTTTTAATTTTCTTAATTTCGGATCCCTATGCTTTGAAATACCCGATGGCAGAGTATGGATGGCATCTGGACTATATCCAGCATCAGCTAATACTTGATTGGCCGCCCTCCCTCGACCTCTTGCTGTTTGCTGTTGAATTAGAGTCTTATTTTTAATTAGTTTTGAAGTATCTCCGGTTGGATTGAAATCAGTTGTATCTTGACTATCTTTAGTTTGCTCTATTGATTCATTTTTCCTACTAGAGACATCTAGTTTTACAGCATTAGAGAATTCGGCGACTTGTCTTGCCAGATCTTGTATGCTTTTATCAAACACAGCCATCTCCGAAAGTTTTGAATCCATACTTGGAGCATTAAGACCTATTCCTTTTTGTAATTCTTGCTGCAAATCCTTAGTGTGCCCCCCTAGGGATTTAAGTACTCCTTCTAGTGAACCCATAGCACTGGTTAAATGATTATTTGAGCCTGCAATCTTTTCGGCATCAGAACTTCCATCTTCTCCTGTAAAAGCATATGTCAGATCCTTAATAATCTTGTCGATATTATGCTCCATTACTCTATCAAGAAGTTGCTCTGCTAGTCCTAAACTAAAATCACTCCATGCTTCTTTTGCACTTTTTGCCCCTGACCCAATATCTTTGAATAACTGCTTGAGTCCTGTTCTTGCTCCATCGATGCCTATGTCAACCAAATCAGATCCAAGGTTGGCGGCAGAAACATTTAGTTCCGCCATCTTGATTCTTAATTGATCAAAAGCCCTAGTGCCATTACCCAATAATTTATTTGTCTCTTTTAGTGACTGGGCAAAAGCCAAGGCATCTTCTGGGCTACCTGTAATACTTGCCCGCATCGCTGCTCCTCTTGTGTCGGCAATAGCGTTTGCTCTGCCAGATGCAATATCAACGCTTGTATTTAACCTTAGTTGCCTTTCGCTAACATTTGCTTTTCGTATAGCATTTTCAAGTTCCTGAAGTTTATTAGAGGATTCAAGCAATTCGTTTGCCTGACGCAGAAGTCTTCCTTGTTCTCCCATTTCAGAAAGTATAATTGCTTTTTCTGAGGCTATTAGTGCAGACCTTTGTGCAGAAGTTATTTCTTCAGTAAGCTCAATTTGTACTTGCTTATTTAATTCTTCTTGAATACTTAACCTTTTTAATTTTGCAATATTTAATCTTGCGGCAGAAATAGCATTAGCCCGCTCAATCGCAACTTCAGTATCTGCTTTTTGATCAAACTCTTGTTGACTCATGCTTGCTTTTCGCGCGGCAAGTCTTAGCTCGTCAAGCTGGTTACTCTTTTCTTGTAGCTGAGAAGCTCTAAATAATTGTTCAGAAATTTCTTGGTTCTTTATTAACTGTAGGCTTTTTTCGGAAGCTATCAGAGAAGAGGATTGGGTGCTAGTTAGTTCTTCTTTAATTTGTGTTGCTGCAATTTCTTCCAGTGTCTCTGTGATTGATGTTAACTTTAATTTTTCAAGATTTAGTCGAGCTGTTGTTCTAGCGTTTGACATTTCTGTCTCCAACTGCTCATTAACAAGCTTATATCTTTTAGAATCTATCTTTAGAAAATCTTCTCTTGCAACCGTTTCTTGTTTTGTTAAATAAGAATTACTGAGTTCTGATTCAAATTTTGCCTGCTGAATACGTATGATATTTTTATAATCTTCGCTTTGGGTTTGTGTTGATCGTAAAATTGCTTCTTGAGATTGCAGCTGCCTAAGAGATAGCACAGAAGATTCCGCTTCTGTTCTGTTTTTTTCAATTTGAAGTTGATAGGCTTTGTCATCCAGGATTCTAGAATCCATTAATGCTTTTACTTGTCCACGACGAGCATCATTTAATACTGATAGAGTGGCCGTCTCTCCTTGGTTTGATTCAATTGATAACTCAGGTATATTTACACCACTTAATTTATCTTTCAATGCTCTTGCACCGTCTACAGTTTTTGCTCGTATTAATTTTAATGTTTTGTCTTCTTTTAAAATACTCAGAGCATTTTTTCTTTGAGTTTTCGCTGTTTCACTTGCCCTTGTTAAATCATTAATAGAATCTGTCAATAGATTTTTCTGCTTTTGGGTAAGCTTCATTATCTCTTTCTGGTTCAATGCAGCCATAAACGCGGCAGCAACCGTTCCTTCTGTGATTGAACCATACTCTCTCATGAACTCATTGATTATTTTTCCATTATCATCCAGGTCGGCGATTCTAGAAGATACTGAAGCAAACGAATTTCTTAATTCTTGTGCATCAGCAGGAGACAGTGCTTCCCCGATTGCAGTTTCTATACCAGATAAATCTAAAGATGTAAGATTTTGCCCGACATTCTTTTTAAGGTTGTTAACAGCATCCTCCATTGTGATTCCTGCACCTTTTCTAAATTGCGTTGCCAGCTGGTCAGTCTTAATAAACTCTTCTGATACTGACTGCATGGCTCCAATCGATGTATTATTAGCTTTTAAAATATCTGTTGAAAATTTCTCAGATATTTCTTCTATTTTTCTGGACGACTCTTTTCTGATTAAAGTAGACTTAGAAATTGCCTGATGTTCATCAAGTAAAGAGATTTGAGATTCGGCTATTTTTCTTTGTGTGGCACTGATACTATTTTCAAGATCTTGCCGATGAAGCCTCTGTTTTCTTTCATCTTTGATACTGCGAATAATCTTTAAATATTCTTCTTTTACTTGTGCAGTGCTTTGAGCTAATGTTTGAGCGATGCCATCTTTTTCAAGTAAGTCTTTTTGCTTGTGAAGTTGATTAACAAAAGCTTTGATTGCGTTTGTTGCGGCGGATGCCTCAACCCCTGTTAACCCCATTATATTATCTTTTGCGTCATCGATTGTATGAATTATGTCCCCTATATGACCCGCCAGTAAAGCTCCGCCAAATTCCTCAGTCCCTTTTAGTTGTTCAGACAAAATAGTATTTATTTCGTCTGCAGAACTTTCGGTGATTTTATCTAAGTCAAACTGCCCTACTGCCTTTATGTTTTCCTCTAAAATCCGTAGTCTTTCTTTTGGGTCTAAATCTTCAGATCCAGCC
>Ga0181421_1000519_pt1 | contig 11201 bp, 5 predicted proteins | sample 44SPOviralmetaG_FD_130146 | JGI IMG/M metagenome (GOLD analysis project Ga0181421, IMG submission 130146) | Marine viral communities from the oligotrophic San Pedro Time Series (SPOT) site, San Pedro Channel, CA, USA - 44 SPOT_SRF_2013-06-19 | ecosystem: Environmental > Aquatic > Marine > Strait...
AGCTGAAACGCCAATAGGATTAAGGAGTTTATAATGGCTACTAAATATTCAGCCATACCTGCCCTACCAGATGCCGGTGTAGATCAGTGGCAAGCGTTTATGCTAGACTCAATAAAAGAAAATATAGAACTTTTAACGGGAACCCGAGGAGAAGCCGGTCAAGACAGTAAAGCTATAACTAAAGCCCAGTTAACTGTGAACTCACCGCCTGCTCAAGAAATGACAAATGTTAACGCCGCTGGTGCGGGTACAGCTGTTATAACAGGGTTTACTATTAACGGTAATGCCGTAACCATAACCGGACAAGCAAGCGTTCCAGTATTGGATGATTACAATTTGTTAGTATTAAATGTACAACAGCTGGCAAATGATGTAGCTGGGTTAAGAGCTACAGTAGAAATTTTAATCGCGCAACTAAAAGGCTAACCCAATGGCTCAACAACCTGTAAATACAAATTCTCTTGATTTACCTCCGCTGTTGCAGGGTATTCTAAAAACACCGACAGTTCCTCAGAACACACCCCCTATGCCTATGCAGGCTCCCGCACCTATGCAGAACCCTATGCCCATGCAATCATTAAAGTATGGGGGCGAAGTTAAAAAACCTATGTACTCATATCAAGCTGGTGGGCAAGTTGGACCGGCAGGACAGCCTGTAGGTTTGCAGTCTGACATGCAGCAACAAGCTGGTAGTCCTTCGCAACCTATGAACCCTGAAATGATGGAGATGCAAGTTCAGGAGTTTATGACCCGCAATCCCCAGCAAGTACAACAAATTAGAAACGCTGTAATGGAAGCTGTTCAAACCGGCGAGTTATCCATACAAGAATTAAATCAACTAGGTCAGCTAGCAACCGCTGCAATGCGTAACCCTTCTATGTATCCGCAGATTAGACAATTTATTATACAGCAAGGTATTGCTACTGAGCAAGATATACCACCGCAGTATGATGAAGGATTGATTTTTTCTGTTATACTAGCGTCTCAAGCTGCCCAAGGTGGAAGCGATATGATGACGGCTCCGCAACCTATGCCCTCTATGGGACATGGTGGGCAAGTGCCTGCAAGTATGTCATCTACAGGCGAAGTACCTATCATGGCCCATGAAAAAGAGTTTGTTATTCCTAAATGGTTAGTAGAAGAAAAGGGTACAGCTTTCTTTAAATCTATGATTGATAAAGGTCCAATGGATGCAAAAAACAAAGGTTAAAAACCCTGTCATGAGTATTGAGCAGTTAACGCCTGCACGTATTGATGAGTTGTGGGATTACCTAGAGCCTTTGTTAACTAAGTCTTGCGAAAGCAATGAGGTGGGGTCTCAAGACATAGACGCAAGTTATATATACTGTTTAGCAAACACAGATAAGTGCGTTATCTTTGCAGGTTTTGAAAACGACATACCTAAGTGCATAGTTGCTTTGCAGTTTCATACAGCAAACGGACGCAACGGCGCAGACGTTATAGCAATGGCGGGGCAAAAGTTGTCTAAGTTTAGAGATGCGTATTGGGATAGTATTCTTGATTGGCTACGTGTAAATGGATGTCAATTTTTAGATGCGTATGCTACAGAGCGTTTAGCAAAACATTACCTAACTCGTTTTGGGTTCACCAAATCATGCACGTATGTACGCATGGTACTGTAAGAAAGGTCTAGTTATGGGCGGAAGTGTTAAGAAAATTGTAACCGTGGCCGCAATGATTGCAGTGCCTTACGCAGCACCACAACTTGCGGGTGCTATAGGATTAAGCGGGGGTATAACCAACGCTGCTATTGGGGTAGGCATGAACGCACAATTAGCAGGAACTATAGGTGCTGTAGTCGGCAACGCAGTAACCGGTTCTGTTATAGGCGGTCTAACTACTAAAGCTGCAGGCGGAAGTTATGCTACGGGTCGAGATTTAGGCATGGCTACGGGAGCTTTGTCAGGGCTGACACAACCTTTTGCAAGTACTAGTACAGCTAGTGCAGGCGGTAATACGCCGACTTTATATGGTCAGTATATAGCTGATACCCAAGCGACTGTTCCTATAAACGCAGCGGTAACTGGAAACGCAATAACTGCAGGTGCTACACCTGCTGCCACTAATGCAGCTGCTGCCACTAATGCAGTTGCTGCTAGCGGAACAAATTTAACAAGTGCTCTTAAAGGTTTAACTAGCCCTGATACTCTTATGCGTATTACCACATTAGCGTTAGCTGAAAGCCCAGACGTTTCAGGTCTATCTCCAGAAGAAGCGCAGTTAGTACAACAACGTAAAGCAGAACTAGCAGAGATGGCGCGTACAAACAAATCGTTGTTTGACCAACAAGTTGCTATGGCCAATGAGTTTTTACAAGCATCAAAACAAGCGCAAGCAAACCCTGCTGGTGCATACGCTGAAACTGCAATACAAACAGAACGCCAGATTGCAGAAAACACTCGCGGTCTATCTAGTGATGCTGCTGCAGCTGTAGCAAGACAAGCTAAAATAGCTGGTTCTGCCGCTGGGTCTGTTGCCGCAGCAGCCGAGACTGATAGAGGCCAAGCTGCTGGTCTGCGGTTCCAACAAGCTGCATTAGATTATATGCCTGATTCAGCACCAGAAGGTGCAGCAGGTTTAACACTACCTCTTATGCAAGACCTTGCTGAACGCAGACGCCAAGCACAATCAGACTTAGTGTACGGTACAACTAGCGCATTTGGTTACGGCGGTGAAAAAGAACCGTTCTTGCAAGCGTATGGTACTAAACAAGCCGGTGGTATCGGCGGTAGTGGTGCAATCGGTTAATTTAAGGAGCTAGTTATGGCTGGTCCATCTTATTCTCAAGTACGTCAAGCCGGTGGTCTAGGAACTATAGCCGGTGAAGCCCCTATGGAAGCCTTTGATCGGGCTGTGTTAAACGCACAAAACCGCACCAAAGGTTATGAGGATATAAACACAAACCGTCTTGCTCAAATAAAAACCGGTCAACTTATTGAAGAAAACGAACTTAAACTAAAAAGAATGAGGGATATGGAGGCTTGGCGACAAGGCGGTATGATAGGTCCACCTCCTAATCAAAAAAACTACCTTGATGATCTTACTCAAGCAAACCCGATGACTAGGGCATTTGATCAGTCTGCAGTACAATCAGGGGCAAACTACTTAGAATCTAATTACCAAAAAGAAGCTTTTGGTGTCCCACAAACTGGTCCGTCTGTTGTACAACCTGTTACAGAAACAACGGCAGAGCCACCAAGTACCGGTGGGTTTCGTGATAAATCCTCATTTGTAAACGAGTTTAAAAACATATGGAGTGATCTTGAGGGCCGTTTTAATCTACCCGCTGGTTACTTAGCACGAACTGCTGACATAGAAAGTGACAGTGACCCCAACGCCCAAAATCCTAACTCAACGGCAGGTGGGCTGTTTCAATTTGTAGACAAGACAGCAAAAGAATATGGTTTAACAAATAAATTTGACCCTTTAGAATCATCGGTTGCTGCAGCAAGACTTGCAGCTAATAACCAAATACGTCTAGAAAAATTAATAGGGCGTAGACCTACACCAGCAGAGTTGTATCTGGCACACCAACAAGGGGCTGATGGGGCTGCAAAACTTATAAATATGGCAGAAACACAACCAACTGACTTAGCAACAAGTTTGGTTGGTATAGATGAGGTGAAATTAAACGGAGGTAATGAACAAACTACAGTAAGCGCATTTGTAAGACTTTGGAAAAATAAATTTCAAGGTCAAGGCATGGACTCTATCGTAGACACATTTCAATACGCTCAACCCTTTACCGCAGTAGGTTCAGAATCTGGTCTTGAACCTAGATTTCAAGATTATAATAGACAAATATATTACCCATCGTTCAGACGTCAAATAGCGGAATATCCAGAGCGGTATAGCACTGAACTGGGGCAACAGGATTATCCACAAGACTATAAGCAAGAAGTTGCAGCTACTGAAAAAACAGGGGTGCTTGGCAATGTAATACGAACACCAGCAGGTATTCGTCCTAAGATAAACTTTGATTTTCCGTCACCGCGACAACCCGAAAACCTCGAAGGTGCAGTTGTACCACAAAACATTGTGGATGCAGCTAATGCAACAAACATAAGACCGGGAACAAGACCTTTACCTATGGGTCTTGATAGTGGATTACCTATTACTCTCCAAGGCAATAGGTATGGACTAGTTAATGAACAAGACGTAGGCATAGACACTAGAATTTTTAATGGTGTTACGTATTCATTAGACGGAACAAACGCTGACGGTTCTCCAATATTTGTAAACCAAGATAATGGGGTTGTTGTTGTAGACAGACAGTTAATAAAACAATTACGCGATTTTTTTTCGGGATCATCTAGTACGTCTATTATGGGCGGGGATGATGGACAATCTCCGCTGCGTATTCCTAATCTTGAACAGGTACGGCAAGATTTAGAAAGTGCTAAAGCAGCAGCTACTAAGAATCCTAGTGCTCTTACGATGCAACGAGTTACAGATTTAGTTGCGTTAGAAAAACAGCTAACAGAAGAGGCTAGTAAATTTAAAACTGTTTATCGCAATCAACGGGGTGTTCTAGCAGCTGAAGGGCCGGAAGCTGGGATAACCAAAGAAACTGAACAAAAAAACCTTGAAAAGTTAAAGAAACTAGAAACTGCTAGACAAGACATACAACAAAAAACAGACGCTGTTTTTAAAGAAGCTGCAGCCACGGGGTTACCACAGAACCAAATTACTAGTGAAGCGGGTCAAAAAGCTATAGAAAAATCCGTACAAATACTTAAAGACAACGGATTAAAAGTTACGGGAAAAAATGCTAATCAAGCAGTTGTACCTGTAAACGCTAAGATGTATACACTAGACCCTAACAAAGTCTTGTTGGCGCGGTCACAAGCAGCCCTTGCTACAGAACATTTAGCATTATTACGTATGCAAGGAAAAGCTACTGAATACAGAGCATTGCAACTATCGCTAGGTCAAACAGAGGCTTACCTTAGAGGTATGGAAGTTATACAGGAAGTGCGTAAGGGTAACTTACAAGCTCTAGCTAATTTGTTTGCTACTACTTACCAAACATCAGATGTTGATTTAAGAGTATCGTCAGATAACAAAATATCTATATCCGTAAAAGGTAATCCTTTACCAACAATTCAAAACCTTACTACAGATCAGGTTGTAGAATATCTAGGCTTTACATTTGACAACCAGTATAAAGATGCTCAGATGGCTCTATCTAAATCGGCTGTAGAGTTCCAACAAGAATTGCTTACAGAAACCCACAAAGCTAGTTTGGATTTACAAAAAGAACTTGCTAAAGCAAAAAATACCGCCGATCAAAACACAATTCTAGAACAATTTAAAGCAGCAAACAAAGTAACAATAATAGATGGCCAAACACAAAAGTTTACATATACAGGTAGAGATGGTCGATTGTATTATGTAGACGGACAATCACCTAACCTGCTAGACCCCGACAGCGAAACACAGCCGTTTGTTGCAAGAGTACAAGTGTTTGACGTAAATACCGGCAAACTTGTAGATATTGAACAAGCCCAGTAAGGTAGGAAGCAATATGGTTGACAATACTTTACGATACGGCACTACAATAAACCAAGCAAGTGGTGTGGGTTTACGTCCTAGACCAAACGACCCGTTTAGCACAGCTGCAGCTACAGGGTTGGGTGGTCTTAGTGCATCGCAAGCGGACGCTCTTATACAAAAAATGCCTACATCTATAGGAGATTTTGATTACGCTGCTCCCGAAATAAAAAAACCTTCTACTCCTACAAACGACATTGCTTATGACAGAATATCTGGGAAAATGTCTGTTAATGGTTTTAGCTTTGATGTTGATGATTATTCTGATGCACTACGATCTGTTGAATACTTAGGAAGTCGCCCTTCTGCTAGACCCGCAGGTACATGGAGTACTTTAACATCAGACGAATACGAAGATTATATACGCCGCATAGCTAATCCAGACCTAAAAGACAGGTTTGCAAAAGGGTTTAGCATGGGGGTACAAGGTTTAAAAACTTTGACCGGTGCGGGATTACAATTTGCAGGAGCAGAAGAAACCGGATCGCGCATGGTGTCTGCTGCCCAAGAACGGCTTGAGGAGTTGTCACCTTATCAAGCTACATTTGCCCAAGTAACAGCTGGTGAGTTAAGTGCTATTGAGTACGCTGTGTCTATGCTGGGGCAACAAGGACCAAACATTATTGAGTCTATTGCCGCTGGACTTATAGGTTTTGCAGTAGGTGGAGCAGCATCTGGTAACCCGTTAGGCGCAGCACTTGGCGGCTTCGGCGGTGTTATGACAAAAGCTGGTTTTAAAAAAGTTGCTATTGAAGCCGCAGAGGTATACGCAAAAAAAGGTCTTAAAGGGCTTGATGCAAAACAACGTAAAGCACTGGCCCAACTTGGCGGTGTAGGTGCAGCAACAGCTATTAATAATTACGTCATAGGTACAGCTGATGTGTACGGAGAAATGCGTGATAGAGGCGCAGAAGCTGGTGATGATAAAGCTAGAGCGGCGGCGGCGGCACTGGGTATACCGTATGCTATCTTGTCTACTATACCCGAAGCTATCGGTGCTAGTAGGCTTTTAGGATTATCTAGCGGCGGATTAATTAAACGTATTGGGCTAGGTATCGGAGCCGGTGCAGTTTTAGAAGGTACGACAGAGGCTGCGCAAGAGGGTTTAGTCATGGCTGGCGGCAGTCAGTACGGTGATGATCCTTACAGCGACGATGAAACTATAGCCAGACTTATTGAAGCTGGAGTAGCTGGTGCTACAGTTGGTGGGGTTATCGGTGGCGTAGTTAATATACGAAAAGATACTTCTGAAGGTAACCCAACTAACCTGTTGGACAATACGCCTCCACCAACTACACCGGTAGAGGAATCAGTAGAAGCACCCCCTTTACAAATAACAGATCAAAGACCACCGCCACCCCCGCCTTTACAAATAACAGACCAATCAGGTGGCCCAATAGTTACGCCTCCACCAACTACACCGGCTGCACCTCTACAACTTACATTACAACCTTCTAACCAAATAGAAGCTAAAGAAAGCCTAGGACTATCGGATGTTCAAAGAACTAGCACTATGTTTGTTCCGCCCGGGGGTTTTAGGCAACCAGCACCTAACCCACTTTCAAGGCGGCGTTCTATCACTGACCAGAGGCCACCGCCACCTGCTGAAACTATAATACCCGAGACAACTGTAGCTCAAATTTCTAGTACTGATCAACTGTCTACTAAACAACTTCAAGAAATTGAATCAGTAGATGATTTGCGTAGTGCTGTTGCAGAATCTACAGGAGCAGACCAAGGTGACTTACCTAGAATCTACCAAGGAGAAATTAATACTGGCGGAGCAACCTTAGCTGATGCGCGAGGTGCTGAAGGTTTACGTAGACTTGGCACTGCTGGGCGACAACAGGAGCAAAATGTTGCTCTTGCAGAAGCAGAACGTGATGCACAAAATGCTGCTCTTGCAGAAGCAGATTTTAATGCTGCCGTAGCACAACGTGACGCACAACAACGCCAGTTAGTTGCGGATCAAACTGAAGCTGCGGCTTTGTGGGGTATATACCAAGGTGAAATAAAAAAAGGCAAACAACCATTTATACGTTTAACTAAAACTGCCCAAGACAAATGGTTAGAAGCTATTAAAGAACTAAAGGTAAAGGCTAACATACAAGATACAGATGTGCCTTTTGTTTTACCTCAAAATGAAAACGATGCAGGGTATGCTACATTAAGTAGTTTATACCTTGAGTTATACAGGAAACTTTCACCTAAATCAAAACCAAAACCAGAAAAACCAGACGCAGGGCCGAAAAAGTCAACGTCAAAAAAGGATCGCGCGGCGGCGGCAAAAAACGCGCAGACGGACGAAAAAAAGGAAAGCTCACAGTCACAAGGGCCAGAAACCAAAAGCCAGCTTGATGAAACTAAGCTACCGGAAGGTACAGCAAGCGGCCCACTAAAACTATTTAGGTCGGGTAAAGTAGAAGCGCCCGATGGCTTTATGTATTTAGCTAACAATAGGGCGGCTGCTACAGGCGGGGCTAAACTTAAAACCCTTACACAAGTAGATGTTAATTTTGCTGATATGCTTATTGTTAAAAGCAGGGCAAAGTTAGCCGAGCTATTTGGTAAAGGTAATGACAAAAGTTATGCAGACGCAGCCCGTAAAGAAGGGTATGATGCCATTGCTATTCAACGGAATATGCAAGGCAAAAATCCGTGGATAGAATACTTTGATCTAAACCCAAAGGTAGATGACGATGCCGTACAAAAGCGAAGCACAACGCCGATGGATGATGGCAAACAGGCCGGACCTCGCAAAGAAGATGGAGATGGAGACGCCCAAAAAACGGATACTACCGGAAAAAGTGAACCCGAAACCAAAACCGAAACCAAAACAAAACCCGCTGACAAGCTAAAAACAAAACCTTTTGAAGCGCCTACATCTGACAATAAACCATCATCTGTATTTGGCTTAAAGAAAACAACAACTATTGTAACACCGCCGCCCCCAGATGCTCCTAAAGCATTAGCGGAGCCTCTTTCAAAACAAGCCACAGACTTATGGAATAAAATCACTTCGCAATACAGCGAAGACGTTTTGTCTACCATGCCTGCAATAGATCAACTTGACAGCAAAACTGTTAGAAGCCTTAACGAGATTGCAAAAGGTGCAAAAGTTAGCGTTCAACAAGAACAAAAAGCTGCTGATATAATACTAAACACACAGATACGTAAACCTGAGTTTAAAACTGAAGCTGTTAATAATATGTCTGTAAAACAACTTACAGACTTTATAGATTTAGCAATTTCTAAAAGCGTTAAATATTACGGTGCGTTAAGTAGATTAGTAAAAATTGCTTACGTAGATGGCGTAGGCGGCAGATCACAAGCTAGAGCCGCACTTAAAAATTATAGTGCAGAACTAAACGGTAACGACCAGTTTGCAGTAATATTATACGAAGCAGCTTTAAGTAGAGACACAATACCTGTTATGACTACAGGTAAAAATATTGCGGTGTCAGACTTCTACCAAATGCTAGAAGACAATGAGTTAGTAGGTCCGTTACTACTAGATACTCCTAGTAAATTTGACACAAAAAACGCAACGCCAGAAGTTATAGAACGCATTACAAATGAAATAAAAAACCCAGACAGTAGGACTGAGTATTTTGTTAACAACCGTTTAAACGCTGTAATAAAAGCAGCGGGAGTTAGTATTGATGAGCTAACAACTGAACAACTAAGTGATTTGGCTGATGGTACATCTCTTGATTTAGAGATAAATGTTGACCAAGGCAGAGCAAAACTTATAGACGCAGACACAGGCAAAGCACCTAAAGCCATGTCAAACGGCAGAGTTATGATGTTGGCTAGGGCATTTATATCCAAGCTAGAATCTAAACCTAAGCTACACGTATACCGCAACCAAGCTGATCTTAAAACCAAGAACCCTAGACTTTACAAAGCGGCAGTTAAAAGCCGAGCAAAAGGAGACTTTGATACAGCACCGGCTGTAGGCTTTGCTTTCGATAACACAGCTATTATATTCTCAGACAGGGTTGCAAACGCACAGCACCTTAACTTTGTACTGGCACATGAAACACTAGGTCACTTTGGACTACGCAGTGTTGTACCTGCGGCTCAGTTTAACACAATTATGGAATCTATATACGACAGCAATGCACAGGTACGTGCAGCTGTAGATAACTCTATGGAAGTTAAACGTGATGGGGTGGCTAAACAATCTAAAGCAGAAGCTGTTGAGGAATATCTAGCTGACTATGCAGCGGTACTAGACACCAACATTATATCTAGAGTGTGGATGGCAATTAAAAGATTCCTTAACAAGTTTGCCAAGATTAAGTTTGGTGACGAGGATGTGCGATACTTACTAGACCAATCACGCAAGTATGTAAGGTTGGGTGGCGGACCGGTTATTATGTCCGAAGTTGCCAATCGGTATAATCAAGTTACAACGTCCACAGGGCCAGCGTCTAATGGTAGGTTCTCTGTTGCCACTCCCCTGCGTGACAGTCAGATTGCGTTTGCTGCTGGGCAGATGCAGCCTAATATGTATAACTCGTGGGAAAGCGTCTTAGATAAAACTAATGTATTTGTAGGCAAGGGCGGCAGTATGCGGCAGAAGTGGCGCTCGTTCACTACTAACTTTTTAAGTTTGTCTACTTTTAACGCACGGGAAAACGCTGGCATCCAAGCAATGAACAACTTGTTTGAGCGGCATGGCCAGAAGGCAAGCGAGGTCCGTATCAAAGGCAACGAAACTATGGCCGTTGCTTTGGACCGCGCCATTAAAAATATAGCCGGTAGCATATCTACGGAACAAACTAAAACTCTAAACACAATGCTGTACGATAGCCAACTTAAATCTGTTTACGAACTAAGAAGATTCGGCGGAATAGAAAAATTTAAAGCCCCGTTGTTTAGAGTAAAAGATAATAAGATACAAAAAAACACAAAGCTAATAGAACAATTAAAAATTTTAGGGCGGCGACCTTTAAAAGAACTACGAGACGGCTATACATACGTTGAGATTGTATCAGAAGCAGGTAAAAAAGATGTAAAAAGAACAGTTAAAGTAAAGGGCATAGAAGGCTTAACGGAAAATAGCGTTGAATGGATTGCGTATCAACAAGCTAGGCAAGCAATGGAAGATGTAGAAATAGAATTTTTACAAGCAAAATACATTGCTCAACTAGACGAAGAAAAATCTGCAATAGAACAATTTGAAGGTATGCTACGACCTTCAGAAAAGTTTACGCCTCAAGATGCTGCGTTGTTAAAAAACCTTATAAAAACTATGAGTACTTTGTATCGTGAAAACGAAACAATAAAGGATGGCAAAACTACGCTAGATAAACAGGCTACTAAAAACGCAGAAAATTTTGCCCAAGCTGTCAACAGATTTTTAATTGGTGCAAAACCAATGGAGTTACCTGTTGATCCTAAAAAGCCAGACGGTAAACAAAAAATAATTACTGTTGATTCATTCTTTAAAGATGGGACAGGTAAAAATGTACTCGCCCAACTAAAAACTTTTAGAGATAGAACAAGCAAAAGCGCAGGACAGTTTGAGTTTCAAACTAAATTACGGCAGGTAATGTTGTCAGAGTATGCGGCTACTATTGAATCAGATAAATTTACAAAAATTACATTGGCAACCGGAT
>Ga0181421_1000521_pt1 | contig 11181 bp, 17 predicted proteins | sample 44SPOviralmetaG_FD_130146 | JGI IMG/M metagenome (GOLD analysis project Ga0181421, IMG submission 130146) | Marine viral communities from the oligotrophic San Pedro Time Series (SPOT) site, San Pedro Channel, CA, USA - 44 SPOT_SRF_2013-06-19 | ecosystem: Environmental > Aquatic > Marine > Strait...
ATGTGTTTAAAGAATTTTCCCCATTGTGATTCAAATGATCCTTCTTCTTTTAATGATTTAACTAATTTTTCCATTTTTAAATAATTTAAATAAATAATAATATTATTGGAGCAAATACTATAATTACTCCTACGATTAATTCTAATGATGTTTCTTCTCTTTCCATTACTTTAAGTTTTCGATATGTAATAATCTTTGTATTAATAGCTCTAATCCATCTGCTTTACCTTTATGATAGTAAGCCATGTTATAGTTTTTATTGCTATCTTCTTTTCTTGATTTCTCAGATTCTAGTTCTTTGTACTTTCTGAATTCTGCAATTGATTGCATTATTAATAATTCTTGTGTAGTCATTTTAATTTAGTTTTATTTAGTTATAAAAAAAGGGAAGATTGCTCTCCCCATTGTTATTATATTAATTCTAGTTTTTGTTTAGCCCATTTTAGAGCTCTCTTTTCTGTTGCGTATGTTTTAGAGTCTAATACTTGTTCTTCTCCGTTATAAATTTGAACATACATTGCAGTCGTGCTATATTCGTTAGTTCTAATATTAACTGCCTTTGTTCCTTTTGTGTTTTTTAAAGTTGTCATTGTGTTTGTTTTTAGTGTTATTGTTGGTACAAATATACAAGCTTTTTTTAATTGTGCAAACTTTTTAACAATAAAAAGACAAAAAAAAGTAATTTATTTTAGTTTACTAGGTTAAAATAATTTTATAAAAAAGTTAAAAAAGATTAAGATTTTTAGTTTTAAGACAAAAAAAGAGCCTATTAATTAAAATAGACTCCTCGAAAAACTAACACAAAATTGATTAAAATCAAATCAAAAGCAAATATATTAAAAAATATGTGTTAAATGTGCTATCTGTCCGTATTTATTATGTATAAATCCTTCTACTGCTTTAATGCTACCAGTATAACCTTTTTGATAATGCCAGGAATCAGAGCCACTAGGAGAGCGTAAAAATTCACAAGTAACTCCTATATTATCAAAACTACTCATAAATTTATACCTTTGTTTATGATGTAAATGATGTAAATACCAATATCTGTACTTTGTTTCAGCCCATTTTTTAGGTTCTTCCTGAGCCATATGTAAAGGCAAATTATTAAGTTTAGCTCCATCTCCATGAGTCAATCCTATTAAGCTATTCTTCCAACTATAATACTTTCTATGTTTAGGTTCTGCATCAACACTTACTGCATCTGTATTACGATACCAGCTTTTTAAAGCATGAGCTAAATGGAATCCACTCATATAATCATGATTGCTCATTGAATGGACACAATCAACTGGAGCTATTTGTATAAGCATCTCAACTATTTCAACATATAACTCTAAAGCTTCTGTAAAATGTCTAAACCATTTACCATCTGTATCTTGAGGAGTTCCTTTAGTAGTTGATCCTCCTACATTATCAGTATGTAAAATATCGTTTCCTATGCAGAATAAAATCTTTTCTATTGGATAACCCTCTGCATTTCTTAAAATACCTTTTACACCCTCTCTAACTCGTTCTTTTGCTATTTCTATATTATAATCCTCTCCAGTTTCTAAAGAGTCTGCAAATTTTCCAATATGTACATCTGCTGGATTAATGATTAATAAATGTCCATCTTCTCTTTTTGGATAGTCTATTTGAGGATATGATGGAGAGTAATTAGATATTAATTCTTCAATAGACTTTAAAAATTCATTTCTTGTGAATTCGTTAGGCTTTGCAAAGATTGAAAACTTTTTGCTTTTATACCAATAATGAGAAACAGAATTAACATCAATTCCAACTTCATTACATTCATCAGCTAGTAAACTTTTAGCTTCTTTATCTGCTCTATATTCATCTATTAATTTCCATTCATCTTCTTTTAATCTGTATCGTTTTTGGTCTTTCATTTTTTGATTTTAGTTATCGTTCTTCCAACAAAGTAAGCTCCATAAATAGAAAGTAAAAGAGTTTGATAAACTGGTATATAAGATTCATTTAATTTAAAATCTCCAACATTACCATCCATAAAAGATATAATTACAAAAACAACCGTTACAAATATTAATGATAATGGACGTATATTTTTACTTAATTTGTTATCACTTAAATTATCTGACTTCCATCTTTCAGTAACTTGATTAGATGCGTTTTTCTCTGCTTCATTTACTATCTTTTGAAGCTCGTTTTTAACTAGTTGTAGTTCTTCTTTGTTAGTAATAGTAGTATCTAAGATACCCTCTGCTGACTTGAATAACCCACTAAATAAACCACTTAATAAGTCCATATAGAATCAATTTTAGAATCATCACAATCAGCATGAAGAAAAGAATCACTAACTCCTATTCTTGTAAAACCAGCTTTAATTAAACCAGTGAATATCTTTAATCTTTCTAATCCATTACTACAAGCAATATCAACTGCTAATCCTTTTAAATGACTGCTATTTTTAGAGCTATTTTTTAAAGAATCATTTTTCTCTTGACTTCTCCAAGAGCTAGTTAATTTGTATGGAGTTTTAGATATTTCTCTTGCTTGATCCAACATTTTTAAAAGTTTTGGATTCATTTTATCATAACAGATAACTCCATCACAAGTAAATTCTTCTATCTTAAAATATTTCATATTATCTTAAAGCTAATGTTGCAGTCTTTGTTACTGGAGATTTACCAGAGCTATCTACAATAGTAAAAACTAATGAATAAGAACCTTTAGAATTAACAACGCTAAAGTCTAACGTATGATTAGCAGTAGACAATCCCTGACTAACTTTATTTGTATTGTTAGCAATAGCAGTTTCTTGAACAGTTGTTAATCCTATACTATCATCAGAAGTATTAGATAAACTTTTGATAAGAATGTGCATCATAGCTCTAAATTTTTCAGTATCTATTGGTACTTGCTCATCTATAAATCCATCCCCTAAGTCATTTTCAGAATCAAATAAATCCTCTAATATATCTAATAATTCTGCTCTAGTTCTTTTTTCTTCTGTTGCAACATTTACCAAAGGTAAACTTGAGCTAGGTTTTTTAACTAAATTTTTATACTTATTAATTAAAGTTGTATCTCTGTAATTATCTTTGCTCATTTTCTATTTTTTCTAAAATAAATAATTTTGTCAATAGTGTAAAATATTCCAACTGCTAAAGCTATTATCTGTAATATAGTATGAATTTGAGTTAAACTCAATCCTAGAGTTATTGTATTAATGCTAAATACATCTATATTTTCTTTTATAAATTCTTTCATTGTTTTTTATATTACACTTGTTCTAGGATCAAATGAAGTTAATATTTCAATATCTCCATATAATTTAGTTGAACTAACCTTAGTTCCCTCTTTTTTTATGCTTGGTATTATTACATCATTAGCATTTAATGCTCCATCTGCTAGACTTGGAGTAATACTAGCAGAAAATACATAAGAAGAATCATCTTGACTTGTCATACTATAAGAATCTATTAAAGTTAATTGAGTAGCAGTAGTTCCATTTTCTGTAACTGGCTTTTTCCATAAGCTAAATACAAATATTTCTCCAGCTCCAGCATCAGTATTAAATTTGTAATTTATTCTCTCTACTTGGCAGCCATTATGAGGAGCGTTAAAAAATCCATACCTAGCTCCTACATTATTATTTAAACTATCTCCATCTGCTAATATAGCTCCTGAAGTTATATCGAAATTATAATCCGTAGCAGACATAAATAAATCATTACCATGTGTATTGCCTTGCTGATATAAACGTAAATGATTTAAAGAGTTTTTTCTAAATAAACTATTCCATTTATAGTCTTTACTTAAAACAATATAACTTCCTAAAGGAACAACCTCATCTAAAGTAACTGAATTAAATTGTAATCTTGTACTATTAAAATCAAAATCAGCATCTAATGTTAATGGATAAGAATTACCAGTTGTTTTACATACAATAATAACTTCATCTCCACTATATAATAAAGTTCTAGTTGCAGTTCCTGGAATAACAGTTAGAAAGCTAATTGTCGCACTTGTAGGCTGCTCTGATACTACTGCAATAGCTTCTGCTCTTAAATAATTTGTAATTGTAGCCATTTTTATAAATTATTATTAGGATGTTCAAAATCTTCTTCAGCTTGATTTCCAGTAATAGTACCACTTGATATTGTTTGTCCTGTACTATTTAAAGCTATTTCATAATATTCTCCACTCCAAGTATCAGAATTACCATTTAAAGTAACTTGATAAGGAACAAAAGTTGTTCCATCTATAACAATACCAAAGTAATAAGGTAAAATAGATGTATCAGTTGTTTTAATTTGTCCATTAAAAACTCTAGCTCCTTTATTTTGTCCTTTTAATATTTGCTCTACTAATAATTGAGTTATTCTTACTCCAGTTCCAGTATTAAAAGCTCTCCAAGTTGGATCAAAAGCATCCCAAGAGGAAGTAGTAAAATTATATGTTTCTAATCTTCCAACACCATTAGGAGCTGATCCAATAAATAAATTTGGAACTTCATAAATAACTCCAGTTTTAACGGTAGTACCTCCAGGAGCATTCTTTGCTCTATAAAATTCTAAATTAGAAAGCTCTCCATCTACTAAATATTGCACTCCTCCTTGTTCAGAATATACTGGAGGAGAATAACAAATAATATTATCTGAATCTGTTGTCGCTTCTGTTACTTCAATAGCATCATTATTTGCAGTATTACTTGCATATAAATTATAATATATTGCAGCATATCCATCTAAATATAAATCTCCATCAAAAGGAATATTTACTGTTTCACAATTTATATTATTAGTAAAGTTATTAGATAAGTTATTACTATTTAATTGAACAATAGAAGTAAATACTAATGAACTAGCAAAATCAGGAAATATATCATGCCATTCTTCAACACCCTCTCGAATAAAAGCATATTTAGTATCACTTGCTCCAACTAATCTAAATCTTAATGATAATCTAATATCTAAAATGTTAGCATTTCCTGAAGATGGTAAAAAAGCATCTAAAGCTTCTAATTTAAAATCTCTGTTAAATCTTAATGTTGAGTTATCTGTTGATAAAACTGGTCCTAAATAAGCAGTAAAATTATCTGTTTTACTATTGTTTATATCAAATCCAACTCCAGAATAAGTTAAATTATTATATCTATATCCATTCCATAAAGGAATCTCATTAAAGTTAGGATTAAATTGTGTAGTTTCATCTCCATTATTAGAATACCATAAAAAAGGTAAATTAAAAGTTTTAAGCCTATCATAATTTGCTCTTACTTCTTTTAATACTGGAAGATAATCAAAATCTCCTCCTCCTAATCTTTTATAAGTTGTTCCCTCAGAAACTACTGAACTTGTTGAGCCATGAAAATCAGGAGCGCCAGTAACATCATTATTTAAATTATAGTATCTAAAAAATTGAGTATTAGGAGTTTGCCAGGAATCATAATAATTCACTTGTATTAATCTCCAATCTCCATTACTAAAAAAACATCTCATTCCAAAAGTCTTACAAATAGAATCTAATAAATCAAATGTATTAGAATATTTTTTAGCTCCATCATCATCTAATTCAACAAAAGCCATAAAATTAAATCTACTATAAACTAAAGGATCTCTGTCTGATTGATGACCTATTCCATCATTCGTCCAATCAACATAAGTTCTAATAAATCTATCATCAGAAGCAAAAAATGTATTTGTTTTAATTTGAAAAACAAAAGCATTTCTAAAATATTGAAGAGTAGTGAATGTAGATGGAGAATCATATCCAACACCCTCATTAAATTCAATATCTTTTAAATTAGATAAACCACAAACGGCAGTTAAAGTAAACTCTCTAGGATAGTCTAAATCTTGTTCAGGATTAATGTCATTTAGTATATTTCCAGCCCAATATAATTCATAAGTAATATCATCAGTAGAACGATATAGACCTACTTGCCATCTTCCGTAAATACTTATCTTAATATCATTAATTAATGATTGTTGAGCATTGGAAGTAATCAATAAATCAAATTGTAAATCTGATGGAATTAAACCAGTAAATCTGTTTTTATCGTCAGTTTCATAAGTTAAATCAAATCCTCTAACACTTAAATCAGGAGTATAATAAGTATCGTTTGTAGCTTCATTATCATAAATATCTAATCTGTAATAAACACCTCTATCACTTCTAAAACTACATTCAAATTTTTTCTCTCTTGCCATTAGTATCCTCTTGTTCTGTTTCTGTTATTTTTAGCTCTATCACTACTTAATAAAATATCTGATCCTTTTATCGTTCCGAATACTTGAACATTACCTCCTCCACTTTCTCCAATCATTGATTTAAGCTTGTCTAATGGGGCTATTACTTCAGGATTACTCATGCTTGTTCCTGGTCCTTCTCCTACCATTCCGACAGTTGCACCAGTTACCAATCCTCCATCTGCAAAAGCTGGTATTAAACTATTAAAAGCAGTCTTTGCTAAACCTCCAGCTAGTCCAGCAATCACAGGAATTAAAGCTGGATTTAATGCAATAGCTGGATTTTTTAATGCAGTTGATACTGCAGCAGCTACACCCTCTGCTAAAAAAGCTCCTATTGCAGATTTTACGCTACTTTTAACATGCTCTCCAAATGTTTCAAAATCTTCTGCTCCTGACATTAAAACACTTCCTAAAGTTTCTCCCATTTTTTCAAAAGCCAAATCTAACTCCATAACAACATCCATTAAAGAAACAACATTGTTTTCTAAATCTTCAGGCATTTCAACTTTTTCTAATGTAGTTGGTAAGGTCGGACCATTTCTTTCTGATAAAGTTGGTATTTTTGCTAATCCTGAATCTTTTTCTCCTCCTCCTCCTGAGCCTAATCCTATCTTTTTATTAAAATCATCTAAAAAAGGTAAAACTTTTTTGACTGTGTTTTTCATTGAATCGCCAAAGCTCTTAAACTCATGCTCATAATCTTTAGTTTCATCTTTTAAATCTTCTAATCCATCTGCTATTGATTCAAATGGATTGGTAATTTTTTCTTTACCTAAAAATTCTAAAACTTCATTGAATCCTTTTATTATTAAACTAAACACATTATACTCAGCTAATAACTGAATCATTTTAATTAGAGTATTCTTCCAGTAGCTTAAATCTGTAAATCTTTCTTTAAAAGCTTCAAAGTTATCAGATATATAAGCAAAAGCAACTCCAATAGCAATAACTGATCCAACTATTAATAAAAATTTAGCACTTAATCCAGCTACTACAATAGCTAATTTTGCTATAACTCCTATTGCAGTTCCAATGATTATTAAAAATGGTCCTAATGTAGCAACTAATAAAGTAATACCTAAAATAGTTTCTTGAGTCTTAGAATCTAAATTGCTAAAAGCATTAAAAAATACTTGTAATTTTTTAGCTATTTTTTCAATTATTGGTAGTAATTTTTTACCTATTTCTTCTGATATGTCTGATATATTATTTTGAATCTGTTTTAATGGACCTAATCCAGCATTAGCTGCTGCTTCTGCTGCTCCTCCATATTGTTTCTCTAATTCATCTAATATAATTTTTTGAGCTTCAGCAAGTCTATTAGTTTCAGCTAACTCTTTTATAACTGCTTTTTGTTCTTTACTAAATTGAATACCACTTCTACTTAATGCAGATAAATTTGCAACTGGATCATTTAATGCTTTTCCTAATTGAATGCTTGCCGACTTTAAATCTCCATCTAATCGAGTTGATAAATTTAATGCAGCTAATTGAGTTCTTTCAAATTGCTCTCCAGCTATATTAGTAAATGTTAAAAGTTGAGCAGTTGCATCTTTTAAAATTTCTTCATCTCCGAAAATAGTCTTAGTTTGTAAATCTGCTGCCATCTTTTGCAGCTCTTCAGAAGTAAAACCAGCAGCATTACCAGTTGATATTAAACCAGCTTCTACTTGAGCAACTGCCTTAGCTTGTTCCCCAAATGCTTTAATTGCTACTGCTCCAAGTCCTATTATTGGCAAAGTTAAACTCCTAGTCATTGTTTGACCAGTTCGCTTCATACTAGCTCCAAATCTTTTAAGACTTCTAGTTGCTTTTTTTAAGCTACTTTGAAACTGCTTATCATTTAAAGATAATTTTACACTTAAAGTCTTTTCAGCCATTTTTTTTATTTATTAAATCGTATTTCTTAACTAAATATTCAGCTCTCTTTTTTTGTTTTTCAACATCTTTAACTTCTTCTCCTTTCTCCCATTCAAACTTTACAAGTTTTTGAGGAGTTAAATTTTGTCCTTTTTTTGTATGAGGCTGCAACATTAAACAAGCTAACCATCTTACTCTTTCCCATTCCCTCTTTTCTTTTGATTCTATTACGTCATTACGACCTTTTTGAATTAAAAAGAATTCATGAAAAGTTAAATTCCAAAATTCATCTGGTAATAATCCTAGTCCATAAGCAACTGACTCTAATGTATCCCAGTCTATTTCTTTGCCACTTTCTTTTTCTTCGTGGCTTTTACGTTTCCCTCGTTTCCGAGTTTAGCAGTAAATTGAGTTGAGAATACTTCTAATACTTTATTTAAAGCTTCAAAATCTTCATCTAATAAATCTGCTACACTTTCAACCGTTAAAGAACATTCTTGTCCACTTACTCTTGATCCATCTTTTATTCCGTTTAGAATCAAAAAACAAGCATCATCTAAACTCATTGACTCTCCTAACTTATCTAAATCACTTAAAGCTCTATTTGTATCTTTACAGAACATTCTAAGAGAATTCATTCCAAATCTTACTGGATAATCTTTTCCGTTTATTAAAACTATTTCGTACATTTTTTATCGTTTTTTATCGTTATTATTTAATTATCATTGAAGAGAGGAGGAGAATAAACTCCAACCTCAATCCAACGATAAAATTATTATACTGCAGTCTTAGTTAAAACTCCAGTTCCCTCTATTGAACAAGAGTAAGTAGGAGCATCTTCAGTTCCTCCTGAAATCTCTAAAGAAGTAATAAAACCATCTCCAGTAATTGTATAACCAGCAGGAGTAGCTAAAGCAAAAGTAAAATCTACTGCCGTTCTATCTAGCATCTGGTCAAATAATTCAGCAACATCAGTATCTCCAGCAGTTGCTGAAAAGTCCATAAGTCCATCAGCACTTAAAGAAAAGCTTTTTGTCCCTCCTAAAAGCTCTCTGAAACCAGCAGAGTCTTTTGTTGTAATATCTATTGTATCAACATTTATAGATAATGATACATTTTGCGAATGCATAAGTTTCGCTTCAGCTCCTCCACTACTAGGAGAAACTTTTAAAATTAAATCTGTTCCGTTAAAAATTGCCATTGTTTTTTATTTTTTAATTAGTTAATTATTGTTTATATCTAAAGGAGTTTCTTCTTTTTTCTCCTTTTTAGATTGCTTCTTTTTATTATCTATTGCGTTATTATGTTTTAAGAAATTATAGACTGCTCTAACTACATTATAAGATTCTCCCTCTTGATATTGTACTTCTCTACATTCTATATTCTTTTTAATTTTAACTTTATAAGTATCCATAAATTTATCTATTTATATTAAATCTGTAATCATGAGCTATTTGATAAATTCCATTTGTTCCACTTGTATCATCAAAAGACTCAACAGAATTCTCAAAAAATATCTTATCTACTACTACTCCATCATAAGTACCACTTACATAATCTAAAGCATCTCTAACATGACCTGACAAAGTAATTAAATCGCTATACTTGGAATGTACTAAAGTAATCTGTACTGTAACATAGTCATAAGTAGAAACTCCGTTTTTTGTCATATTAGGAATATCGCTAACAACTTGGTAAACTATAAATGGAAGAGTAGGATCATTTTGGCTAAACTTGAATCTAGCTGGGAATATTCTAGTAATACCTCCAGTTGTAACTAAAGGAGCTACATCAGAATCATTACTTAAAATATTATATATTACTTTTCCTACTTCCATTATTTCTTAAATCGTTTTTCAATCAATTTTTTAAGCTGATTAGTTACGTCATTTAAAGCTTGTGATCCTTTACTTCTTGCAGCTTCATCTAACATTCTTAATCCAGCAACACCTCTAAAACCATACTCTAAAAAGTAAAAATAAAAACCACTTTTAGATTTATCTGCAAAAGCTCCCTTTACTCTTGGACCTATATAAACACTAGGAGAAACTCCTCTTCTGTTTTTTCCGTTTATTACTGCTAATGACTTTCTTAATTGTCCACTATCTTTAGGAACTAAACCTTTTAACTCTGTTAGAATTGGCTTGGCTGCTTTTCTCATTGCTTGTCTTAAAATAGTTTTGTTTTTAGAATCTGACATATTTAAAGACTCTAAATTTTTAGCTATTTCAGAAAGTTCTTTTTTATCTATTGTTAGTCCTACATTCATCAGCTTGAGAATATATCTGTTAAATCTTTTTTAACTATTGTTAAAAGCATCTTATCCTTTCTTCCTATTTCTTTAATTCCTAAAATAGCAAAAGTATTTGATCCATTAGTTAGATAAAAATCTGGACTCGTACCGATTGCAGTCCTATATCTAATTAAACACTCAACCATCTGCTCTCCTACAAATACATCTGACTCATAGCTAGTCTTACCAGCTTTAAAATCAAAATCAGCATAAATTGTTACACTTGTAGGAGTTCCAGCTATTCTCTCTCCATAAGAGTTAGTTGTAAATGTTTGATTAAATAAAGTTAATTTTCTATCTAACTTCCCAAATATCATAATTCTAAAAATCTGTAAGGAGTTAGCATATACTCAACCATTAAAGGTATTTCTTGTACTTGTGTACCTAAAACAATATCTTGTCTTTGCTCATAGTATCTTCCAACTATAATTAACATTGCTTGTTTTATAGCATCCTCAACTTCAGCAGCAGTACCTCCAACAACAAACTCAACCTCTACTGCGTTTGGTCTTTCGTAAGTATCAGGGAATGTACCATCATTACTCTCATATATTCTTCCTGGCTTTATCTTATCATCTAAATCGTAATTAGAAGAATCTAAAGTTTGTAAAACATTATTATTGTCATAATACTTTACATGAGTTACAGAATCAACTATACCAACTTGCAAATCTATATAAGGAGGAAAAACATCAAAGAATAAATTATAAGTTTGACTTATTAATCTTCTTCTTGTAAACTCCTCAACTTGATTAGTAGCAACTCCTATTAATGCAGTTATATAATCATTGTCATCATCATAATCAG
>Ga0181421_1000527_pt1 | contig 11141 bp, 27 predicted proteins | sample 44SPOviralmetaG_FD_130146 | JGI IMG/M metagenome (GOLD analysis project Ga0181421, IMG submission 130146) | Marine viral communities from the oligotrophic San Pedro Time Series (SPOT) site, San Pedro Channel, CA, USA - 44 SPOT_SRF_2013-06-19 | ecosystem: Environmental > Aquatic > Marine > Strait...
ACTGAAGGGTATGATATTTGTTCTGTGTGTAGTATATCTCAAAGCTATGGCTCAATGAAAGATATAAATGAAGTTAGCTTTGATTTAGTATGTAAAAGATGTGAGAAAGGAAATACGAAATCAAGAGTAGGCGCATACATTCATAATCAATTAGAAAAAATAAAAGAAGAGGTATAAAATGATATTATATAAAAAGAAAGATGATAAATATTCGACTGATGAAAATAATATACTAGGTTATGAATACATTTACGAAGATAAAAACAATTATGTATTCCTAGAATACGGTGGAATGAGTGAATACAGTGAAAGTATGATTCAAATGATTACCCTTGAAGAAAAGTCAGCACTAGGTGAAATAGATGCTAATGATTTTATATACACATTAGAGTCTTGTTATGAAGTTGTTCATTATGGAAAGTTAAAATTTCATATAGGTCAATTAAACGTTTATTAATCTAACCTTTGTCTCCTCATAAGGCTACCTGGACTCCGCTATAAGTTTAGGTAGCCTTTTTTATTTACGCTGCTTGGTGTTCTGCTACCACCCTTAACAAGTCATCAGCATCTTCATCCATTCCAATTTCTCGAAAGAATTTAGCATGAAGTTTTAAATGCTCGTCCTCTGTCATCCTCTTTTCTTTCATCTCTTGCATCGTATACTGAATCAAGCGTATAAACCGATGCTGATTCTTTCTGTCCTCTGCCGTCAACTCGTTCGTAAAGTCTTCCAGTACTACAATATTCTGTTTACTTAAACGAATACTATTTAAGATTCCGTACACAACCTTGAGTGGTGGCAAGTAGCGAGTTCTACATTCGGCAACGATCTGCCCCCAACCTTCCTTTACAACCTCATCATCATACGTAGCGAGAGCGTTACGCCATTCCTTGCCGAGTAGCTGATTCTTCTCAATGCTGAAAGTCTCAAAAAGGCTGATAACATAGTTGTTTGCTTTAGTTGTCTCCATCGAATAACTCCTTATATGTATTTATCTTTTGGGGGGTTATTGTCCCATTCAATGCTTGGTACTCCACTGCATTACGACACCAATTACGGAAAGCTGCTTTCTTATTCTTATAACGCTTTCCATGAGCAAGTTGATAATCTTCCCACTTCTCAAACTCCGTATCTATATCTAATGTAGGATACTTAGCACTTAGACCTTCAAGTAGTTCTTTAACTTCAAGTGATACTTTAACCTTACCACTACCCTTAGTTAAAGGTTTTCCTTCTCTTACAATCTTATCCTTTCTAAAGCTAGTTAAAGAAGAGTTATTCTCTAAGTAGTAATTAGACATATAATCTCTTATAGTATCTTTATATATAGTATCTAAGTAATTAGATATATAAGATATTATATATTTATTATATATACTAAATACTTTATAAAAAAACACACTTTTATACTTTAAGTCAAGATAAATATCATCTATTTCCGATAATTCTTGATGAACCATAGGCTTTACATTAGTTTCTTCCATATTACCTATTAAAAGACTACTTTCTTTCTTAGCCATATCAATACCTCACTTTCTTTTCTTTTCTTTATTTACACTATGTTTTGAGCCTTCTAGGGCTATTTCTACATTACAGTTCATACATACTTTACGCTCTAAACCTAAAATAGGGAAGTCATCGTAACGAATGATAACCTTTCTTCCCTTGCTACAAGTAGTCCTACCATACTCGTATGCTTTCTTGCAATGTTTACAATAAAAAAGATTAAACTCCTTTTTCCAATTATGTTTTAATCGTTGATTTAACCGATGTTGACAGTTTTGGCTTGTATTTTCCAGGATGTAATCAATGATATGTTGTTCTTCCATTTGCTAACCCTTTTCAATTAAGATAGAAAATGTCTTATCATCGCCTTCGATAATACTAACATCGATTGGTTGATTGATTTTCCATTCTAAGTGGTCAAAAAAGAAATGAGGTAAATTGATAGTATTCCCACTACTTCCTCTTAGGTTAAACTCTTTATCTACTTTACTTGAAGTGATTGCCACTCCATCTAATGATCCTTCTCTATTCATCCTCTAACTCCTTATCTAGTTTGTTTAAATGTTCTTTTTCGTAAATAATACCATAAAGCAGCACTAAGTAATTCACGGCATCTAAGATTCTTCCTTCGATCTTTTCATCCGAGGCTTCAACACCATGTAAGACATAGTAGCGAATAGAATCAATATGCTTCAGTAAGTAGACCAGGAGTACTTTTTCGGCACTCAGGTTTAATCGTTCACCTACTGATTCAAAGTTCTTAAACTTTTCACCACTTCCTATAGTATATTCTTCACCCTTTGCCTTGCTAACCTTTAAACAAGACTTAAAGAATTTCTCTGCAATTAAAAAAAATGTATCATTCTGCATTCTTACTTCCCCCATTTGTTAATATTGATTTCTTCGATTGATAGGTTGTCTAAACGTTCTTTGTGTTGAATATAGTTCTTACCAACCTCTGCATCATTTATATCGACATAGCTTTTCAGTGGGTATTGTGTTTTACTACCCTTTATTTCTACCCACGCTCCTGAAAATGTTCGATACTGCTTTACATTGTCTGTTGTTTTAACGATAACATACTTAGACATTCTTAATAAACTCCACTTCTACTGCGTAGACCATACCACCCTTAGTCCACTTGGTTCTAAAATCATGCCAATTATCCGAGCGATGATTGATCGCAGTTGTAAATTCATTACTTCTACGGAATAATTCATGCTTGGCTACCTCTTCTGGAGGAACTTCATCATGGGGATAGCGTATGGCAATAGTACACACTAGTCTATCGTACTTAACTTCTTCGACCACGACCATAATTTCGTTGTAGTTTTTCTAATTGCAGCATCCGATAATAACCCATGCTTCCTTTTTCAAAAATTCCATCACGGTATAACGCCTGATAAAATTCAACAATACTCTTTAAGCTACCTAAAGCCTTCTTTTTACTTTTCTCCATTTACTAACCTCGTTATTTTAAATATTTCACCTCTGTCTTCTTTAAATAGTACCATATCGCAAGTGCCTATAGCAAGCCACTTAGGGACACTACTTCTTACTTTACATTGGATCTTAACTCCATCTGCAAGTATATCAACATCTTCCTTGCATCCTGGTAAACTAAGTCCATTACTTGCAAACGCTCTTTCTACATCTTTGTAACCCATCTCTTTCAAAACCTTTACGCATTCATATTCAAAACGATTGCCCTTTTGTTTGCTTTTATTTGCCATCTTTTATCCTTTCTGCTACCATACTTACGATTGGTACGCTTACTGCATTTCCTGCTTGTTTATATCTCTGTGTATCTGACATCTCTACTTCCTTGCCATTCATAATACCTTTCTCATTCCAATCATCTGGAAAGCCTTGTAACCTCATACATTCTATAGGCGTTAATCTTCTGATCGCAGTCTTATCTATAGTGTATTGCTGCATACCTGTATCTAAGGTTTGTGCCTCTCCTTTACCAACCCTACCTCTACGAGTCTTACTATTTGGTACAGATAGATTGATACTATCACCTACTTTTGCTTCAGCGTATCCTTTTTTTGTAGCTTCTGGGATGCGATATAGACCAGTCTTAGCACCCATACCTCCTCCATCAGTTAAAGTTGTAGATATACCACTTGTATCATATACTCTGGTAGCAATGGTATCTTTACCAATAACGCCAATTTGTTTTAACCCTGTATCAATCATATTCATTGCTTTGTAGTTTCCTCCAGAGTGTTCAGGGTGTTGCAATGTACTTGCGACTTCTGTATTCCTGTTGTAAGCGACTCCACCTGACTCTCCGATAGGAAATACTTTGCATCCACTTCCCCTTCCAAAATGTCCGACAATGTATATTCGCTCTCTATTTTGGGGTAATACCCACCGAGTATTAAGAAGTTGGCATTCAACGGTATAACCAATGTCGGTAAGAACTCTGTAGATGATAGCAAATGTTCGTCCATCATCGTGACTAAGTAAGCCTTTAACATTTTCGAGTACAAAATAGGGGATTGGCTTTTTAGTGTCTCTGAAATGTCGCAGAATCCGTGCGATTTCAAAAAATAAAGTACCTCTGGTGTCTTCAAAGCCTTTTCTTCTTCCTGCAACTGAGAAAGCCTGACACGGAAATCCTCCACAAAGGAGGTCAATGTTATCTGGTAAATCTCTTTCTGGTCGAATAGCTGCAATGTCTCCAAGTTCTTTCGCATTAGGAAACCTGTATTTGTAAACTGCTGTTGCATATTTGTCTATCTCGCTGAATCCAACCCAATCGAACTTGAAACCTACTTGCTCGAAGCCCTTGTGAAAGCCACCGATACCACTGAAAAAATCTAATAACTTCATTCAACTGGAAACTCCATAAATTGGTAAAAATACCTGCGATGCTTTGCTTGGTTATTCTTACTTGGTTTTAAGGCTAGACTTATACTTGCCTCATTATTGTAAGGTACATAGCAAACCATATCTTTTTCTGTGTAATAAACGGCTACTATATCTATTAAATCTTTCTTACGATACTTATGTAACCTCACCTCAATAGAAGTATCTGTCTTCATATCGGTAATGGTCTTCACTTGTATTCGTAAAAACTCTTTCTTTCTTCGCTCAACTAAAAAATCAACCCCTGAGTCAATCACAGGTTGAAATACGGAATACGTTGGATAATTACTCACTAAATCTTTTAAGACTGCAAGTTCGCCAACATAACCCTTCTGATTCGTATCTCTTACTTCTCCCATTCTAAGCCTATATGTCTTAAATCATCGCTCTTAATTAAAGTAATCGCATCATTCCTACCTTTTCTTCTATAGAGTTTATATTGGGCGAGTAAAGGCTTTTCAACAAATTCATGTCCTACAAATCTCTGCACATAATCAATAAGGTTAGTAGGTCTAACCAAGATCCAACTCTTCTGCGTTTCAAAGGCAATTAAATCAGCATGAGAATTAAAAAGCCAACCATCATCCGCAACACCTTTGACCTCAATCCAATGCCATTCATCCTGAACTGCATCTCCTCTACGAAGTGCCTTCATTCCTTTTATCTCTATATTCGCAGAGATATTCATATCATAATGATGGTTCATATCGTAGGCCGCACCTACTTTAATTCCATGAAAGCCTAGATGCTCAATAAAAGACTTAAACTTAATTTCAGTTTCTAGTCCGTTTAATACTTGTTCTTTGTTTCTCATAATATCCTCGGTATGTGGTTATAAAAGAAAGGGGGAGCCGAAACTCCCCCCATAGAGACTAACTAGAAAGGAAGCTCTTCGTCCTTTACTGCGTTAGAAGTTCCTACACCTCCCTTATCAAAAGGTTCGTTGATGTTGCAACTAAGATAGGTCTCTCCTGCCTTAGTCTTGCTAACCCAACCTGCTCCTCCAATTTCACCAATACCATCTATCTCACCAGAGATGTTGTATGTTGGTGATGTTTCTTTTTTCTCTTTACCAGTCCAATCAATCTTAAATAGATTAACTTTACCGATCTTTTTTGGTCTTACACCTGCAGCCATATTAGGCCTCCTTTTCTGTTTTGTTATCTTGTTCTGTGACAATCGATTTACTTTTCAGTCTTTTATTCGTAATCATCACATTCTTTTGCTCTTTAAAACAAGAATTGATACCTCTAGGTCTAGGTTTGGCATAAACAGGCTTAATCGGCCCATTCTTTTCATACCACATCTTAACCTGGTAGTCCCATCCTTGTGTTAAATCTTCTGTAACTAACTTTAGTTTATACTTTGGCTTACCTCTCCAACTATTCATCACATAGAGTACACCCATAAAATCAATAGGATGGTCAGGAAATAAACCCTCCCATAGATTCTTATACGCAGTAACCTGATACTTATGATTCTCAAACTTAGTCGATAAGGTTGAACTGTTTCTCAATGTCTTAATATCAAGCAGTATTCTACCTGAATCCCCCTCCTTCAAGTCTGTACACCTCGCTTCTGCAGGAGTTAGATTGTCCTCTACTTTAATCCTAGCAACCATATCAAGTGTACCAGTATAGTCTTTCCTCGGATCAAATAAAGCAACCTCATTACCCTCTATCTGTATCGTATGGTCTAAGAAGAACTGATTACCAGACTCCATAAACTTTATCATAGGTGGTGTCCATTCCCTTGCTTCTTGCTTATCCGTATCAAAATAAGGATTATTAAAATCAATATCGACACCCATTGTTAATTGTTCTAAGCATAGGTGTATCTGTGTACCCTCTTCTGCAGCTTTATTCCCATAAGCCATTGCATCTTCATACGTAGGGTAAGAAGCTAACCACTTATCAAAGCCAATACCTTTGGCTAGGATTTGTTGAATGGTCGTTACGCTAGGTAAGTGCTGCCGACTTTCTTTTGTCCACTGCTGAGTCTTAAAGTTTTCTTCTAAATGACTAAGAAGTGGTGTGTACGCTCTCCCAAAAGGGAAATCAATTCTCTCTATAGGTGTAAGCGACTGAATGTTCGGGGGTTGATAGGCTTGTTTTTTCTTTGTTGAACTTGCTCTTGGCATGATTGTCCTCCTCGTTTATTGTTTTATAATGCACTATTCTTCCATTGTGCTTTTCAATTAGAACCTTCAGTTCCTCTTGAAATTCTTTTCTATTATTGTCTTCAAATATGATTGTATAACTTGGTTTACTCACTATCAATATACTCTACTTCCGTGTTTAAAGCAATTCTTTGTACGTAGGCATTTCTCTTTTCTTTATTACCTTCCCAATCTGTCTCCTCGTGTGCGCTCCATCTTACAAGCACACTTCCACTACCTTTTTGTAATACCCTACCTGATCTTTTACCCAACTTAAATGAATCATCCTCGTTAAAGTTATGTAATAGATAGGTACTGCCCACTTTGAGGGTTTTATGCGAGGAGGCATTGTTATTCATAGGGTAAGGCATAATTACGGAGTCCTTACTCTAGTGTGGGCAGTAGTTCTTTCGTGGATAAATCTTTGAATCTCTTCCTTACTGATCAACTTTTTCTTATGACTAAGCTCTAATACAGATAGGTCACCAGATTTAATCCAGTTTACAATAGTCCTATTAGAACTTCTAAGCATTTCTGCTACTTCATTGATTGTATAAAACTCATTATCCATGCCTTAGCTTAAAGGTAAATAATGGTAAAAACAAGAAAATAATGTAAAAAACTATAAAATAACGTCTTTATAGAGCTTTATGTACTCTTCTTCTTTTGCTTTTCCTTGTGCGGAGTTGTAGTATTTCTTATAATAATGTGCTTGTCCCTCTAAATCTGTTGGTACTTTCTTGGGAACTCGCCAATACTTAAGCCTTGCGTGCATAATAGCATAGGCAATGTTTGCTTCTAACATATCGCCTACTTCCTCATCTTTAATACCAGGGCTAACATATTGTACAGATACTAAAGCAGCCGAAGCGCACATTCTGGACTTCGACTGCCTGAACTTGAGATATGAATTAATATTATCCTGAGCAGTCGCCACTTCAACCTGCCAAAACGATTTGGCGACACCACTACCGCCTATCTGTCTTAGGTAGCGATACTGAGACTCATAAAGCCCAGTACCTAGCATTAGATCTTCAACCTCTTTAGAGTACATACCCATACGAGTAATTACTCTCTTTATCATAGATCTATACTGTCGAGTCTGCTCAGGAGTCATTACATAATCTTTTCGGTTGGTTCTCTTTTGACTTTAGGTGTCTTGCTGACATCCATTCCGTCACATACGTAGTTCTTCTTTTTCTTAGAAGACTTATTCATTTTCTTTCCGTAGTGCATATTAATATCCTTTTTTCTTTTTAGTTAAATTTCTTTTTAAAGCATTGAGAAGTCCATTATTCTTCTTTTTCTTTTTCTTCTTTAATATGGATTTATACATTAGTCCATCGACTCCATAGCTTTTTTAATCTTAGCAACCATCTCATCATCTTTCTTAGATGGTGTAGCCTTTACAATCAAATCAATTACTTTTAAAATAAATGCTTTCGCACCTTTCTTCTTTACTTGCTTTTTAATATATGCTGATAACATACTCATATTATTTACCCTTTCCTGTAGCCTTATAGATGGCTTTTTTTATTGATGACCAAATTAAGTCATCCCATGTGGATGGACTTAACGCAACTGCTTTATCTATACTAAGAATAACAATAACAGCGTATTCCCAGTGTTCTACAATCAATTCCATTACTTCTTCTCCTTTATCATTTCTTTTACATTCATTAATTCTTTATGGATTATATCCAACTTATACTCAATTATTTCTCTATCCGCCTTTAAATCTACTAACTTTTCTATATTAGATATGTCTGCCTTCATAAATCCAAAAGCCATTGTCATACTACCCACTAAAACAGCAATGGTAATGATATGTTCTAGTGATATAGTCTTGTTCAATTTCATGCCATTCTTACCTTTTTTGCAATAGATTTACTATACTTGGCATATTGACTACCTTTCTTACTTGCTTCCTTCTTCTTTCTATTCGTAGCTCTTTTCTGCGCATCTGTTAAACTTGTCCGCACAGACTTCGGTAAGTATCTACCTTTTTTAGCTTTAGGTTTCTTTTCATCACCTTTACTAACATAACCCCAATCTTGCTTTGACCATTTAGATAGTTTATTAGAAGAGCTTTTAGACCCTTTATATCTGCCACCCATCTGTTTATAATACTTTACAGCAAGTTGCATGGCCCTAGCAGAGTGCTTACCACCCATCTTAGCCTTAGCTCTTGCTTTCGCTCTTGACCACTTAGCAGGATCTAATTTAGTTGCTGTAGCCATTACCACTTCACCTTATCAGCCCAATACGCAGCACTGGTTCTACCCTTTGCTATATTGCGCCTGTGTCTTGCTTTAAAACTTTTACGCTTCATCTTCATTCTTTCAGATTCACCTGCTTTAGGTTTACCTGCAGTAGAAGCTCCTTGTTCTCCAAAACGAATGAGCTTTACAAGTGGGCCTTCTTTGGCCATAACAATATGAGACTTCTTTGGGTGTCCTGGAGTTCTCTTTGGTTTATTGAATCCAGAAATACCTAGTCTCTTCATTGTAGCTCTTGCTCGTTTAACTCTGGATTCTGAAGCTGTCATTAGTGTTTTCCGTTTAACCTACTGATGATACCTTTTATCTCTGACACTTGATTATCAAGGTCATTTATTTCTTTAGTAATACTATCAAATTTTCTATCGAGCTTATCATCTGATTGGTTCCATCTTGAAATTAATTTAATAATCATACCCTCAGTGTTCTCCAGGGTCTCGCTCTGACCCCTGTTCTCTGTTTTTAGGTCTAGCAAACTTTCTTCCTGCGCAGACCCTCTTTTGTTCATAGAGAATACCATATACACTAGCAAAGCCCCTGCGACAGCGATCATACCCCCTTCTGCGTAAATCTCCATAAAATTCATCGTTACTCTTCTTCTTCTTTGTCTTTATTTTTGCAGTCATCGCAGATTCCGTTAAATGATTCCTTTACTTTCTTATTAAGACAAGTAATGCAAGTAAAAGGCATTGGCATTATCGAACTCTCCGCAGCTCTCGGTTAATAAAATACATATGATTAAAGTCATCTTCGGTTAAGATTACTTTCTTTTTTTCCTTTTTTTCTTCCCCCAGGATAAGGGATTTAAATTTAATTCTGTTTGATACCATTCTAACTGCTCTTGCATTTTTGTAATTTTAACTTCTTCTTCCGCTATATGCTTATTGACAAGCTCTTCAATTCTAGTATTTGCACTTCCCATTGACTCTTCAAGAGATTTAATTCTGTTTTCAATACGTAAGTATCCCAACACAATGAGAGCAACTGCCACAATAATCTGGCCAAGCCATTTAATGTTAAGGCTAATACGGAAATTATCGTCAATTTTTGCCATCCCATACGAGCGGTATGTCTTTGGTTTCTCACTCACTATTACTCAATAGCTGATGTCCACTCAGTGCCTGACAATGTAGTCATTATCTGTGCATGAGAGAGCTTACTGTAAGATGAGAATACACTAGGATCATTATCAGGATCATTATCACAAGCAAACTTTAATAGTGCTTTGGAACTATCTCCTGTTTCTCCATTATTCTTGCGTAAGGTGTCTTTCCCACTCTGTATTGCATTGCCTATTAACGCATTAGATACAGGAATAGCTCCTAATAGCTCTGATTTGCTCATATCCGAGGTATATTCATAGCCATAGCTATCCATCCATGTTTTTATCTGTGCGACTGTATTTGAGTCTGTAGGAGCATCTGCTGAATTAACATCAGCTACAGGCACAACTAAGTATGCTCTTGATTTCCAACGACCACTATAGTCATCTGACCATCTATTTGTTTCTTCACTCATAATTAATTCCTTTAAGGTATTGTTGTTGAACGATTAGTATCACCTTTTGCATAACCATTAGGTTCTGCGTTTGGTGAACTTGCTAAATCTCCTGCATCTGCATTTGTTGGAGTTCCATGATTTGAATTTCCAGACCTATCATATACAGTACTTATTGAATCAGATAAACCTGTTGAGGCATCTAGTGCTGACATTGCCCAATAGCCTAGTAGATTATTAGAATAACTATCTAAAAGATTACCATGTCTACCAAGTGTGTAGATTGCAGATATTTCCGTTGCTGAAAGTTCCTTATTCCATACTTTAGCTTGAGATATAAGTCCTGTAAAATTGTTACCTGTTTCTCTCTTACCTATATAAAAAGGATCAGCAGTTAGAGCCACATTAGAAACATCATCTCTTGTAAATATTAAACTACCATTTAAATATAATTTTACAGTATCTGAACCATTAAATGTTGCCAAACCATAATACCATGTATCAGCAGATAAAGTTGTAGTGGTGTCATAGGTATCGCCATCGCCATGTTGATTATTCCAACCTAATTTTCCACTATTAATACAAAGAGTGCTTTCTTCATGCCCTGCTACATCACTAAATGCTATTATAGCAACGAATCCTGTTAATGATGCAGAGGTTGGCTTAAACCAACAACCCATACTAAAAGCTGATGAACCTGTAATGTTAATATTACTACTTGAAATAATAAATTGGTCTGCACCATCAAAACTAAAAGAGTTATACGCAGAGTTTACCCCTGTGAGAAAGGATTGATCTGGCAGAACTGAGGAATAGACTAGAT
>Ga0181421_1000533_pt1 | contig 11114 bp, 14 predicted proteins | sample 44SPOviralmetaG_FD_130146 | JGI IMG/M metagenome (GOLD analysis project Ga0181421, IMG submission 130146) | Marine viral communities from the oligotrophic San Pedro Time Series (SPOT) site, San Pedro Channel, CA, USA - 44 SPOT_SRF_2013-06-19 | ecosystem: Environmental > Aquatic > Marine > Strait...
AAGTATTTGACTTTTTATTACTTATATGTAGCAAACGGCGATTTGTTCCCCACCCAGCTCCGCTATTCAGTGCACTGAATTGCTATCTATATAATAGAAATCCATGTATTCTGTTTGTATATATTCAGTTTATTTTTTTTAATTGGAGAGAAACATCTGGAAAACCCCCATTTTTTAAAAGAGTAAAAAGATTAGAGGATTTTTATTTTTATAGTACTGTATATAGATAATAAACAGCATCTCTCCATTAATATTATAGATTTATATTTTATAAATAAAATACTCTTTTACTCTTATAGTAAGAGTATATATATTTATATATATATTTATTACTGATTATAGAGAGAAATGTGAAGAGGAAATTTTAGAGGATTTGAAGAGGAATTAGAGGATTATAATACTTATTATATTATATATTATACGCCTCAAAAGGACTTAAAGGTATAGTCATACTATATATTATAATGAGTAGTAAGAAGCAAATTAAAGTTTCAGTTGAAGATTATAAAAAAGCTAAAACTCTTTCTTATGTAGAACTTAAAGAACTTCATAAAGAAAGTATTAAGAAAGGGATTAGTAATAGTAAATTATTAATGAGTGTTGGGTGTGTAGATAATAAAACATCATTATATTTTGAAAATGTAAAAATGAAAGAAGAGATTGCAGCTCTAAAAGAAAAATTAAAAAAAGCAGAAGCTTATATATATTATCTTGAAAAAACACAATATGAAGAATTGGAATACGTAACCGAGAATGGCGAACGATTATAATAAATAAAAAACAATTTCAATTATAATTTTTTACATGTATTAAAATTCAAATACTTATTATATTATATATTATACGCCTCAAAAGGACTTAAAGGTATAGTCATACTATATATTATAATGAGTAGTAAGAAGCAAATGGTCAGCTACACTAATGAGGATGCTAAGGATATCCACTACTACGGAAAGCTAAGAGAAGCTCTAAAAGATTATGAATTAATGGAGGGTATCAAAGCTCTACCAGATGATATGATTTTGGAAATTAAAGCTTATGTTATTAGCCCCTATAAATATATGGCTGAACTTAAATTATATAAATGTCCAACATTTGTTATGGATGAAGCTGGTGATATTAGAAGAAAATTATTTTTTACGGATTATTATAGCGGAGAACCAATTTCACTAACTGTTCATTATGAGAAAAAACTTCAATTATTTAAAAAAAATTCTTGTATTCAAGTTCATAAATTAAACGGTGATTTTGAGATTATAGGGGAAAGGAGAGTTATAGCCAGTAATACGATTAGAAATATGGAGATAATCAATCAAATGTATTGGTTGAATTACAATACGAAAGCTCAAAATAGACAACTACTAAAAGACCTTCAAATTAAAGGTAGAACTAAATTAATCCATGAATCAAGGGGAGATATTATTAGAGCCATAATGAAAGGTTCTTAAATTAATAAAAAAAATAAATAAAAAATAATAATAAATAAAAATTTCAATTATTTCAAAATTCAAATACTTATACATAAGCAAATAAGTATTTGAATTTTTTAAGAGCTTGACTTTTCAGATACTTATACATAAACAAATAAGTATTTGAATTTTTGAGTTAAGTATTTTAATATAAAATAATTAAATATCTTATAATGATTAAATGTCCAGAGTTTCATTTTACACCCCCAGATATAACAAAAGAATTAATTAAAGATATTAAATTTAATGAACATGATAACACTCTTGAACCTTGCAAGGCATCTGGTAATTTTTATAATTTAATACCTTATAAAAAAGATTGGTGTGAAATAGATGAAGGAAGAGATTTTTTTACTTATGATTTTGGTGATACAAAATTTACAAAAGTTATAACTAATCCGCCTTATGCAACTAATCATGGAGAAAAAAAAGAAAGAAAAAATATTGTTATTGATTTTATTTTTAAATGTTTTGATGTGTGTGATGGTGAAGTATGGTTATTATTAAATAGTAAAATGTTAAATTCACTAACACCTATTAGATTACAAAAAATAAAAGATAAGGGTTTTAATCTATGTTTTATGAGAATACTTAATATTAAAATATGGTACGGTCGCTATTATTGGGTATGTTTTTCTAATAAAAAAAATGCTATAATTAATTTTTGAAATACTTATTAATATATATTATATCTACCTCAAAAGGACTTAAAGGTATAGTCATACTATATATTATAATGAGTGATAGCAATAGCATAATGGATATTGAAACATTCAACCGATTGACCACAGAAAATAAGATTAAAGTAATTGATGCTATGAAATCATTACTTGATTTTAATCTGGAAATGACTAAGTTTTTGGATGAACACATCAACGATAATAACCGCAAGGTTGAACTATTAACCGCAAGGAAACAAGCTCTTGAAGAACTACTATACAACATGTAAAAATTAATAATTTGATATTAGATATTCTTTTTTATCAATTTGATTTCCAGAAGTTTCATACTGGGTTCTTATACTTTTAATTTTAAAACTTTTAAATTTATTTTTAATTGCAGGGTTATAATCATACGATAATAAAAATTTACCTTTTATATTTTTCAGTATATTATATAATTCATCTATGGTGACATCATTATTTTTATAATCATTATTATCACCTGCCATAGAATACGGAGGGTCTAAATAAAAAAATGTATTCTTACTATCATATTTGTTAATAATAGTTTTCCAATCATTATTATTTACTACTACATCTTTTAATCTATCTTTATATTTAGTTGTTTTATACCTTGCACCAACATTTGTTCCCTCTTTTTCAGATTGTTTTTTATCACCAACATAATTTTTTCTGTCACCTCTAAAACTATTTAAACTCAAATATAAATTACGATATAATCTTTCTACTTTATTATTAAATGATTTTTGATTTTTTAATCTGTTAAATTTTTCTCTTGTTGGTGAAAAATCTTTATTTGCCATGTGTTGTCCTATTGTTTTCATATCATAATAAATATGATAAATATCTTTATCTAAATCATTAACTACTTCTATTTCACTTGGATTTTTTTTAAATAAAACCGCACCACCACCTATAAAAGGTTCAACATATATTCTATGCTTTGGTATTTTAGAAATAATTTTATCTGCTAATTTACTTTTTCCACCGACACGTGCTACAATAGATTGCATAATATATTTACATGTCTAAAAAAAAATAATCCCAATCCATTTATATATATGAGTAGAAAATCTAAATTTACTATTGAATTTAATAAAAAATATGATAGTCAATTACCAGATAGAAAAAAAACAACATTAGCTAAATTTTTTAAAATAGATAAAAAAATACTGGATGATGTATTTGATAGGGGTAGGGCTGCATATATAACTAATAATAAATCCGTTAGAAAAGGTGTAACCAGTCATGAACAATGGAGTTATCCACGCTTATACAAATTTATAATGAATGTAGAAAGTGCACGAGATGATGGTAAAGTAAATACTGGTGCAGGTCAAGATGGAGATTTAGTATTAAAAGCTTTGGGTAAAAAATCAAATACTTTTATTTGATTAAGTATATAAATGCCTTTTGCAGAAATTGAAAAAGCCAAAGCATGTAGAAAACGATGGTTAGAAGCTAATCCAGATTATTATCAAAAATATAGAGATACTCATAAAGAAAAAATATCAGATTACAATAAAAAATACCGACACAAATTCCCAGACAAGTCATCTTATTATAATAGAGTTTATTATTTAAAACAGAAACAAAAAAAGGAGATGGAGAGAATTCAAAATGAAAATATTAAAAAAGAACAAAATAAGAAACAGTACGAAAAGATTAAATTTAATAAAACCCTTATAAATCTCTCTACGCATACACCAGCAGACGGATTAATTGAACCACAAATTATAAAAAATAATTTAGAAGATATATATGATAAGACCACACATAAATTTATTATCCCAACAGTTAATATACATGAGTAAAAAAGAGCCGTATGTTTTAATTAAGTCACCTATTAAGACAAAAAAATATAGGATGATAATGCCCAGCGAAGGTCATAATCACGATTTTGGGGCTATTAGAAAAAATGGAAAACCGTACAGAGATTATACTTTATTAAATGATAAGGATTCAGAATTTTATGAACCAAGTGAGGACAAGCGAAAACAAATCAGAGCATCTTATCGTGCAAGACATAGAGGAGATAAAGGATTAGGTAGCCGTCATAGTCCAGCTGAATTATCATGGAGTATATTATGGTCAAAACCAACCTTAAAACAATCCATTAAATTCTATGAGAAAAAGTTTAATGTTAAGGTTATTAATAAAACATAATATATAATATAATATAATAAACACACTTAAAGAATAATGATGTATATTATATAATATGACGGAAACCACCCTTTACAATCAATATGTTGAGGATAAGAAGGATAAGCTATCAAAAGCTACGATTGGTAATTACACCAGATTATATAATAAGATACATAATCATTTTGGTGTAGAAAAGGATGAACCAGCCAACATGGAAGAAGCGGATTTGATTATAGCTATTAATAATGATATGGTTACTAATCTTGGTAAAAAAATTGAAAACCCTAATACAAAAACAGCTTTATTTAATACTGTTATTAGTGTTAGAAAACATTTTGATTTACCAATTACTAAGTTATTAAAAGCGAAGGAAGATTTACTGAATCCGATTTATAAACATAGAGAACTTGTCCGTGAGCAGAAATCTGTTGCACTACCTCAATATAAGGATTTGCGAAAACATATAACTAATACATTTGAAAAAGAGGATTATGTTGGAACTATCATTTTGAGTTTGATAGATGAATTTTTTACAAGAAACCAAGATTTGGATGTTTATATTGTTGATTCAACTAAAAAAGCAAACGACCCAGATAAAAATTATTTGGTAGTGAGAGAAGCCGATATGGTCTATATTAAAAATAAATATAAAACATCCAAAACATATGGTCAGTTAAAAAAGAAATTTAAAAACAAACGAGTGAAGAAAGCAATAACAGAATTTCTTAAAACACAACCAGAAGGATTAGATGAATATCCATTAATGGTAAATTCAAAAGGTGAAAAACTGGATGATACATCACAGCAGAAATTTATTAAACGATTTACATTTAAGAATTTATCTGAAAGTGATTATTTTAAAATCCGTGTAAATGAGTTTGAGAAGAAATCAGACATGAACGGATTATTGAACGCTTCTAAAAAAAGAGGAACGAATTTAAATACCGTTGTTACTAATTATTCACTTAAAAATATTAAACCCCCAAATTAAAATAATTAATTATTATAAATTAATAATATAAAGACATATAAGTATTTATATTATATAATATGAGAGATTACAGTAAAGCTGTTATTTATACTATTAAAACCGATGATGGAATTTATGTTGGTAGTTCTAAAAATTATAGTAAAAGAAAATCTGCACATAAACAAATTGTAAAAAATGGTTGGTTCAAAAATAGAATACTTTATAGAAATATTAGAAAACATCATGGAAATTATAAAATTGAAATATATAAATTGTTTCCATGTAATAATCAGATTGAATTATTTACCGAAGAACAGCGTATTTTTAAAAAACTAAATGCGAACTTAAATACTTATGAGTGTAAAAATCATAAAACTGATAAAATTATATGTGAATGTGGAACATCTGTTAGGCGTGATAATTACCGAAGACATGAGAAATCAGATAGACATATAGCGTTTTTAATTAACAAACAACTTAATGAAGAAAATATGGAATGTAAGGAATGTAAAACTTTTTTAGATATGGCTGGTAATTTTATTAATGAAATTGAAAAGGAAAATGAAATAACAAAAATAACACTCACTAAAAAAAATAAGATTATTGACCCTCCGCCATCAATTGTAAGTGATACGGATTCTGATTCTGACTCTGATTCTGAATGCGATTCTGAATATGAATTAAATATTAATGATATTAGTTTTAATGATATTAGTTCTAATACTTAATACATAATATATATTATAATATAATATAAAGATAACTATACTATATTATATAAGATGGATAACCAAGAGATGATGCGTTTTATGACTGAACGATTCAACGAAAAAGTTGCTAAAAATTCACTATGTAAATGCGGTATGAAAAAAGCATTTGAATATAAAACTTGTTGTAGGTGTAACAACAGAAAGAAAAAACAGATGCGGAAGGATACTAATAATAAATAAATAAAGGACTTAAACATTATCCATATTATATATTATAATGGCGGAGGACTTACACTATTTTACAGCAAAAAAGATAACATTAAAATCTAATGGTGATAAAAATGTAGAAGGATTACCAAAAGCTTGGAATAAATTAACAGAAAAAAATATAAAAAAACATATTAAAATTGGTGAGGGACATAAAGTTAAATGTATTAGAACTGGTAAATTAAATAATATTACAGTAATTGATTTTGATTCAAAAAATGCTTACAATAAAGCGATTAAAGATTATCCAGAACTAAATGAGTTTTTCACTACAAAAACACCGAAAGGTTATCATGTCTATGGATTATATAACCCCAATATTAAAACCTCTACAAACAGAGAAAAAAAAATTGATATTAGAAATGATGATGGTTTTGTATTTGGTGCTGGAACTATTAGAGAAGATGGTTTAGTATATGAGAATTTTATTGAAGGTAGTTTAAATAATGAATTTCCAGAACCATTTTTAAAATATGTAAGTGAAAAAGATAAAAAAATCAAAAAAGAACCTACTACAAAAATGAAAGAGGAAAAAATTACACTAAAAAAATGTGAAATGATTCTTGATACTATACATACGAAATATTTAACCAACTATGATTCTTGGTTGAAGATAGTGTGGGCGATGCGTTCAGACCCAGAAGTTTCAATTGCATTAGCGAAACGAATCTCTCAAAAAGCATCTAATTACGAAGAGGATATGTTTCAGAAAACATATAATGATACAAAATACGGAAAAGAAATATCAAAAAAAACTTACTACTATTATGCTAAGATTTCAAACGAAACAGCATTTTTAAATATATGTAAAAGTTTTGATAACTGTACTGGAAATACGGATGAAATAGCTAATATATTTATTGAGATTGCAGGGGATAGTGTAGTTTGTGATTTTGATGAGAATATTTATGTATATAATCAAGTAACTAATAAATGGAGATTAGATAAAACTGGCGATATCACATGTAATCTTGTTGAAGATACTTTAAAACCATATTACGAGTTGTTAAAAAAAACATTACAAGATAAAATTTTTAATGAAGATGGTGGAGATGAAGAGGAATTTGATAAAATAGCAAAACAATATAAAAATGTAGAAGCTATGCTGAGAGCAGTTGGTAACATTACATCATCATGTGGTTTATATAAAGTTATTAGACGAAAAATAAAAGCGGTTGAGAACGATATCAGATTTAATATGTTAGAATCTCAATCCAACAATTTACATTTTAAAAATGGAGTGTTGGATGTAATGACTGGTATTTTCAGACCCAGAGATAAATACGATTACATGACCCTTACATTAAGCTGGGATTATATTGAGGAAAAAGATGAGATTGACCCTACAATAATTGACGATATTAATTCTATGTTTCATAAAATGGAACTACGAGAAAATGTAAATAAATTTATTAAATCTTGGTTGTTTTATTGTTTAACTGGTTCTACTAAGGAACAGATATTTTTATTTCAATTAGGTGAGAGTGCAGCTAATGGTAAATCTACATTATTTTCTATCATGTCCAAATGTTTTGAATTTTATACATTTAAATTAGATTCTAAAATATTTGATATGGGCTACTCATCCGCTCATAAACAATTTATTAAATTAATTAAATGTCCAGTTAGATTTGCTTATATTGAGGAATTAGGTTCTAAACAACTTGATGGACAATTATTAAAAGATACGGTTGATGGTGAAATAAATGTAAATGAAATGTATGGAAATGCTGATGTTTATAAATCACAAGCTAAAATAAATGTAGCTGGAAATGGTATTGTAAGCGTTAAAACTGATAATGGAATTACCAGACGCATGAAAGTAAAAGAATGTGTATCACAGTTTTTACCAAACCAAGAAGTTGATGATTATGAAAATATGATATTTATCAGAGATGAAGAGTTGGCGACGAAATTTGAAAGTGATGAATATAAAAATGCATTATTACATATTTTATTAGAACATAAAACACTTACTATTCCAGAAGAAGTTGAACAATACACAAATGAAATTCAAAATGAATGTGACCCATTTAAAAGTGAATTAGAAAAATATTTTATTTTTACACAGAATGAGGATGATAGAACAAACGAAGCGGAAATAGAACAGTACCTCACAAAATATAGTAGTAATGGTATAAAATCAAACATGCGTAGAATTTGGGGCAAAAAAGATAACAATAAAGTTTATAAAAATAAAAAAGGTTGCTATTTAGGTGTGCGGTTGCGGATGGATGACGATTAATCAGTAAAATAGAATAGAAAATGAAAAAAAACTCTTAACCCTCTTAAAACCCTCTTAAAAACCCTCTTAGGTTTTGTTATGTTAATCAGTAATAAATATATATATAAATATATATACTCTTACCAAAAGAGGGAAAGAGTATTTTATTTATAAAATATTAATGCATAATATTACCCTTTGCACCACTATAATATGTGCAGTGCACATAAATGCAGATTTAAAATCCGCTTGGGGATTGTGTTATCTCTCAGTAATGAGATATAAAAAATACTCTTATTCTATATTACTGAGTATGGTGCGAATGCGGAAAAATAAAAAAAACTCTTTAAAAACCCTCTTGTATATTTAGGAACAAGTTGTGCACGTATTATTCACTATTTTAGGAACAAACACAAGATAATAATTATAATTATAAGTTTTTTTATATAAAAAAATACTCTTAGTTTATATAAAATGAGCGATTCAGAAATTGAGAGTTTGAGTGATGAATCTATTGATGATGAACCGATTGAAGAGGTGATTGAAAAACCTAAAAAAGTAAAAGCAGACCATAAGAAAAAAAATGTTAAAATTAAAAAAAATGAAAAACTTATTGAAGAAAATGAAGAAAATGAAGAAAATTTAAAATTTAACGATGGAAAATTAAAAGTAGCAAAACCATTAAAACCAGCAAGAAAACCCATGACTCCAAAACAAAAAGCGGATTTAGTAGAGCGGTTACGCAAAGGAAAAGAAAAAGCTAAACAGAAAAGAATGAATGAATTTGAACCAGAAACAATTGAAGAAGTCAAGGAAAATAAAACCATGAGAAAATCAAAATTAAAATCCGCAATTAAAAAAGAGGCATTAAATATTTTGAAAAAAGAAAAAATCAAAGAATTAGCGGATGATTCTGATAGCGAGAGCGAATCTGATTCTGATGATGATGTTGAATATAAACAAGTAAAAAAACATATAACTAAAAAACGAGCTAAGGCAAAAGCCAAAGCCAAAGCTCAAGCTCAAGCGAAGCAGATTAAACCCAAAGCACAGCCAAAGCAGAAGCAGTCCGAACCCCAGCAAGAATATTATGAGGAAGTTCCACAATTTCAGTTTTTATAAATAGAATAAAAATAAAATACTTATTTATATATAATGTCCAGAACTTTAAGTGGAATTCCAGAGAGTGGGGTTACTGGTGTTGTTGGTGATGTTTTATTAGCTGGTAATAATACATTTACTGGAACGAATATTTATGATGTGAATAGACCAACAAGTGCAATAGAAAGCACACCAACAGCGGAAGAATTTATAACAAAACAAAACGGCGACCTTCTTTATGTTAAGCAGTTTAAGTTCCATCAACAAACATCAAGAAACGCTCTTTCTCAACAAGTAATAGGCAATTCAAGTGGGGCAAACCCCTCAGATTCCAATATGAACCAATATGGGGGAGCATTAACCGATTTTGCAATTACTGGGATAGAGGGAAGGCAAAATGGAGTTAGGATAACATGGGAAATTACTGGGGAATGGAATACCAACCCATACGATAAAGGACTTATTGTTTATAAAGAAAAATTTAACTCATTAGGGGTTATGGTTTCACGAGGATTTTTAAGAGCGGACGCTGGACAAGACAAACAAGTAAGATGGATATCACCTTTTGTAAATGCACACCAAACCGACGGAAACTCTACTATGGATACAGTAAATGGAATTTTTATTGATACCGATATAGAGGCAGATTTTACTTACAAATATACACCAGTTTTAGTCAATTCAAGCAGTGTTAATGCAAATTTTATTTTAAATGGAACAACATTCTATAACAACTTACCAGCTTTTGAATTAGCTACTTCTGTATTTGCTGTCCAAGAATTTTAATCAAATCTATATATATATAAATGGTTGAAAAACGAAAAAAACCAAAACGCAAAGTTAAAAAAACACAGAAACAGAAACAAAAACAAACTCAGCGTCAATCTATTGTGGTGAATATAAATACAAAAGAAAAAAGAAAGAAAAGAAAACCGAGAGCTAATGCGAATGCGAATACTAATAGGGTTTTATCACAATTTGCTCAACCATTAATAACTTTACCACCTAATTTAATTAATCCGCCAACCATACCCAACCCCAACATGTTAAATCCGAATCCGTTACAACCCAGAAGTTTGACTGGTGATATAACGAGAGAAGCTCCAATAGAACGAGAGCAGAGAGCAAATGCGGTTTATACTGAAAACCAAGAAGAACGATTGCGAAGATTCCAACAAGAAGAACAATCATTAAGCGGTTTCTCAATTCCACAAGCACAAGATTCTTTAAGAAATTATCCGCCCCCACCCTCCATGATTTCAGCCACACCTACTTCTGCACGAGTCCGTGATTTTGATGATTTAAGAAATTATCCAGAGCCAACTTATTCCAATATAACACCAGCTACCATGAGAACTGAGGATTTAGAAACTATTAGCGATGTTACACCACAAACAAGTGTAGGAAGTGATTTCTCCGTAGCTACAAGTGGAACACCATCCAGAATAGGATTAGGTAATTTATCATTTAGTGAATATACACGACCAACACGAGGAAGACCTCCAACTCAACTTATGAGAACATACTCAGAGCCAAGAAGAT
>Ga0181421_1000534_pt1 | contig 11104 bp, 6 predicted proteins | sample 44SPOviralmetaG_FD_130146 | JGI IMG/M metagenome (GOLD analysis project Ga0181421, IMG submission 130146) | Marine viral communities from the oligotrophic San Pedro Time Series (SPOT) site, San Pedro Channel, CA, USA - 44 SPOT_SRF_2013-06-19 | ecosystem: Environmental > Aquatic > Marine > Strait...
AGGAGAGAAATGTTTGTATAAGCAGGAATGCTACTTTTCGTGACCATTTTTTTTAGCTGTTTTCAGCTAAAAAAAAATGGTCACGAAAAGCTGCATTCCCGCATCGCGTTGGTATTATTCGTGATATATAGATATATAGATATATAGATATATAGATATGTAGATATATAGGTATTATAGATGTTACATGTGTATATATTACTTATTTAGATATATCAATGTTCACAGCGCAATCTCTATGCATATCTTATCTAGCATAAATTGATAGGGTTATTAATTGTTCCTTCATTTTCATCCCATAAGTCTTCTTCTACTTCGGTTTCACTTTCATCTTCTTGATATGGATGAATGACATGCAAATTATGAATACGTTGAAACATATCAACTTTATGACGATATTCATTGCTGGAGTAATACTGGTGATCCAAGTGTAGTAAATAAACAGGATTAACGCCTTTGAAAGTCAACTTCTTCAACTCATTTTCCCATAGTGAGTCATCAGCAAATGCTTTCAAATCCACATATTTGTAAAAACACGCAATACAGAAATCGCCGTTATTACTATGATGACAAGCGTTAGTAATACTCTCGAGGTCTTTATACCCGTCGGACGACTGGTTCGGGGGCGACGTGGCGCTCTTGTCCAAAACCGGGAGGTTGATTGTTGGCAAAGCAGGGATTTTCGGGATTTCTGGGATTTCTGGAGAGATTTCTGCTTGTCCATTTTTGGCGCGGGATTGAATATCAAGCCAGTGCCCATTTCGCGCGGATTTCCCACCGTCAAAGATGTCTTTTTCTCGGTAAGTAGTCCAAGCGTTGCGACGACGTAGTCCATATCTTTTTGAAATTGAGCGTCGTGAGCGTCCTGAGTTGTCTTCATTCCTTGTCAGAGTCATCTCTCCCTGCGAGCGCGTTTGGATTCTGAATTGTGTCGAAAGCCTCGGACTTTGGATTGCGATCGGACTTGGTTTGCGATAAAAAAAGTGTAAAACGTTAGGTAAAGTTTTTTAGGTAAATTCCTCTTAGAAACAAAATCGTTATTGTTTGTGTTTACACGATTTTACATAAGCGACTTTTAAATAAAAAAGCGTCGCATCGCAAAAAAAAAGGCCCGTTCGCAAACAAAGTCCGATCGCAAACAAAGTCCGATGCGCATCGCAAACAAAGTCCGATGCGTGGGGGTGAGTTCAAAAATCGAAAAGGCGCGCTACGATGTATTCCAATTTCATGACCGAGTCGCAAGCTGAAAACAACATCACCGCTACGCGTAACATTGCTACCGGGGAAACAAAGATCTACCATGTTCCAGCTGCTTTAACTTGGGAGACTGAAGTTACAAAGGACATGCTACAAAAAGCAGTCAACCTGCGCAATGAAATCAACTTCTGGATCAACCGGGACGTGTTGGAGCGATATTCAAACCTCATCCCAGGCGTATCGAACGACAATGTGCCTTTGATGTATGGTTGCACACGCTGTGCTTGGAGCTGTATGCAGTACGAAATGGGTTTGAAACTTAACCTGCTGTCAAGATATGCAAATTACAACGACGTTGCTTACAAAAAAATTGCAGCCGCTGGAGCACACGGCTATGCCGATGAAAAATTGAACCCAAAGGAAGGTTTCAAAACATTGAAAGAAAGAACGGAAGATCCGTGTTTATGCATTGAATCGAAGCTGCACTACACCAACGCATTGAAACGAACCATGCACAAATTCAAAGACAGATACCTTCGAAGTGTAGAAAAATCTATTAAAAGAGGCCATTTGAAGCAGATGCACGGTGAACACATCTTGCCTACGGTTGAAGCGATGGATCTATCGTCTGTACGCTGCTGTGGAAGTCTGTGCGCGCCGATTGGCTACATGAGTTGCTGCCCTTGTGTGAACTACACAGACGATGTCATCAACATTCTTAAAAACTTGTTTGACCCGCATCTGTTGAACATCATTTGCGGGTACCTGTTCTGTTTGACGAAGATGGAAACGGACACTACAGGGTTTTATAACCCACGCACACGGGAAAAGACCGTGATCATGCCCTACAAAAAACGACGACATGAAGCCTACGAAGAAGAAGATAAAGATAAAGAAATGCACCAGTGCACAAAACGCGTTCGAATGGCAGTTGTAAATGCACCGTCGGACAGACGCGCGGGAGCTATAAACGTTGACAACACGATGTGGCGGCTGCAAACACAGCATATTCTTGGTGCACGCGAAAGACACGTAGTAAATGATGCATGATATTTCAATCATTATTATTAATTTATTTTTTAAATGTTGCTTAACAAATTATGAATGCGTAAATATGCAATAGCTTCTTTTAATACATTTGCTGAATTTCTAAAATAGCGAACTGCAGCATGAGATACTTGATTGAAACGGCCGTTCATCAAGTGATCAACGTCTTGAAGTAACAGGTCAATGTTTTCATTGTATCGACCAAGTCCGGTGTTACAAGCGACACACAGATGCCCTCTGACATGATTTGTTCTGTGGCAGTGGTCGATGTCTAAATCTTTATGTGGACGTTTAAATACTCCACAGATGTTGCAGTGATTATTCCCTTGAAGTTTAAGCCGTTTCCTTATTTCAGGTGTTAATCTGAATCGATGCCTTGACCAAAAATGTGCACAGGCTTCACACATACAATAATGGCGCAGTTTAGGTAAACCGGTCTCTGGATCGAGCTGGCTTCTAGGGCTTTCATACCGGAACTTTGGTCTTCTCGGTAAATAATGGCAATGTGTACATTCGAAATATTTCCGTTTCGATTCCAAATATCTTGAATTATCTCTTCGTTTCAGATATGCAATGTAGCCATCGTACAGGGAGGCTTCATTTTCCATGCTTTTTCGATTATGAGAGATTGCGTTTTGCAATCGAGCTTTTCTACGGTTCTTTTTTAAATTGAAAAGCTTGAAAAGCTTGAAAAGCTTGAAAAGCTTTTCGATTTTGAAAATTCTAGAAAATTCTGAGAAAATTCTGAGAAATTCTGAGAAATCCGTTACACAAAATCCTTCTATTTTCGGGAAACTGTAAAGAGTTCTTAACACTTTTCAAAAAATCATGAGACGGTTCGAGAACTTCTGGTTAGGCTTCCCTGGTGAAGAGGAGGAAGCAGGAGCGCTACCTAATAGATATAACCCTGACATTCAACCACGAGGAGGCCCTGAATATGTATACCCAGACGCGTATTTACAAACCTCGTATGCACTCGGGAACAGACAGCTTTTAAATGCAGCCATCGAAGGAGCCAATCGAGGTTTAGTAAGAAGCATCCATTTTAACTTTCAAGCTCTGCCGAATGGATTCAATAGTTTGATCGGACACTTACAGCCGCACGTGAATTGGGAGATGGTGTTACCTTCAGACGTAGTATATCCTTTGCAATCTTTGACGCTAAGAAGGAATTTATTATCGATGAGTTATTTCTCTTCGATCGACCCTGTCACTTATGACAATAGGTATCAAGGCAGCGATTTGGAATATTTTATTGGTTTATATCAAGATCGACAGGTGAATCATGAAGTTCTTATTTTACGAGTGCATTCGTATCGAATCGACATGGTCGACATAAACCGACAACACTACCAACCACTTCGAACGTTGTACGAACGCAACAGAAGAGTCGGTGACAACAACGGAATTCGAGACAGACGAAGAAGTGTTGCACACAGACGTGCGTATAGACGAAGACACGGAGCTTTCTTTCCATATCGTCATGTTTTTGGAGAAGAAGGTTTTAAACAATGGCATACGTACCAGCTCTACGGATGTAACAAAATATCAGCCGAAAAATGCTTGTATGTAGCTATTAAAGAGACGAAAAAAGTTAGCGACAAAGACATGGAACACTTGAAGCATTTTTTTTGCAATTCCCATTTCCCGAAAAAAGATTTAGGAATGATAGCTGAACAAATTAAAAAAAACATAGAGATCAAAGACGTGACATTATCGATCGACTATGAGAAAGATACAAAACGCAGCAGAACGGCAACGTATCCCGCGAATAAAAAGTATAGCGACACTATTAAAATCGGATACGTGGATGGACATTTTTTCTGTAACGAGCTTGTGGAATCCGGTTTAGACATAACCGCTTTCGCTATCAAACATTACGAATCGTTAAAACACGTAGACAATTGGCAAACGATTAGCTGCGTGTGCAAAGGAAAAAAAGGTCCAAGGTACAAAAGGGATAAATTAAAAACATTGAAAGAGCCGTACCAATTGTTTAAACATCTGTTGTTACACAAGAAGACGGTGTTGACTCCTATACTTCAATCCAAAGAAACTTTAGACAGTTTTTGTAGAGAAGAATTGAAAAATAATATGTCTTTTTTAACCAACGAATATGATCAAAACGTATCAACTGTTCCATACGGGGTACCGAAAAGCATGTTAGATGAAGCTTTAGAAAACGGCGAACGTACTGACGCTGTGCACCTACAAAATGAGAAAAAGCAGAGAATGAAACAAAAAACGTTCAAGAGAATGTTGTTTGCTTTTGACCTAGAATGTTGCATGCAAGACATACTCCCTGGAAGTGGCGACAACACCGACAGTTGCGGAGAAGAAGACAAAGAAGAAACAATCATGATAAACAGCGAAGAAGCTCTTATAAAAAAAAGACATGTACCGTTTATAGCGTGTTTCCAACGAATTCCTATCGAGTCTGAGTTGGAGTTATTAGAAGAGGAAGAAATAAAGAAGAATAAGAAGGAACATGAAATAAAAAGTTTTGTAGGTGTTGATTGTGTAACTCGAATGATATCGGAAATCTACCGCATCTGGTATAAAGAAACACAAGACGAAGAAAACGAAAACAGGCATCTGTTTAAAAAAGGAGTGTCTCTCATCGCGCACAACGCTACATACGATTCAAAATTTGTGTTCAAGATGTTTAATAACCCTAAACAAAACATCAAACTTATCGAGTCAAACGGTATGTTAAAACAAATGATTGGTGGGTTTATTTATGATCCGAATCAGACGAAAGAATTTCCACCACTCAGCATCCAGATTCGCGATTCGTACGCTTTCATTGCGACAAAGTTGTCCCAGATGCCTACAATGTTTAAGTTAAACAAGAACGTGCAGAAAGAAATTTTACCTTACGATTTGTACACGTACAAGAACGTTTACAATGAAAAATCGAGAATGCGTCGTGCGATGAACATTCGGGAGTTTGCGAAAGCTGTTCGAGAGCGAAAAGACGCTGACCTTGTAAAACTAAAGTATGCTGTTCAAAACGGAAACTTGCAACAATACACGGAATCAGACATCCGCGCAGCTTGTCATGCTGAAGTACAAGAAGCAATGATGACGGCGTACAAGTGGGACTGTTTAATATACTCAGGAGTTGACACTGCTAATGAGTGGGAACACCCAGAAACGGGGGAAATGTTTTGGGGAATTGACCATGTCGAATACTGTTTACAATATTGTAAAATGGATGTGAAAGTTTTAAGCCAAAGCTATCTTCGTTTTAGGAAAATGGTATTGATAGCGACGGAAAATTTGATCGACATAGACAACTGTGTCAGTATAAGCCAAGTTGCGAACGAATATCTATTTTTAAAAGGGGTTTATGACGGTTGTTATCAATTAAGCTCTACACCAGACGCAATCATCCGACAAGCCGTTGTCGGTGGAAGGGTTATGGGCGCTTACAACAAAAAACATGTCGTTGGTAGCGCCGCTGATCCAGTTTCCGATTTTGACGCCGTGTCTTTATACCCGACAGCCATGTCACAGATGCCCGGTTATCTGAAAGGCATACCAAAACAAATTCCAATCAACACAAAACAGTTGCACACTCAAGAAAATTGGGACGGGTATTTTGCTTACATCCGGATCACGAGCATCAAAAAGAAAAGACCTTTTCCTTCTATCGGCGTAAAGAATAAGAACGGTACACGGTTGTTTACAAATGAAGCTGTAGGCAAAGTTGTATTCATCGACCGCTTTGCATTGGAAAATATGATCACTGCGCACGGTGTAACGTACGAAGTCGTCGATCCGCATCTTGGTTATTATTTTAACGAGGGAAGAAACGATACAATTAAATCCGTTATCAGACACCTGTTTACACAAAGAAAGAAATTTAAAAAAGAAAAGAATCCAGTGCAGGCTGTTTTTAAGCTGCTTATGAATTCGGCGTACGGAAGAACACTCTTGCGTGCGCCAAAAGTTGACATCAAGTTTGTACGCAAAGACCGACAAAAAAGATTTGAACAAGACAATTGGAGTTATGTCAAGAGTTATGTTGCGGTTAAAAACAACGAAATTTTTACAAAACGTTATGAAGTTATGCGTCCTTTCAGTTTGCACTATTCAGCCCCACACATCGGCTCTGAAATTTTGTCCTACAGCAAAAAAATTATGGACCGTGTCGTTAATTTAGCCGACGACATCGGCATCAAAACGTTTTACCAAGACACCGACAGCTTCTTTTTACAATACAAAAAATTGCCTGCGTTAGAGAAAGAATTTTTCAAAAAGTATGGCACACGACTCGTCGGTAATGACTTGGGACAATTTCATCCCGATTTCGAGTGGGACGATTTTGGACATCTGCGTCGAGATCCCGGTCGTGAATTGGTATCTACCAAACTAATTGTGCTAGGTAAAAAAGCTTATTTAAATGTATTGATTCCAGTTATGGATGAAAAGGGCTATGAAGAATGCAAAGATTGCGAAAATGTTCATGGCGCAAATGCTGGTAGAAAAATTGAGGAACGAGAGGAGGAAAATGAAACAATGATCAGTTATCACGTGCGAATGAAAGGTGTTCCGTCTTTAGCCATATTTGACAAAGCCGTAAAAGATAGACAGACAGTTGAAGAATTATACATGAGAATGTATAACGGAGAAAAACTACCATTTAACGTAGTCGCAGGTACAAGGGTATCGATTCGGACACTGAAATCAAACAACGTTATTACTGAAGCTGATCAGGAAATGATCCGAAATGTTCAGTTTACGAGTACTACTGCTGCTACTGATGCAGAGGAAGAAAAAGTAGACCTAATAAAAACCTGCAATAAGAAGAAGAGACATTTGCGCGACATCTTCATAATAAGTGTGAAAAAATTAAAAAAAATGTAAAATGTCATTATTAGAAAAAATAAATAAATAAATAAATACACACATTATTATCATAATTCAAACGTAAGTTTCTTATACGATGGAGTTGTATGAACTTCTTATTCAATTATTTCAAGTAATCGTAGCTGCTCTTACTGCATATCTAGTAAAACGCTCCAATCTTGCTACTAAAAAAAGATTAAAACATAATAATAAAAATGTTAAAAAGTTTGTAAATTCGATACTTCCTTTTTTTGAAACTGAGCGCGAATTAAACCAGAGCAGAAGCACATTTAAAGAAGAAAAAGCTGAAGAAAAAAAAACACATGAGAATAAAAATGAACAAAATAAGGTGCGGGTTTTACGACGCTTAAGAGTAGATAACGTACATTACGCCGTAGAAAATTTGACAAAATTAAAAGAAAAAGAAACCGACACGGAAAACGAAGACGATAGTGATACTAGTGACAGTGAAATTAAAAATCCGTTACGTTAGAATGTTTCTCGAACTTTTAAGAATTTTCTAGAATTTTCTTTAACAAATCCGTTACAAAATCTTTCTCTTTCGGTAAACTGGAAGACATTCTTTTACAATTCATATACATTAACGACATGTCGACGATCTTGATGAAGAGGAAGAATGCAATCAGCACCGTCATCTCCAACGACAACAACAATAAAAATAACAAGAAGAAGCAGCAGAATAAAGACAACAGAGACAACAAACAGTCTGTTGCATCAACAACTCGTGCAACATCTCGAAAGAAAACAAAGAGCCGTAAAGTACGCGTACCAGCACCGACGGCACAGTCGACATTGGATACTGGAAGAGTCAACAAGAGACAAAAAAGCGGGAAAAAGTTATCAACATCTCAAAAGAATGGAAGAAACATTGGGAATTGTGTACCGCAAACCGGATCTTTATCCTCCTTTTCCGATTCCGGGGCAAAAATTTTACCGTTGGCAAGATCAAAGACTACTCCATTCAATCTCTCAGAAGCTGAAATGTATCACCTTTTTGTCGAAAACGGGCCTGTTACCAATGCAACAACAACAACAACGACGGCCTCGCTCGAACTACCGGACTTCCCAATTCCCGATTCACCCATCGACGGAGAAGGAAGAGAAGGAGGAGCAGGAATCTTGGATGAAGACGACGGAATTGATGCACCTGATGTCGTCGAGGAACTACAATTGCACCCAGGAACAGAAGTTTCAAGTGAGATTGATCAAAGCGCAGATAAAGATAAAACTGTGAAAGCTTATGTTCATTTTTACGACGCGGAGATTAAAAGCTTAAACTTTTTGGATCAAATTTCTTTACAAGAATACGTTAATGGCAAATCTAAAAGTAAAACTTTTAGATTTAAAGGAATTCGACCCATTCGTAAAAATCCAGCTGTTTTTTTTATACCTATGTATTGGGCGCCTTACATCGTCATTGCAAACAACAACAACAACACCGACAGCGCTTTGACCTGCTTCGGATGGAACGATCCGAATTATGAAGCGCCTTATCCTGACGCGAATAATGCTACATTTCTGATCGACGACGACGTTTTCGCCAACAACATCAACAATTTAGCTGAACAAGCGTTGGCCGATTTAAGCGTTTCTGAAAAGTACGGAAATTTGTTGCAATCTAAAATTGTACAGGATACTATTATAACTACACCTGTTGTAAAAGGGATTAAAAAGGGTTATCTTTTTAAATTGGGTGTAAGAAAATATACAAAATTTAAAAACAATAAGAAGAGGTTCTTAAAACACTTGTCCAAAATTTACCCGATTATTCGCTTTGACGGGATCATGATGACCATAAGTGATTGCGGTAACTACATTACGAGAATGACTCCTAAATTTGTCCTGGATAGTGTTGACGCTTAGTTAGAAGCTATTTCAATTTATTTACCTACGTTCTATGTTTATTTTGGCATTATTATTATATTTAATTTTTTTATTAAAATTACGTTTCAAATTTCAAAACGATTATTAATAAAAGAATATAAAAAAAATGGATGAATTTAAAGTAGGTTACACAGTAAGACATATCAACCCAAATAGTAACTACTATAATAAAGAAGGATCAGTTACAAGAAAAACTCCGGCAAGAATTGGTGTTCAATTTACTAATGATGCAAAAGACCATTTATTTGCACCGGATGCTTTAGAAATAATAAGTAGAGGAGGCGATTCACAAAAAAAAATAGAAAACGATGAACCAGTACATGTAGATGAAATTAATAGTGAAGCATTTGATCCACCAGAAGATGATGATGATTTTGGTGATGCGAACGATCCACCAGCATTTTTCGATGTAAAACAGGATCCACCAGAAGTTTATAGAGTAAAACAGGCCCCTGCTGCTGATGGAAAAAGAGCTATATATACGTGGACAACTACTCCGCCGCCAACACCGAAATATTCATCACGGGCACCGGTTTCTTTACCGCCAACACCGGTTTCTTCTTCTTCACCGCAAACACCGGTTTCTTCTTCACCATGGACACCGGTTTCTACACCGCGGGCATCGGTTTCTGAAGTTGTTAGAAACGAAGACGACGAGTTAGTTTTGGAAATACGTAGAACATTAGGACAACTTACGACGGTTGACGACTCTAAAAATCCTGACATAAAACAAAATGCACAAGAAATAACTTACCAAGGTGTAAGTTTTACACAATCTTCACTAATAGATTGGGACGAATTTAGAGCCGTTTGGAAATGGGTATTCGGCAAAGCGTATGATGCAGCATCCTATGCCGGCAAAGAAACATTAAAATATGCATTTAAATATAGTGGAAAATTTGCAGGTTATGTAGTAAAAGAAGCACAAACTGGTATTACTACGATATTGATTCCCAAAGTCAAACAAGCGGGAAATGGCGCTAGCTATGCAATAAAAAAAGCCATAGAAAAGTATAAAGATTATAAAAAGAAAAAACAACAACAACAACAAGAACTGAAACAACAACAACAACAACAACAACAACAACAACAACAACAACAACAACTGAAACAACAACAACAACAACAAGAAATGAAACAACAACAACAACAACAACAACAACAACAACAACAACAAGAAGTACAAAATGATGAGATTCTTTATCCAAAATTACTACCTAAAAAAAATGATAAGAAACTTTATCAAAAAATACCACCTAAAGTAACCAGTTTTGAAGATTTTGAAACACGATATAAAAATATAGAAACAAGCGACAATGAGGAAACGAAAAGAAATGAAGAAAAAAACAAGTTAATACAATTGTTAGGAAACTATTTAAGAGGGTTTATAAATTATCAATCTAAATCACCAATTACAGTAAAAAAACTTTTAGAAAACAGGATTGAACATAATGAAAACAAAATAAAAGAAGGAGACAATAGTGAACTAATCAAAAAATTTATTCGGATATACATATTAATTAAAAAGAAATTTGCTTCTTGGTTGGCTAAAAGAACTGAAACCCGTACCGGAGTTATCACAAATACACCTACAGAAACTGAAACTTATTCAGAGGTTACAACGTCTGCAGAAACTCAACCTAATGCAGGAACTCAACCTAACGTAGGAACTCAACCTAATGTAGGAAATCAACCTAATGTAGGAACAAGAAGAGACAGAAGAAGAAGAGGGAAAACACCCGTTACAAATGATGAAAGTGACGGTGGCGGTGGTGGTGGTGGTGATCAAAAAATCGTTCAAACACCTAACGAGCCTCAACCTGGCGAAGCACAAAATCGTCGACAGAAAAACGATGCTGGTCAAAAGGAAAAAAAGACGGAAACCAGAAAGGATAGACCGTTGACGCAGATGACGATAGAAGATTTACAAAATCGCAACGAAAACACCCTTTTGTTACCTGATACGTTAAGGCGTAAAATGACGATGTATGATAGCACAATTTTGTCAGGATTTACTGATCCGTTTGTAAATCCTTTTGCTGTTTTCCAGTACCGAAATGCAGGAGATTCGTATAACTATTTACCTTTACAAAGCGTAAAC
>Ga0181421_1000536_pt1 | contig 11097 bp, 14 predicted proteins | sample 44SPOviralmetaG_FD_130146 | JGI IMG/M metagenome (GOLD analysis project Ga0181421, IMG submission 130146) | Marine viral communities from the oligotrophic San Pedro Time Series (SPOT) site, San Pedro Channel, CA, USA - 44 SPOT_SRF_2013-06-19 | ecosystem: Environmental > Aquatic > Marine > Strait...
GATTAGCATTAAATGCGTTATAGAAAGTATTATAAGCAAGCACATCAATAATAGTGCTGATCGCCGATCCTTCATAATCGTAGTCTGCCAATTGAGTTTGAGATTGTAAAAATGTTTTAAGATTGGATTTGATTTGATCAAAGTCCATTTCTGTAACATTAAGTCTCTCCTTTGAAACTGTAATAGCCATTTTTTTCCTACCTAATTCTCTCTAAATAAAATTCACTAGTAGCTGAAGCTAAAGATGTTACCATTTGGAATTCTATTGAAACCTTAAATCTATTATTGTCCGGTTCCAAGGTTACATCTACATTAGTTAAAACTACTCTTGGTTCATGGTTTTTGATTGTTGATTCTATTTCTTCTTGTAAATCAAACTCTGTAAAATCATCTGCTGGTTCAAATAACAGAGCTCTAACATTAGATCCTAAAGTAGGATTAAATGGTCTTTCACCACGCGCTGTTTGAATTAAATTTTTTACTGATTGTTTTACAGCGTCAATATCTTTTACAATAGTAATGTCGTGAGTATTAGGATGACGCAAAAACGCAAAATCAAAATCAGTGTATAAGACTGATCGACTTGTAATAATAGCCTTACCAGATGAGTCTGTTTTAGTTTGCGTTCTTGCCATTTATCTACTCAATATATTTTTCTATCATTTCTAGGACGTCATCGTATTTTGCGACTTCCATTAATTCTTTTTCCACACTCTCTACGATATCTGAGTGTTCACCAATACCGGCTGGATTATGTAAATAAATTTCAACATTAGCGATATGCTTATCGATATGTCCCTTAGCATGGTTCTTTAAAGATAAAACCATCATTTCTCTAATTTGTTCGCTTGTCATTTCAAAGCCTTTCTACATAATTAATTAATACAGTTATATTTATACAAGTTAGCTAGTCGAACTGGCTAGTCCACGCCATCGGAACTGGCTAGTTCATCTTGGTATGCTTTCCATTCTATTGCACCAGCTTTTGTTACTGCAACCTCAGCTGAAATTTCATTAAACTTAGCAATATCACCAGCTGGAATAGCATTATTTTTACCACCTTGTAAATAAGTTCCAGGAGTATTAGCATCCGTATCATACACATCTTGTGGCATTTCACCAGTTAGTGTTAAGTAGTATGCAAATAACTGCCGGGCCATTAGACCATCTCGTGCTTTAATTACTTTTCTTCCTTCCATCCACTCATGAATATCATCTACAATTATAACTTCTGCTTCTGTAAGTAGTCCTTCTTCTTTCATTTGTTTTCTTTTCTTACCAGCAGCTTTGGCTTTAGCATTAAGCTCTCCATAAAGTGGTCTTGATTTAATTTCTGTTGCTTTTTCTTTATGAGCATTTCTAATAGGTTTGAAATAAGCTTCTTGATCATCAAGCGCTTTTTGTCTAGCAGCCGTATTTGCTTTCATATTATCAGTAATTTTTGATTCGTATTTTACTGTTGTAGGAGCTTCGGCTGGTTTATATTCTACTATTTTTGGTGGTTGAACATTTGGTACTTCAATTTCTTTAGCTTTAACAATAACTTCATTTGTTGCAGTATCTATTTCTTTATTGGGAAATGCTTTACAAGGATCAAATGAAGCAAGTGATAATGGGTCTGATATTACAGCATTTAATTGATCAATATATCCTTGTATCTCTCCTTCAGGTAAAGCCTCACCATATTTTTCTTTGAACGCAGCAATAGCACCTGCTGCATCAGTTTGCATTTGTGTTATAAGACCAGCCAAATCAGCTTGTAAAGAATCCCCTGTTGGAATTTCAGGAAGAGCTGCTTGTAACTCGGCCAAGGCTTCATTGGCTTTAGATTCAAGATCACTGAGGGCTGACATGCCTTCGGCAAGTTTACCTTTGATCTCATCAACTTTACCCATGATCCCATCAAGGGCAGCATTACTTCCACACTTTAACATACTAACCTCCTGCGATCACGTTAGAAGAACCACCAGCAGATGCATTAGGTACCCATGACCCATGACCTCCGGTACCGTCTCCTATTCTATGAACACCAATTCCATTTACTTTTACTGTACCACTACCACCAACTGCAGGGTCTCCACAACCAGTTGAATCACCAATACGAACTGCTGATGCTCCATTAACAATTACATCAGGAGAACCAGATGCATATGATGTTTGATGGAATGGGCTAGGTGTAGGACTTGCGTGACCTACATGACTATCTGTTCCCACTCTTGTTATTCCTGGCATCTTTACCTCTTAGTTCAAGTTAATGTTAGGACCACCGCTGATAGTAATATCACCACCGGCTGTTGTATTTTGAGCATCACTATAATTTTCAGTTACAACACCCGTGACTGAATCGGTTAATGTGCCACCAATAGTATTCGTAACATTTGTTGTTACAGTAGTATTCATATTTGCTGGTGTTTCTAATTTTATATCACCTTTTGATGTAATAGTTAACTTACCAACAGTAGTAGTTGAATAATCTTTTTGTGCAAATACATTTAACTTATCCATAGTTGTAATACTTGTTTCGCCTGATACTGTAAGATCTTCTGTTTTACCTACTGTAGTATTTCTTAATCCATCAATAATTCTTGTCTCATCACCACCAACTCTTTGTACATAATTTCCTTGTGCATTACTTGCAAAGTCTTGAGCAATTTCTAAATGCTCTGAATTACCAATCTTACTTTGTCTTGATCCACGAATTAATTCTGTTTTATTTCCACTTACTTCAAGATGATAGTTACCTTTTACAAATTGTCTTAGGTTCCCATCAATTGTAATATTTGCATCACCCATAATATAAATGTTGTCAGATCCGTAAACAGCTTTATAGTTAGAGCCTACAATAGTAATTGTTTTATTACCATTTGCTTGATACTCTTCATTTGTACCAGAAGTGTGGTATGTGCTAATACGTTCATTACCAGGTGTGTCATCAATTTCTAAAACATGGCCACCTTCAGTTTCATGAACTTTATTATATGGGTACCTTGGAACAGCGTCATTAAATGGTTTAGGCATATCCCAAGTACCACGTTCATAATAAGCATCAGGTTCGTCTTGTACTACGCTTGTTAATTTATCTGGTATAGCAGTTTCAATTTTTTCTTTTCTTAAATTAACTCTATTTCGTGCAGAATAAGTATCATCGTATTCTTCTCCAATAGCGTTATATGGAGTATCAGGTCCTTCTAATCTACGAGGATTAATACCAAGAGGATCAGCAAATCCGGATTGAGGTAAACCACTAGGGCCAGCTTCTCCTACAACAGTACCCATAACCATAGGTTGCTGTTTAGATTCGCCATCCATATAGAATCCTACAACCCAAGATCCTTCAACAATACCAGTAGCACTTTCACCAATACCTGCACAAGCTGCTGATGTAACTGGCATCATAACTTGAGACCAAGGTAAAGATTCTGTAGGAATTTTAGTTTTATCAGGATCATGATCGCCATATATACGAACACGAAGACGACCCATACTATCTGGATCCATACGATCTTCAACTACACCAACAAACCATATCATACTATTTTGCATTATATTCTTCTCCAAGTCCATCACTTACTACTTCAAGTACCAAATTGTAATCACCTTTTGCTTGAATCATGTGGCGACACTTAGTAACTAAATGTCTTCCACTTCTTTTTTTATCTATAATTTGTTCTGGTTGCTTCTTATCATGCAACTGAGTCTTTGTAAACTCTAACTCTACAATAGATCCTACCTCAATATCAAAACGTCCAGGAACTTGTATTTCATATTTAAAGCTTGAAAGCATTCTATTATAGTTATTTGCAAAAGGCAAAATATTATTAGTAAGACTATTATAGTTTGAATGGGCTTCACCGAAATTACCTCCACTCGTAAAACTTATGCTCTTAATTGTGTCTTTATACTCATTAATTTTTTTACCATCAAAAGTATTTTTTTCATTCAATATAAGTTTTTCTTGTAGCCTAGGCTGATCGTCAAAATAATCTTCAACATTATATTCAAACTCAACAGCAAATTTTCTAGAAGTATCAACATTCATATAGGTAGACCCAAATGCTCCACCTTGAATCTGATTAATAATAATTCCACTGTTTACAATATCAAAATTAACTGGAGTCTGAGCAATTTGATCAAAGTTATCGTTTTGTCCTTCGATACTTTCTTTATTTTGTGAATGATACTTAAATGTTTCTCTTGATTCTCCTTTAAAGAGTGTATCAAAAGAAGTAAAGAATGATCCATTACGCCATGTGTTATAGCATACAATTGGAACATTGTTTTGATCTACAGCACGTTGCATAAGCCAATTAATAGCTTTATATGGATTCCAATTAGGAATAACACACTTATAAGTACCTGAAGATTTTTCTACATATCTTAATTCTGTATGTAAATAGTCTTCCATAATTGAGTTAACAATTTCATCAATCGTGCCTTCATACGCTTGTGATACAAGCTGTAGTACATTATAGAAATAAGCTTCCTCTACAAGTTCTATGGTATAAAACATTGTAAGATCAGTCGCACGATCTAAATTTACTACCTTTGATGTACGCATTTTAATTTCGTGGATGACATCACCACGTTGAATATCAGCTGTAATTAATTCTTGACCTGTAATTGGAAAGTTAGATAACAAACCACTACCATCAATAAGCATCATATCAGCTAGCAAAATTGGCTGACCAAGTTCTTCGTAAATATTAAATTCTACTACAAGGTCTGTAATATCGGTAGAAAGACCAGCAGTATTACTTAATACAACATTAGATACTTCAACATCATTTGGAGTTACTAATTGCTGAGAAGGCATTATTCTTTAATCACTTTTCTAAATTGTTTAACTACACGGTCAACAGCTTCTGGCCTGATAACTTTAATTCTTTTTCTTGTTTCGTTAAGTGCTTGCTCATATTGCAAATTAGTTACAATAGCAGCTCCGGCTGTATTACGTGGAACTGTAACTCCATCACCGTTTTCATAGTGGTGTGTAGCTTTTAATTTTTCAACTGACCCTGTAATAGTTGCTGTATCTCCAGATGTTTGTCCTTGAATAATCTCTCCCGCAGAAAAAGAACCAGTAATATCACCAACTTCAATCCAACCAAGAGAAGTATTTTTTCCTACAACAACTGCTGATGCTCCTGAAATAAGACCAGCTACTGTTTCACCATTTTGAAATTTATTAAAAAAGTCAAAGGTAGAAATATTAATCATGTTACCTTTATAGTCATGTTTAATTTTATCATTTAGATCAGCATTACTTAATGGCCAATCATCAATACTTTTTAATTCTGGATTTGCTACAAAGAAAGTCCAATAATAATTTGGAGTATCATATAGTTTCATAGATGTATGGTCGGGTCTTTCACCTTCAGGTATATCATAAAATCTATAAAAAGTAATATCATCCTTAAATTTTGTTACAATTTTTGCAAACCGGAAACTATCAACAATTATTCTTTTTTGGCCTGAGGCATCTAAATCATATTCAATCTCTGGAAAGTACCTAAAGTATTTCATTAGAATCCTCCGTCCATAATAGTTTTTCTATCCTGAGTAGCTGTTTCTTGGAAACTCATAGTAAAATCAATTTCTACTGGAGAACCATCTGGGAAAAAAGCTGGACCAGATGCTCCATAGTTAACCGATACTGATGTACAATATGCGTTTGCAAAATTAATTAGTTTAGCTTTACCTCCACCTTTTTGAACAAAATCGATTTTGAATATATCTGGGAATACAAATGTAGATCCACCTGCAATAAGTTCAGGATATGCATGTGCTCGTAATGTCTTAATCATCGCCTCAATAATGGCAGACTCAGCAGAGTTACTTGCCATAAATTTCCATGTAAGAGAAAGCTGTCTAAGAGCAGGAGCTTTAAAAAGCATTTGTGTTCGAGGGTTTTTAGTTTGCCCATTACCAATTGCAAGTACTGCAGCAAGGTTTGCTTCTGTAGTACCTGAACCAGCTTTATCAGCGGCCAACGCTCCAAAGTAACCTTTAAGTGTATCGATAAGACCTATGTCTTTACCTTCAGATGCTTGTTGAGCTGCACTTAACGCAGAACCTACAGCATTTGTAAAGTCAATGTTTTCATAAGCCAGTCCATCAGCAAATGTTACGGCTGATGGTGTATATAAATAGATTTGATGTAATGGTGAAGTTGATGCAGTTTGTTGAGCAACATTAGCCACTGCTTTTGCTGCATCTTTAACATTTGCATCAACTAAAGAATTAGATCGCTGAAAGATACCTATCCTGCACATCACAGGATGTTTTTCACTTAAATTGCGAGGATAAACAAATTTTGCCATGATTCTAATAAACCTTATTGAATTACTATACGATTATTTATATGACTTATAAAGGCCGTTACAAGGTAAAAAATATCTCAAAATATAAGGGAGATCACAAGAAAGTTGTATATAGATCTTCTTGGGAAAGAGCTGTATTCAAATTCTTAGATAATAAATCAGATGTTTCTGAATGGAGTTCAGAAGAATATGTTATCCCATATCGTTGTGGAACAGATAAACGCATGCATCGTTACTTCATTGATATTTATTTCAAAGATGCAGTAGGTCAAAAATGGCTAATAGAAATTAAACCAAAGAAACAGTGTCAGCCTCCAGTAAAACCGTCTAGAAAAACAAAGCGTTATCTTAATGAGGTAATGACCTATGTAAAAAATCAATCTAAATGGGACGCAGCTAGTAAATGGGCAGATGCTCGTGGATATAGATTTGCTATTTGGCATGAAGATACTTTGAAACAATTAGGAATTAAAATCCTCAAGGGATAGTGTATAAATAAAGGTATGGCAGATTCGTTTTTTGAAAAGTTACAACTACAAGCATTCAGAGCAGGCGTACAACCTCGTTCAGATGAATCGCAAAAGTGGTTTAGAAACAAACTTAAAAATATTGGACAAGTTAATAGACAAAAACTATTAAGGGATTCAGCATTGCAAAGGGTTGCGCGTCCACGTATGGGCGATATGTATATGTTCTTTTATGATCCAAAGCATAAAGAAACATTACCATATTATGATACGTTCCCTTTGATTATTATGGTTGAAAAAGCTCCTGGTGGATTCTATGGTTTGAATATGCATTACTTACCACCAGTACTTAGAGCTAAATTGTTTGATGGGCTTGCAAAGTCTGATGAAAGATACGATGAAAACACAAGATTTAGAGCTCGATATAGGTTATTACAATCTGTAAGAAAGCTAAAATATTTTAAGCCTTGCTTTAAACATTATCTTACAAAGCATGTTGAAGGAAGGATTTCGAAAGTAGAAGCACCTGAATGGGAAATTGCTTTATTTATGCCGACACAAAGGTTTAAGAAAGCTACAGCAACTCAGGTCTATGCTGATTCTAGGAAGGCGTACCGCTAATGGCATTACCAGCAAGTATTGATACAATTAAATCTACCCTTGGTAAACGAGGTGGAATAGCACCAGCTAATAGGTTTGCTATTTACATGAACTTACCTCTTATTTCTATTAACCCTGGATCTATTATTAGTAATATAGCTTCGGGTGGTGGATTTAATCCTATGTCTCTTATTAATGACCCACGAGATATTTCTTTACTATGTGAGTCATGCGCTTTACCCGGCCGGCAAATTACAACTGCTGACCACCAAACTAGATTGAAGATGGTTAAAAAGACTTATGGTTATCTTAATGAAGATGTAAACTTTTCTTTTCTTCTTACTGGTGACTATTATATTAAAGAAGTATTTGATTCATGGGCTAACTCTATTATTGACTTTGAAAAAGGTGTAGTCAATTATAGAGATGATTATGTTTCAGATGTAATTATACAACAATTAGACAAAAACAATATTCCAATTTATACATGCACATTACAAAATGCGTTTCCTACAACAATTTCTTCAATTGAATTATCAAACGCATCAGAAAATGCTATAGCAAAAGTAAATGTTACTATGTCATATGACGATTGGTCTGACTCTGCAAGTCTAGCTGGTACGCTAGTTGGAATTGCAGCTAATAAATTATTTGGTTAATTATAACAAGGAGTGAATGATGGCCCTGCCACAGCTAAATACTGCAACAAAGTATGAACTAAAAATGCCAAGTACTGGTGAGACGATTGAATATCGGCCGTACTTAGTTAAAGAAGAAAAGATCTTAATGATTGCAATGGAATCACAAGATCAAAAACAAATTATTCGTGCAACGAGGGATGTAATCCAAAGCTGTACGTTTGATAAGATTAATATTATGAACTATCCAATGTTTGATTTAGAATACGTATTTCTAAAACTGAGAACTAAGTCTGTAGGTGAAACAAGTAAACTAAAATTTGCTTGTGAAAAGTGTCAGACGCCAAATGATTATAATATTAATTTGGATGAATTAGAGCCAATTGGAAAAACTGTAGAGAATACTATTGCTCTTACAGATACTATTGGTGTTACAATGAAGTATCCTACAGTAAAGGATATGAATGATTCTACTTCAGAAGCCGAAATTGATCTTATTTTCGATATTTTGGTATCCTCAATTGATTCTATTTACGATGCGGAAAATGTTTATCCTGCGTCAGAAAATACAAAGGCGGAACTTAATCAGTTTATAGAAAATCTAAATCAGAAGCAGTTTAATAAACTGCAGGAATGGTTTGAAGCTATGCCAAAGTTAAAGAAGACAGTAGAGTTTACGTGTACGAAAAGTGATTGTAGCCACGAAAATAGTTTTGATATCGAAGGTATCCAAAGTTTTTTCGGCTAGCCCTTTCTCACGATAGTCTGGAAAATCATTTCCAAACTAACTTTGCTATGGTACAACACCATAAGTATTCTTTAACTGAATTAGAAACTATGGTGCCGTGGGAAAGGGAAATATACGTCCATCTCCTATTGGAACATATTAAAGAAGAAAATATAAAGTTGCAACAGCAGCAAAGGAAATAGATATGGCCGCGAAAAAATTAGAAGTTGGATCTAAATATGCTCATCTAGATAAAGATGGTGATGGTATTGTAAGTGATGATGAAATGATGATGGAGCAAAAAATGATTGAGTTAGAAGATATGCGAAGTGATATGGAAAATGAAGATAAGAAACAAGATGCACAAAGAAATATGGCATGGTTTGCTTTGTTTGGTATGTTACTATATCCCGCCTTTGTTATTATTGCAACACTTATTGGCTTAGATAAAGCTGCAACCATTTTAGGTGATATGGCTGCAGTATACTTTGTCTCTGTTGCTGCTATTGTTGCAGCATTTTATGGCAAAGAAGCTATGACTCAAAAAAGTAAAACACCAGCACCAAGGAAGTAAGTTATGTCAGAATTAGCTCCCATACTCGAAGAACTAGCCGAATCAAACGGTGAGATTGTAGTCCATACACGGAATTCAAGGCGACATCTTCTAGAGATCAAACCTCAGATTACTCAAATGACTACTTCAATTATGGAGTTAGTTGAGATACTTAAAGGCAATTCTCTATTAGATGAAGAGATGCGTCGAGAAATGTTAAGGAAACTAGATGCTCTTAAACCAGATGCTGGGCCAGTCGATCGTGGTATTAAAGATGCTGGCGCTGATGGTGGAGGAGGAGTAGGTTTACTTGGTGGTTTAGGTATTATGGCTGGACTTGGCGCAATTGCAGGTCTACTAGCTGGTCTCGTCAAAGGATATGTTACTGGTGTTGCGAAACTATTAGATGATGTTGCTTTAAGACCAATAAGAGCTTTCTTTAGAGTTATTGGTAATGGCTTTGGTAAAGTAAGAGATACAGCTAAACTTTTAGGAGAACGACTTATAAAATTTCTCCGACTAGATGACTTATTTGATGCAGCAAAAACAAGAGTAACTGGAAGAATTGCAAAGATTACTGATGGAATTGTTGATGGACTTCGTTTAATTAGAACTACTTTTGTTGAGGGTACACTTATTCAACGAGTAATTGATGCATTAAAAGGACCACTTAATTTTATTACAGATTCATTTAATAAAGGTATGGATTTAATTCGTCCGCTTTTTGCAGCTGAAACGAGTGTCTTTGGTAAAATTAGTGGATACTTTAAAGAATTCTTTTTATTAACAGACGAGGCTGGTGGTAAAGCAAAGAGCATTATTGCTACTATTACAGATGCTATCACTAAACCATTTAAGGGAATTAGAAATACATTCAATACGTTTACACCGTTCTTTGATGCTTTCAAACCAATTGGTGCTATCCTTGGTCGTTTACTTATTCCAATTAATATTCTTATTGGTATATTTGATGCTGGCTTTGAAGCATTTGACGCATGGGGAAAGGTTAATGGTAATATCTTTCAAAAGATTTTAGGCTCTTTAGTAGGAGCTCTTGGTGGTCTTATTGATGGACTTGTATTCCAAATCTTAGACCTTGGTAAATCTGCATTATCTTGGATTGCAGGAGCTCTTGGTTTTGAAGCCTTTGAAGCAAAGCTAGATTCATTTAGTTTCTCTGAATGGTGGAATAATATATTAGATGAATTGTACAAGTTTATTAGTGCACCAGTTGATACATTTAAAGAATGGGTTTCAAAAGGTAAAAAATTATTAAAAGATGTAATTGGTAGTCTTATGCCAAGTATTGATGCTTTCTTTAAACCAATACTAAGATCTATACTTCCAACAGGTGGATCTAAATCAGATGGCTGGTTTGGTTGGGTTAAAAAGGCTGTAAGTTCTGTTATTCCAGATGCTGTATATGATTATGCAGGTCTGAATAAGAAAACAGGTGAGCTTATTCCACAAGAGGTTCCAACATCAGGACAAGAACTAAATGCCGAAGAAATGAATAATGCTGAAATGAAACGTATGCAGCAAATAGTTCAAATCAATGACAATAAAAAGACTGATCCTATGGCACAGAGGAATGGTACTAATACAACTGTGGTTGGTACTAAAGCTACTGCTGGAAGAAACAACTCAGACAAAACATATTCTGTAGGTTAATAGATACAAAAAGGCCCCAGAGAGAAAGGAAAAACTCTGGGGCCTTAGTGCAACTAGCTGAAGTGTTTAACCTTCTTGTGCTAGTTTAGCAAAGTAACTCATAGTATCATCATCGCTATCA
>Ga0181421_1000538_pt1 | contig 11095 bp, 7 predicted proteins | sample 44SPOviralmetaG_FD_130146 | JGI IMG/M metagenome (GOLD analysis project Ga0181421, IMG submission 130146) | Marine viral communities from the oligotrophic San Pedro Time Series (SPOT) site, San Pedro Channel, CA, USA - 44 SPOT_SRF_2013-06-19 | ecosystem: Environmental > Aquatic > Marine > Strait...
AATTAACAGTTGATAATATAACATTAATAGGATATTTTGTGGCGTGTTTTACTGTCATTATATCAGCAATACAATTGGGTCTAAGTAATCAAAGTGTTTCGTTTCTTACTTTAGGAATTACATATACCTTGATAACTTTATCTTTATCAACAAGATCCCTTTTTTTCATATTTTTAGAGATATTTACATCTACGTGTATTATTGAACTGTTGTTTCAACTTGGTTTTGAAAATGTCTCATGGGTCATAGTTTTTCTATTACCTCTTATTACAATTGCTCACAGCATTTACTTTCTTCTTTTTTATTTGTCTTAGTATGATTTATAAAAAGTATAAATACAATCTAAATATATAGTATATTAATGATAAATCAAAAAGAGCATAACAAAATTGCATGGACTGTTATTGATAAAATGTTTACTAATGATTATAATCATTTAGTAAACCATCATTTAACGTCTTACAATAACTTTTTTTCTGAAAAAATAAAAAATGTTTTGAAGGACAATAATCCTTTGACAATATTTAAAGATTTCAATAAAGATCCAATGATAAATGATTATAATCTCAAGTGTTTTATGTATATTGGGGGTAGAGATGGATCGAAATTATACTACGGGAAACCCGTATTATATAATAATGAAAACGACCATATAATGTTTCCGAATGAGGCTCGATTAAGAAATAAAACATATGGATTCAATATTTATTACGACATTGATGTATCCTTTGAAATAAATGTAGAGGGAACTGTGATAAAAAAGGAGTTAACGTTGCAAAAAGTAGCTTTAGGTATGTTTCCGATAATGTTGCATTCAGATATGTGTATATTGAAGAAATTAACACCTCAAGCAAGATTTAATAGTGGAGAATGTGTGAATGATAAAGGGGGGTATTTTATAATTGACGGAAAAGAAAAGGTCGTTGTTTGTCAGGAACAGTTTGCGAACAATGCTATTTATGTGAAAGAAAATGTAAGTGACGAATATAGTTACGGTGCAGAAATTAGATCTGTTTCAGAAAATACATCAAAACCAATACGTACAACGTCTGTAAGGATAGTAAAACCAAGTGCAACTAAATCGAACAATAATATTGTAGTATTGATTCCAAATGTTCGTTCTCCTATACCATTATTTATTGTGTTCAGAGCACTTGGTGTAATATCAGACAAGGACATTATACATAGATGCTTGTTAAATATGGAAAAGTATAAAGATTACATTGAATTATTTTTGCCTTCTATTCATGATGCAGGCCATATATTTACTCAAGAAAATGCTATTAAGTACATATCTACATTTACAAAGCACAAAACAATACCATCTACGATGGATATTTTAATTAATTACTTCATTCCTCATATGGGAGAGTTGCATTTTACTCAAAAGTCATTTTTCTTAGGACACATGGTTTTTAAATTACTTAGAGTTATGAAAGATGTAGATAAACCAACCGATAGAGACAGTTTTAAATGTAAACGCATTGAAACTACAGGTTCTTTACTGAATGATTTGTTCCGCGAATATTATCAAGAAATGATTGCAGAAGTGAGAAAACGATTTGATAAAGAATATTATTTCAAAGAAAAAGGTAACATTTATGAAGGCGAAGATTTCACTAATTTAATTGAAAATAATTATATAAGCTTTTTCAAAGAAAAGGGATTTATTGTACAGGCTGGGTTGATGAAGGCGTTCAAAGGACAGTGGGGTTCCAAAACCTACACAAGTAAAGAAGGTATAGTACAAGATTTAAACAGATTATCTTTTAATTCGGTTGTGGCTCATTGTAGAAAGTTGAATTGACCCCTAGATCCAACCGCGAAGATTGTGGCGCCAAGGTTGTTACATAGTTCACAATTCGGATTAATTGATCCTGTAGATACACCAGACGGTGGTCATATTGGGTTGCATAAGTATATGGCGATTTCCACAGTGATATCGAATTCTACATCGATTGTAGATATGGTAAAATGGTTAGAAAATAACGGAATAATTCCTTTGATTCAAATAACATTATTTGAGGCAGAAAGGGAGAGTAAGGTTTTTGTTAATGGATCATGGATCGGTATAAGTAAAAGTCCATTTGAATTGTGTAAAAAGTTTAATGTGTATAAAAGAAATGGATTAATTCCGTTATATTCGACAATAGCTTTTAATATTAAAGATAATACAATAGAAGTGTTTTGCGATTCTGGTAGATTACTAAGACCAATATATCACATATCAGACGACAATAAGCCAAGTTATATTGACGCTCTTGATAAATACAAAGGAATGAAGTGGATAGATATGGTTAATGGAAAAGTATTTTCGAAAGAAAATACTAACATTAATTACACTGAAATATTGAAGGTCCTTGACATATACGGTTCGTCGAAAACTGCATTGAAGGATATGGAAAAGGAACAAGGAATTATAGAATATATAGATTCGTCTGTTATGAATACATCTTTTATAAATACTTATGATTTTGCATTTTCAAAGAAGTACACACATATGGAAATTCACCCATCGTTGATGTTGGGAATAATGGGGAATCAGGTAATATATCCAAATCATAATCCAGTATCAAGAGATTTGTTTTCTTGTGGTCAAAGTAAACAAGCGATTTCGTTGTATAGTTCTAATTATCAATATCGTACAGATAAGATGTCTGTAATACTAAATTATGGTCAAATACCATTAGTGAAATCAAGATATATGAAATATATAAATAATGAGGAACATCCATATGGGGAGAACGTGATTGTTGCAATAATGTCTTATAATGGCTATAACGTAGAAGATTCTATTTTGTTTAATGGGGCATCGATAGATAGGGGGTTATTTAGAACCACATACTTTTCTACATATGATGATAAAGAAGAAGTTACTGTTGAAAATGATGTAATAAAATCATCAACTACCTTTTCAAATATTGAACAATATGAAAATTTGGAAAATAATCTATTAGGATTCGAATATCATAATTTGGATGAAAATGGTTTTATTAAAGAAGAAACACGTGTTCATGACAAAGTTGCCATTATAGGTAAGGTTACAAAAGTAGATGACAGTATAATTAATAAATCAACTAAAGTTAAAAAAGGCCAACTGGGTGTTGTTGATAAAGTATTCGTTTCAAACAACGGAGTTGGCTATCGTAATTGTAAAGTACGTATTCGAGAAGAGCGAATACCTAGTATAGGTGATAAGTTTTGTTCTCGATGTGGTCAAAAAGGAACTGTTGGACTGATAATATCGGAACAAGATATGCCATTTACATCAAATGGCCTTCGACCTGATATTATTATAAATCCGCATGCTCTACCGTCGAGAATGACAATAGGACAATTAATAGAGACAATTACAGGAAAAGGGTCTGCTTTGTTGGGAAGTTTTGCTGATTGTACTGCTTTTGAAAATACTGGTATGGATAATTTCCGAAAAGTTTTAACAAACAAAGGTTTTCATTCGTACGGAAACGAAGTATTATATGATGGGCTTACTGGAAATGAAATAGAAACAGATATATTTATTGGCCCTACATACTACATGAGACTAAAACATATGGTAAAAGATAAAATAAATCATCGTGCGGGAGAACCTAGGGAAAGTCTTACACGCCAAACTGTGCAAGGTAGAGCTAATGATGGTGGATTACGTATTGGCGAAATGGAGCGCGACGCATTAGTTTCGCACGGTATAATGACTTTTTTAAAGAATTCGATGGTTGACAGAGGAGACAAATATTATTTAGCAATATGTAATCATTCTGGTACAATTGCTATATGTAATTCATCAAAGGACATTTTATTCAGTCCATATGTAGACGGTCCTATAACTTTTGACGATATTGATTTAATGAATTCTAACTATTATAAATCATATACAACTAAATTTGGTAAAGAATTTAGTATTATACAGATACCTTATTCTTTGAAGCTATTAATGCAAGAATTAACTACTATAAATGTTCAAATGCGTATTATTACGTCAGATAATGTAGAATGTTTAACAACAAAGAAATCAAATTCTTACTCAATATCTGGTAAAAAGATTAGTGAACAACTAAAATATATAACTAATGCTGAATCAATTAAACCAAGTTCTGGTAATAATGAAATAAGTGACATGGATGCAGAACTTGAACCAGAAGAAGAAATGAACGACGATTATTATAATTTAAATGAATCCATTGTCCAGCATAATGTTTTCAACGTAGGTGATACTGTTATTCATAAACCTTCTAAATCACCACGCCCATGGAAAATAAAAGAAATAGATAATTTAAAGAAACGCGATAATATCATCATTTTTACATTACTTATGGGTAATTTGAGCGACCATCAAGATTTACCACCAAACTCTGTGATACAAGAGAAAATTTTGAATAAATCAGATCAAACATATAGGACACCTGTATTTTTGACAGTATCCATCGATGATATAATGCATTTTGTAAAAGATAATAACATAATAATTAATAACAATAATGTAAATATTGGTAACGACTCCAGTGAACAAATATTATCACAGAATGAAGAAATAGCTAGTGTTGTTAAAAAAGAGGATTCTTCTCAAGAAGAAGGTGGTAACGCTGGACAACAAGACAATGATGATGAAAATAACGAAACAAAGCCAATTAGTGGATCTATAAAAACAATAAAATTGAATTAAAAAATATTCTGAATAATTATATAAACTATGAGTGAAGTATTTACGAATAATATTACTGAAATACATACGTCTAGAAAAAATTTACTTAAACAACTTATCAAGGGTGGATATAATGTAACTTCATATGAAAATACATTAAGTGAAATTTATTATATGGAGACGCATAATGAACTAGATTTTACTGTATCTAGTGATAATGGAAATACTGCAATCATTAAGTATTTTTTGAATAAGACGATTAAAGCCAACATGCTACAAAATATTACATTAGAACTTTTCACTGAAGATGGATTTGATCCAAATGCTAATATTATAATACTCATAGTTGACAGCGAACCAAATGCAAGTGTTCAGGATACTGTAAAACAAATTTATGCTGAAGAAAATGTATGTTTTATAATTTACAATATTAAACGATTGTTTTTCAATATCCAAGAACATAAAATGGTACCCGAACATAGAGTGTTGTCAGAAAAGGAGAAATTAGCTTTTTTTGAAAAGTACTCTATTACCAATCCCAAAAATGAATTACCTACGATTTCTAGGTTTGATCCAGTATCTTTATCTATCTTTATTAAGCCTGATGAAATATGTGAGATTACTCGGTATACTATAAATGGAATTCAAAGTAAATATTATAGATTGTGTGTAAATACGTAGTATAAAAAATCTGGTTATAATATATATTAAGAATGTCTTTTATTTATGCATCACTTGATAACCAAACTCCGTATTTACACACTGAAACGGACTATGATAAAGATTCGGTTGTAGATGGATACTTAAAATACAAATATGAAAATCCATCTTTAAACAAAAATAAAATTTCCGATTATAAAAGAAATAAAAATACTATTGTTGATGATATATTGAGGTATAACTATCAGAAATTTACAAACGGTCAGCTTACATTGGCAGTGATATCTTTAATTATGTTCAATTACAACATTATTTCTAGATAATTCAAAGTGTGATTGATTATAAATATATTTATATTTACATAATATAAATATATGGGTAGTCTAAGCCCCCCTAGTAAGATTGCAGATGATTTGAATAATAATTCTTCATATTGGCTTTATACCACCGATAGTCCAAAGAATAGTACAGAAATGAAACATATAGCTCAATTAAACAGTTTTGATTTTATCAATAATGTTGAACTTAGTGTGTTAGGTGAAAACGAATCGAATTTAAAAGAAATTATAGGTAATTTAGAGGATGAGAATACTTCGCCCATTTTTTTAGTTTATGATAATGTTGTAAAAATAATTTATTATGATCCAACTATTAACGCATTAGGAACAGATGTAGGTGGTTCTGTACTACAATTCAGTAGTAGTTCGTTAGTATTAAATGATGCCGGCGATAATTTAAGTAAACACGCTATTTTTATAAAAGAAAACGAAGATAAAACAAGTAAATATGAATTGCTAGAGGATCAAGTAAAAAATAATATAATTAGCGCTGAAAATCAAAATAGTGCACTTCAGTACATATATATTTTTCTTTTGTTAATAAGTATTTTGTCGTTGATGTACAATTTTGATAAAATTAAACTTTCGCATATTGCATTTTTGATATTTTTTATAGGTTATGGTATTTTTTACAAATATATTTCAATGTTCATTGTAATACAATTCAAAGATGTTATGAATTCTTTGAAATATACAGATTCAACAACACAATTATTATCATATCTTAAATTAGTATTGATAGCTACAGTATCTTTCCTCGTTCCGTTATTATCGTTAATGTTATTTAATACAACATATGATGTGCCCTTATCTGATGCAACTGATTATACAAAATCAGTTATAGATAATGCAGTTGATTATAGTAGCGGTATAATAGAAACATCTAGAGACACATTAAATGATGGAGTTTCTTCTTTATCTGATGGTGTTGATAGTGTAAAAAATAATGTAACCGATGCTGTAGGAACAGTTTCTAATACAGTAGGAAATATTGGAGAAACAGTAAGTAGTTCAGTTAATACAATATCGGACCAGGTAAGTGATGGATTAAATAGAATAACACCTGCAGCCCAGCCAACACCAATATCATCAACAACTCCTCAGCCACAATCATAATAAAAGCACAATGGTTTTAAAACGTGTCTTCGCCGTCATCTGATTTAATACTAATTCCAACCCATCCTTGTTTTCTTTTTTCACCATCTAAAATTCGCTGTGGTTTTCCGAACTTTTTATTCATATAATCTTTCAATTCTTGTCCTTTTGGGACTTTACCACCGTATAAACTGATATACCAATCTTTAAAATCTTCTTGTACCTCGCTCCAAATAATGAATTTTGTTTCATCTGTTTTCTCGATTCTTTCTTTAACATAACCATCAAGATAATCTTGCGAATTTCTATATTCGCCACTCTTTGCTAGAACTCTTTCACAATCATCTACTATACCTTGAGTTGTTTTTACACGTTCTATCAACATTGACATAAATACTTCTTTCCACAATGGAAATTTCGAATCTAATTTTTTGTCGACTTCAAATTGATAAGGTTCTTCAGGATCGTCATCAATATTTTCTTTTTCTTTGAATTTAGCTAAAAATTCACAAACGCGAATACGACGCCATGTACCATCATCATTACTTGGAACATCTAATAGTGTATTTAAACATACTACCAATTTAAACTGAGGTTGAAATGTGATGGTATCTTTGTACAATCCTCTACAAGTGATTGGATCACCACCAGTGTATTCTTTTAGTGGACCTTCGATAATTTTATCACCTTTAGACGGTTCTTGCATTACGGCGTATCTGACCCCTTGTAATTGAACAAGTTCTGGACTCACTTGACCGGCTTTCGCCCTTCCTCCTGTAACAGCAGTGACTGGTAGGGTACCTTTGTAATCACCTAAACATTGTGTCATTAATTCTACCAATTTAGATTTACCATTACGACCAGAGCCAATATACATATTAAATGTTTGATTTACATTTGTTCCGTGTAATGTTGACGCTAAGTGATCCCACATATATCTTCTCAGATCATCTACAGGAAATAGTTTTTCCATAAAATCATTTACTTCATCTATGATTTTTGTATCACATTCGTTTATTGGTATGTAATTGATTTTTGTACATTTGGTTATATAGTCGCTGCACCGGCCTTCTCTAAATTCATTTTCATTGAAATCAAAAACGCCATTATTAAAGCATAATAACAATGGGTTATTATTCAAGTTTTCTTCGAAATGTGGATCGAAAAACATTTCTTGAACTTCACGCATGATGTTGTTTTTCGGTTGTGTGTTTCTTAGTTTAGTGCAAATGCTAGCGCAATTCTTTAATCGTGTTTGATTTTTCTTGGTCATAAGCTCGTCGTCATCATTTACACCAAACTGACTGGACAAATCTTTTAGGTGTTGAAAATATAGATTGTATACCTCTTCTGATAGTCTCATTCTTAATGTGCTACCTGCTTCAATTTCACACCATTTATGTCCTTTAAATTCAAACCATACATTTTTTTTGATGCTAACACACATATATTTATCTTTGTACAAACATTGAACAACTTTCGCGATCTCGTGATCATTCACTTCTTTGCTAGGATCAATACTTTGTTCAATCTCATTTGAAATGGAAACATGTTTTACTTTGTTGAAGTCTTCTTCTGGTGCATCGATTTGAGCCCAATACCGAATAGATTTCCACGTTAAACTGTGAGGGTCTAATGAATCCCATCGCGTTTTCAAGTCATCGATGTTATCAAAATTAAAGTTAGATGCTTTACTACTTAGTTTTATGAAGGTTAAAAATAGTCTGGGATCGGTAGCATTTAATGCCATTGCTACCTTGATCCATTTATCATAAGAACCACTTTCATAATAAGATGATGGTAAAATGAGGGTGTATAAATGACATTCTTTAATATAAAATTCATGTGTCTCGAGCGAATCTATCATTTCGGTAATTTTTAAGTCAAGTTCCATTTCGTTTTTAACTTGTAATACATCGTCTATATTTATTTGTTTAACAGTCATGTTGAGTTTCTTTTTGGGTTTAGATTTATGTGATTCGATAAGTTTGTTTGTGAGTTGGGTGTTTTCGAGTTTTGGATGTTCAGTGTATTGAACAGATAGTCTTTGAAAAAGTTCGAAAGGCATATCTTTATTGGCTGGAACTGGTTGGGGTTCAGAATCAAATTCATCCATATCTTTGTCATAATGTACTTCCAGCATCTTTTTTAATTTATATGGTTTGTTACCAGGTTTTAAAGAACCGTATAATTGCCAAGGAGTAGATTTATTTGCAATACCTTCATCATATACTTTTTCCCAAGTATTCATTAGTGGTAAATCTGAGTGTTTTTGGATACTTTCTAAAAATCCATTTCGAATATATGTACATATTTCTTTGTTGACATTGACACCAATAATAATGTGAATACCATCTTTTGTTACTCCATCGTCTTTACATATGTTTACCGTGTCCTTTTCAAATATGTATATAGTGAATTTCTTGTTGCATATTGTTAATTTTTTGAGTTCGTCCAATAATAATGCACAATAAAGACCAATATCATCATCGCTATGTTGTCGACTGTCTATTTTATTTAAATCATACCTGAAATCGAAATCAATACAAACAGGACCACAATCTTTTTGCTGATATTCAGTCAAATATTCGACTTCGCCTTTTTTAATCACATGTTTATAATATTCTTTATGAAAGTTTAACAAATCATTATCAAGAATAGTATAAGAACCACCTGTAACTTTGTGCTGTTCGCTTTTAATTCTAGTATGTGTTATTTCAGATTGATTCTTTCTGAATAATGATTGTAGTAGTTGTTTAAATGTCATGTTTCTGTTAATATCTATACATAAGATATTTTTAATTCAATTTTAAATATACTAATCGAAAAAAATGGGAAACTTATGAGCATAAATCCCGTTGATTTTTATAATTTGAAATTTTATTTCAAATAATACTAATATATGAAATTCTTAGGCTTTCTTTTTGACATCAGTGACTATATAATGATATGGTTTGAACCCCTTTTTACCGCACTTGTAGGTGTATTTACATAACTTTCTTTTTTTGTGGGCTTTGCATTTATATGTGTATTTACATTTGCCTTGTTTAGAACCGGTCTTAGACTTTTTGCTAGGGCATTTGTAAGTGTAAGTACATAATTGCTTCTTTTTCTGTGGTTTGCATTTGTAACTGTATTTACATTTACCCTTTGTGATTTTGCCTTTTTTTGATCGTTTTCTGCCTCCTCCGCGTGACGTATCCATGGGTGCGCCTCTGGTTGTGGATCTGGATGGTGTGCGTCTGGGTGCAGTTGGGGGCGCTGATGCGCGTCTGGGTGCAGTTGGGACCGCTTGCGTGGTTGAGTCTGCTGAGGCTGCTGGTTCACGTGCGAAAATACTTGGACTTTTGTCAGTATAGTCTGGACTCTTCATACGTTCCGCGACTTGTTGACTAGTAAGCGCTCTAAGTTGCGGCGCAGGAGGATAAAAACTAGATGGGACGGCAGGAGGAAACTGTGCTGGTGGGCCCGCGGGTGGAGCTGTAGCCGAACATGTTGTCATTTCTTCTATTGCTGTTTCTTTTGTAATTGTTTCTCCTAAACGAGTTATTAGCGCATTATGACAAACATCCTCGTCAGTTCCATGTAAAAGCACGTAGGCAAGATAAACTAATGGGGCGTTGTTACGTCCCGGATTGATAATATCATGTGGTACCGGTGCATCAGGATGCCGTAGTTGATATAATGCGATATATAATCTTTGTAGATGTGCTGTTGTTGCTGCGCCACTAAAACGGCTACCTTGACTCATACCTTCAGTTCCATCCACAAATCCTTGGCCTGATGGACCCTGGGTGTTTAATAGCGCAGCACTTATTGAGTCGTAAAGTTCTTCTTTATTATCACTTTGAATAATTATCCCTGGATACATAGTAGAAAAGGCATGTAGTTGTTGGTATGTGGCGTCCATAGTACGTTCAAGGTTTTCTAGTTCATCATCCCTTTTATTATATGCACGTTGGATTAAGAGTTTCATTTTACCCATTCTGATTACTCCTGCTTGGAACGCACTACTTAATATTTTTCTCAAGTCTGCTGCATAATTATCGGTCTCCTCAGTCATTTCTCTTCCTCTTTTGGCGGGTCTTTCGTTCATTATATATACTATAAAACTATATAAAATTTCAGTTGTAATATATGGAGAAATGTCGTCTTTGGCTAAATCAACACGATCTAGATTAATAAAGGACATTAAAGAAATGATGAAATATTCTGACACTAATAATAATATATATTACAAGCATAGCGAAGATGATTTATTAACTGGATACGCACTAATAATTGGGGACGAAGATTCTCCTTATAGATATGGAAATTACATGTTTAGATTTACATTTCCAGAAGATTATCCTTTTTCACT
>Ga0181421_1000541_pt1 | contig 11089 bp, 16 predicted proteins | sample 44SPOviralmetaG_FD_130146 | JGI IMG/M metagenome (GOLD analysis project Ga0181421, IMG submission 130146) | Marine viral communities from the oligotrophic San Pedro Time Series (SPOT) site, San Pedro Channel, CA, USA - 44 SPOT_SRF_2013-06-19 | ecosystem: Environmental > Aquatic > Marine > Strait...
GAGTAAAATTATAGAAACAGGCTCTGATTCAAGAGTAAAATTATTAAGTGGAGTTGAACAATTAGCAAATGCAGTTGTTACAACTTTAGGACCTAATGGACGTAACGTAGTAATTGCACAACAGGGTGGTATGTTACCTCAATCAACTAAAGATGGTGTTACAGTTGCAAAAACAGTATCATTAAAAGATCCAGTTGAAAATTTAGGCGCACAAATGGTTAAACAAGCAGCTGTGCAAACAGGTGATTCTGCAGGTGATGGTACAACAACATCAACTTTATTAGCTAAAGAATTAATTGCGGAAGGTATGAACCATTTATCTCAAAAACATAATGCTGTAGCAATTAAAAGAGGAATGGATAAAACAGCTAAATCTATTGTTAATCATTTAAAAGAAATGTCAGTTGACATTTCATCAGAAGATCAAATTAAACAAGTTGCTACAATTTCAGCAAATAATGATATAGAAGTAGGAAATTTAATTGCAGCGGCAATGGATAAAGTAGGTAGAGAAGGAGTTGTAACAGTTGAAGAAAGTAAAACACACGAAACTACATTAGAAACAGTTGAAGGTATGCAATTTGATAGAGGTTATAAATCACCATATTTTGTAACTGATAATTCAACAATGCAAGCACAATTAGATGACCCATATATTTTACTATATGATGGTAGAATTAGTGCTGTAAAAGAATTATTACCTATTTTAGAAGCAGTTTCACAACAAAATAAATCATTAGTTATAATATCTGAAGACATTGATGGTGAAGCATTAGCCGCTATGATTGTAAATAAAATGAGAGGTATTTTAAAATGTTGTGCTGTTAAAGCTCCTGATTTTGGAGAAAGAAGAACACATATATTAGAAGATATAGCTACATTAACTGGTGGTACTTTAATTTCTAAACAAAAAGGTCATCGTTTAGATAAAATTACATTTGACCAGTTAGGTACGGCTAGAGGTGTTACTATTGAAAAAGAAAAAACAACAATTGTTGATGGTAATGGTACTGAAGAAGAAATAGCATCTCGTTTAAATGAAATTAAAGATCAAATTGAAAGAGCAAGCAGTAATTATGCAACAGAACAATTACAACAAAGATTAGCAAAAATGGCTGGTGGTGTTGCTGTAATTAATGTAGGTGGTTTTACTGAAACAGAAATGAAAGAACGTAAAGATAGAGTTGATGATGCATTACATGCTACAAGAGCTGCTTTAGATGAAGGTATTGTTGCTGGAGGTGGTGTTGCTTTATTAGAAGCTAGAGATAAATTAAGAACAGCAAATCAATTAGTTTGTGAAGGTGATGAAACAATTGGAGCTGAAATTTTATTAAATGCAATTGAAAAACCATTTATTCAAATTCTTAAAAATGCAGGTATAGATAAATATCATGCTATATTAGCAGCAGTAGAACATGATTTTAAAGGTTATAATATTAAAACCGAACAATATGTGGATATGATTGAAGAAGGTATTATAGATCCTACAAAAGTAACTAGGACAGCATTAGAAAATGCGGTATCAGTTGCTGGAACAATGTTAATAACAGAATGTACAATTGTTGATGATCCTGAAAAAAATAAAGAAACAGATCCAATGTCAATGATGCCAGGAATGTAATATGTGGTATACTTTTAATTATCTTTTAATTGGTGTTATTTTTACTTTTATAGTAGATTTATTTTTAAGTATGTCTCAAAATAACCCTACAGTTAAAGACATATCAGAAGATTGGCACAATGAACAAAGAATAGCATGTGTTATATTATGGCCTATAGGTGTTCTTTGGTTTATAGCATCTTTTATAAAAAATATATTTAAATAATGGAACTTTGGGTAGAAAAATATAGACCAACAACTTTAGAGGAGTATGTAGGTAATGAAACGATTAAAAATAAGATAGCAGATTATCTCAAACAAGGATCAATACAAAACTTACTATTCTATGGAGTCGCAGGTACAGGTAAAACTACATTAGCTAAATTAATTGCTAAAAATTTAAATTGTGATTTATTATATATTAATGCTAGTGATGAAAGAGGTATAGACACAATTAGAGATAAAATCATACCATTTGCTTCTAGTATGAGTTTTAATGATGTTAAAATTGTTATATTAGATGAAGCAGATTACATTACACCACAAGCACAAGCAACCTTACGTAACACAATTGAAGCTTGTAGTGCAACAACTAGATTTATATTTACTTGTAATTATCTTGAACGTATAATTTCTCCACTACAGAGTAGATGTCAAACATTTGAAATTACACCACCTAGTAAATTAAATATTGTTAAACATTTAAAAGATATTATTGATGGAGAAAATATTAAGGTAAAGGCAAATGATTTAGCAATAGTAGTTAATAACTTCTACCCTGACATTAGAAAAATAATTAATACAATACAAGGTTCTATTATTGATAATCAAATTAAAATTGACAACGATTCACTTAAAAACACACAATTAGGTGGTTTAGTAGTTGACGCATTAATTAGAAAAGCTAAATTGTCAGAAATCAGACAAATATTAGCAGATTCAGGTTCAAGAGAATTTGATGATTTATTTAAGTATATTTATGACAAATCATCAACGTTATTTGGTGATAAAGAAGGTGAAGCAATACTTATTATTGCTAAATACCAATATGAATATACATTTGTATTAGAAAAAGAAATTTGTATAGCTGCAATGTTAAATAAACTAAGAAATTTATGTTAAAAATACCAGTAATAAAAGGGAATATAGAAAGAGCTTTAAAATTATTTAAACGTAAGTTCAAACAGACAGGAGCTTTAAAAGAAGTTAGAGAACGTAAAAATTTCACTAAACCCTCTTTAAAAAGAAAAATACAAAAAGAAAAATCAATTAAAAGAGATAAATATAAAAGAGATAATGATGAATAAAATAAAAACCCCTAAAAAAGATTTAAATAACGACAGGTGTGTGTCATGTAATGAATTAACACCTTATACAAAAGATACATCTATTTACGTAAGAGAATTTTATGTAGAAGGTGGAGGACAATTATGTAAAAAATGTTATAAAAAAATATACAATGAATAGAGAACAACCAGGATTAAATGTAGATTTTAGCCAAACAACGGCTGAAGTTTGTGAGTCATGTGAGAATGATACATTTACACAAGTATTTAAAATGAGAAAATTATCTGCATTATTATCTCCTACAGGACAAGAATCTATGATACCCATTCAAGTATTTGCTTGTGCTAAATGTGGTTATATTAATAAAGGTTTTTTACCAAAAGAATAATGAACCCATTCGAACACGTAAAAAATTTACATACTAAAAAAAGACGTTGGGAAGACTTTAATGATGAAGAAAAAAAATCATTTAATGTTTTTATAATTAATAAGACTTTAAGTTTTAATCCTAATTATCTTAATATAGTTAATATGGTTCAAAATTACACAGGTTTAAATCAAGTGTTATCTCAAAAAGAAGTATTTAATTTATATTATTCACTTTTACCAACTAAATTTAGATTTTATAGATGGATTAAAGGAGAAAAAACTAAAAAAGATAAAGAAAAAGCAGAATATTTGGCTATCCACTTTAATGTTAGTACAAGAGAAGCATATGATTATTTACAAATATTAGATAAAAAAACAATAAAATCAATAATTAAAAATTATAAAAATGACACATCAAGAAAGACTATACAGAGCATTAAAAAGTGAATGCCAAGCAGATGTTAATGAAGCATTATTAACATTAGATATGTGTATGACAAATTCAACTGCAATCGGTGAACATACATCAAAACATTTTTTAGAAGAAGCAAGTAAATCATTACATAAACTAACAGAAGCTGAAGATAGATTAAATACATTAGAATCTTATGTAAAAGGATCTAGCTTATTTAATAAAAATAATTAATTAAAAATGTCAGATATTAAATTCACAAAAGAAGACAACGAAGCAGTAGAATGGTGTGAAAAATCATACCCAGAATTAACTGCTGAATATAAAAAAATTATGATGGAGCAATATATTTTGTTCTGTAAAAAACATCGTAATTATGGTACTGGTAACATTAATGTTGGTACAAATTTAGACACAGATGGTGATGTTAAATTAGCATTAACAGGTTTATGGTTCAGAATGAATGATAAAATCCAACGTCTAAGACAATTAGTTATAAATGGAGAACCAGACACAGTAGGTGAATCATCAATAGATACTTACCAAGACTTGTCAGTTTATGGTATAATAGCTCAAATAGTTTCTCAAAGGAAATTCAAGTAAAACTTGGCTAAGCCAAATATTTTTCGTATCTTACCGGTATGAATATAATAGAAAACATTAGTAAAACTGTAGTCCCTGAAATGGATTGGGCTACGGAAAAAAACATCAGTTACACACAATTATCCGCTTGGATGGAATGTCCCCACAGATGGGCAGAAATGTACATTGATAAAGTTAAAACACCACCTAATATTTATTTTTCGTTTGGTACCGCAATGCATGAAACTCTCCAAGAATATATGGAGTTGATGTATAATAAAGGTCAGCAACATGCTGACGAATTTGACGCACATAAACATTTCCAAGAAGGTTTTTTAGGTCTATATAAAGGTGACGTTGAGAAAGTAGGAGGTGTACATTTTGCCACCCAAAAAGAATTAATCGAGTTTACAAATGATGGTTTAGAAATTATTGATTTCTTCCTAAAATACAGACAAGATCACTTTCATAAGCATGGTTGGAAATTATTAGGTATTGAAATGCCTGTATTATTAGCACCACATGAAGATTACCCAAATGTTAAATTAATGGGTAAATTAGATTTAGTTATGTTCGATGAAACAATGCACAGAGTAGTTATTTGGGACATTAAAACATCGACTCGTGGTTGGACTAAATACGATAAAAATAATAAAATAAAAACATCCCAAATGGTAATGTATAAAAAATATTTCGCAGAACAATATAATATACCTGTAGATAATATTGATGTTAGATATTTTATAGTTAAACGTAAAATACCAGACAACCCAAAATACCCTATAATGAAATCTCGTATTCAGAAATTTGAACCATCAAGTGGTAAAACAACACAAAACAAAATGGTTAAAAACATGAGGGCATTTATAGAAGACGTATTCATTGACGGGTCTCATATGTATGACACAGATAATATAGACACAATTCTAGCAAAAACAGACAAATGTAAGTCTAAATGGTGTCAAACATGTAGATAAAATGAAAGAACGTATATTTCCATTCATAATAGCGCTTTCAGCGCTATCTGTGTCCGCATCAGCAGCTTTTTACTCTGTATTTGGTTTAGCCCATTTATTTGCGGGAGCTAGCACACAAGTAATAATAATGGCAGGTGCTTTAGAAGTAGCTAAATTAGTTGTAGCTTCTCTTTTATATCAATATTGGGATACTATTAATAAGTTACTTAGAGCGTATTTTGTAATAGCAACTTTTACCTTAATGGTAATCACATCAGGTGGTATTTATGGTTATTTGTCAGGTGCATATCAAGAAACAGCCACACAATCAGAATTTTTAGACAAACAAGTAGCAATTATAGATCAAAAACGAACTAGATTTATAGAACAAAGAGATGATCTTAAAATTACAGTTAAAGAATTAACTACGGCTCTTTCAAATCCTACTATGATACAGTATGTAGATAAAGAATCAGGTCAACTAGTTACTACAACTTCGTCTCGCCAGCGTAAATTATTAGAATCGCGTTTAAACGCATCCAAAATCGATCTTGACATAGTCACTGATTCCATATCTGCATTGGATATACGCGTATTAGATGCGCAAATAGGTAACGAATCTGCACGTGAATTAGGCCCACTTAAATATATGGCTACATTAACAGGTCAACCAATGGCTACAATAGTTAATTGGTTTATGATATTAATTATATTTGTGTTTGACCCACTAGCTATTGCAATGGTTGTGGCAGCTAATATGGCTTTTGCCCAAGTAAAAGGAGTTGCAAGAGATCCTAAAGATTACGAGGTTTATAAAAAAACTTTATATACAGATAATGATGAAAAAAGAATGGATATAATTGGTCAAAATGGTAATGATGGTTTACATTATGAAGATGATGTAGTTGCTGATAAAGAAGCAGAACCTATAATACAAGTAAAAGAAGTTATAAAAGAAGTAATTGTTGAAAAAGAAGTACCTGTACTCCTAAGAAAGAAAAAACCACCAACTAGACCTAATAATCCTTGGGGATCTCCTGGTGGAGCTAGGTAACGGTTTTTAGAACAACTATATATGTATATGTGAATATACAATAAAATATTATGCAAAAACACGATTTAAAGTTAACAAGTGTAAAAATAGTTGAACACTTATTTGAAGATTTTAAGGTTTCATCAATTAGATATAAGTTTAATTTACAAAAGTTAGCAAACAGAGCAGTACATTTATACTTAACAGACGAAGAATTTCGAAAGAAATTACACAATCATACCGACTTAACAGTAAGCGGTAGTTTATAAATTTAAAAAAAAGGTTATATGAAAGAAGGTTATATCCCACAGGATCAACGAAAAACAATACTTTTATTATCAGATGATATTCGTACACATAGTGGTGTAGGATGTCAATCAAGAAACATAGTATTAAATACAGCTCACCGTTATAATTGGGTTAATTTAGGGGGAGCAGTTAAACACCCAGACACTGGAAAGGGATTTGATTTATCACAAGATGTTAATAAAGAAACTGGATTACAAGATTCAAATGTTAAAGTAATAGCAACAGAAGGCTATGGTAATGAGAGTCTATTGAGACAAATAATAAATACAGAAAAACCAGATGCTATAATACATTTTACAGATCCTCGTTATTGGGTTTGGATGTATCAAATGGAAAATGAAATTAGACAACAATGTCCATTAGTTTTTTACACAATTTGGGATGATTTACCTTATCCTATGTGGAATAGAAATTTTTATCGTTCTGATGATATGTTATTAGGAATATCTAAACAATCTACAAACATTGTTAAAAATGTATTAAGAGATCATTCAAAAGAAGATTGGGCAGTAAAATATGTTCCTCATGGAATTGAACCTAAAAAGTTTTTTCCAATTATAAATGATCTAGAATTTGAAGTATGGAAAGAAAAATTCTTAGAAGGAGAAAAATATGATTTTGTAGTACTTTGGAATAGTAGAAACATTAGAAGAAAAAATGCTTCTGATATTATTTTAGCTTGGAGAACTTTCTTAGATCAACTACCAGTAGAACAAGCAAAAAAATGCCTTTTATTATTACATACAGATCCTGTAGATGAACATGGAACTGATTTACCCGCAGTAGTAGAAGCTGTTTGTGATCCTGAAATACATAAAGTTAGATTTGATGCCCAAAAATGGAATGAAAAAGAATTAAATTACATCTATAACATATCAGATGCTCATATGTTTTTTACAGACAATGAAGGTTGGGGATTAGGTTTAACAGAATCTTTAATGGCAGGTAGAATGATTATAGCACCTGTACAAGGTGGTATGCAAGATCAAATGCGTTTTGAAGATGAAAATGGTGATTGGATTGATTTTTCAACAGAACACCCATCAAATGCAGATGGTAAATATAAAAAATGTGGTGAATGGGCAATGCCAATTTTCCCTAAAACACGTTCAGTAAAAGGTTCACCTATGACACCTTATATTTTTTCAAGTCAGTGTAGTGTAGAAGATGGTGCGATTGCATTAATGAAAGTTTATAAAATGGGACCTGAAGAAAGAGAAAGAAGAGGATTAGCAGGTAGGGAATGGGCTATGTCTAATGAAGCAGGATTCACAGCAGAAAGAATGGGAGAGCGTTTTATAGAAAATTTAGAAGTGCTATTTGAAAATTGGGAACCACAATCTCGTTTTTCAGTTATAAAAGTAGATGATTCTACTAAGCTCGACAATTATAACCCAACACCAATGAGTTTAACACCAGAATTTTTAAAAGAAATACAATCAATATGAAGCCATTATGCGTAGTATCGTGTCCAATTGACACATTTTCAGGGTATGGAGCAAGATCAAGAGATTTTGTAAGATCATTAATAACAGCAAAAGGAGAAGAGTGGGATATTAAAATTTTACCACAAAGATGGGGTAGTACCCCTTGGAATTTTTTATCTAAAGATAATCCTTTACAAAAAAGATTTATTTCAAATTTAAATAAAAAACCAGACATTTGGATACAGATTACAATACCAAGTGAGTTCCAACCTGTGGGACAATACAATATTGGTGTAACAGCAGGTATAGAAACGACTATTTTCCCTGGTGATTTTATAGAGGGATTAAATAAGATGAATATTAATTTAGTTAGCTCAAATCATTCTAAAAATGTTGCTTTAAGTACTCAATTTGATAAAAGAGATAAAAATAAAAAAATAATAGGACAAACTAAAACAGAAAAACCTGTTGAAGTATTATTTGAAGGTTTAGATTTAAATATTTACAATAAAAACCCACAAAATTCAGGTTTACTTGATAATGTTAAAGAAGATTTTTGTTTTTTATACACAGGACATTGGTTACAAGGAATTCTTGGAGAAGATAGAAAAAACACAGGTTTGATGATTAAAACTTTTTTAGAAACTTTTAATACTTCTTCAAGAAAAAAACCAGCCTTAATATTAAAAACAAATACTATGAACTATTCTTTATTGGATAGAGAAGAAATATTAAGAAAAATCAATATTATTAAAGATAATGTAGGAGGCAATTTACCTAACATTTATTTAGTACATGGTGAATTAACTGATGATGAAATGAATCAGTTAAATAATGACAATAAAGTAAAAGCATTTGTATCATTTACAAAAGGTGAGGGTTATGGTAGACCATTAGCTGAAGCAGCAATAACAGGTAAACCAGTAATTGTTTCTAATTGGAGTGGACATGTTGATTTTATTCATCCTGACTATAATGTATTAATTGGAGGTGAACTTAAGGAAGTACATAAATCTGCATCTAATAATTGGATATTAAAAGAATCACAATGGTTTAATATTAATACAGAAGTAGCAAGTAAAGCTATGAAAGATGTGTTTAAAAATTACAAAAGATATTTAGAAAAATCACGTAAGCAAACACAATATCTAAAAAATAATTGGTCTTTTGACAAAATGACTGAAAAATTAAATAGTTTACTACCTAAAGTAGAAGCTGCACCACAAATGCAACAAATACAGTTACCAAAACTTAAAAAATCAACAACAAAATTACCTAAATTAAATTTACCAAAACTTAAAAAAATAGAATCATGAAACAATTAGGAGATAAATTAGTAAATAGTCCCGTTTGTGATAGTGACGTATGTTATGAATCAGAATTTCAAACACAAGAGGGAATAATAAAAACATGGCTTTGTATGACTAGTGGTTATACTTCAAATACTACAATGACTTTAGATAGTGAAGCTCTTAAACAAACCTTAGAATTTACAGCTGAATTAATTAAAGATTTAAGACAAGATCATGAACCACCTGGGGGTGGAGAAAAATTAGCATGGTTTCCTACTGCAATTACAATGCCTGAAAAAGGTATGATCTTCCCTGAACCTATTAATGGTAAAGACGATTGGGGTTGGACAGTAGTTAAAGCAATTCCTATTCCCAAAGAAGATCAAGAAAAATACCCAGATGCAACTAACCCAGGAACATTTTATAAATTTAAAATGGATATGAAAAATTTAAAACGTTATGAAAAATTATGTTTTATGGATGCTGCTGAAGAATTAGGAATGTTTACTAAACAAGCTGTAGATATACCAAACCCTAATTAAAAATGAAAATTAGTTATGCAATCCCTGTTTGTAATGAACATGTTGAATTAGAAAAATTATTATCATTTTTAATAAAACACATAGACGAAAATGATGAAATAGTAGTTCAATGTGATCAAGGAAATACTACATATGAAGTATATAAAGTAATTGATTCTTTTAGTGTTCTTCGTTTAAAAAAAATAGAATTTCCATTAAATGGTCATTTTTCAAATTTTAAAAATAATCTAAAAGAACACTGCACAGGCGATTGGATATTTCAAATTGACGCAGATGAATTACCACACGAATCTTTAATAACAAATTTAAAAGAACTTTTAAAACTTAATACTAATACAGAATTGTTTTTAGTTCCTAGAGTTAATACTGTAGAAGGTTTAACTCAAGAACATGTTAACAAATGGCGTTGGAATGTAAATGAAAAAGGTTGGGTTAATTGGCCAGATTATCAAACACGAATTATACAAAATGGACCAAAAATTAAATGGCAAAATAAAGTTCATGAGCAAATAATTGGGATATCTACACAAGGGGCATTACCGATGGAAGAGGAATGGTGTTTATATCATCCTAAAACTATAGGAAAACAAGAATATCAAAATAATTTTTACAACACATTATAATGAAAGAAATAGATAATTTTATAGAAAAAGTAGTAAAAAATGAAACAGATACACTAGCTATTGATTTTGATGGTGTTATTCATGATCATAATTTAGGATTTCATGATGGAACAGTATATGGTAATCCTATTCCTGGTGCCATAGAAGCTATAAAAAAATTATCTAAAAAATATAATATCGTTATTTTTACTTGTAAAGCAAACCCTAAAAGACCTTTAATTAATGGTAAAACAGGACCTGAATTAATATGGGAATGGTTAGAAAAACATGATTTAAAATCTTGTATTAAAGATGTAACTTATGATAAAATAAATGCTTTATATTATATAGATGATAAAGCAATATCATTTAATAATTGGGATAATACATTAAAACATCTATAAAATGTTTAAACATTTAGAAAATTTAGATTATGAAATTAAAATTTCATTAGAAGATGAGGGATTAACTTTTGATCAAGCTACTAAAATAGCATGTTTAACACATCAACAACAAACACCTTTAAATATAAAAATTGGGGGAGCTGAAGCCATCTCAGATATGAGATTTGCTGAAAATATAGGATGTAAAGGTTGTGTAGCACCTATGATAGAATCCTCTTATGCTTTACATAAATTTATATCCTCAGTTTATAAAAATTCGTTTGATTTTAAA
>Ga0181421_1000546_pt1 | contig 11070 bp, 5 predicted proteins | sample 44SPOviralmetaG_FD_130146 | JGI IMG/M metagenome (GOLD analysis project Ga0181421, IMG submission 130146) | Marine viral communities from the oligotrophic San Pedro Time Series (SPOT) site, San Pedro Channel, CA, USA - 44 SPOT_SRF_2013-06-19 | ecosystem: Environmental > Aquatic > Marine > Strait...
ACAGTACTACCAGAAACAGAAAAAGCAGTAGTAGCTACGTTATTAATACGGGCTTTAATATCAGCAGTATCAATAGATTCAAAGGCAATAGTGAAAGCTGTTGTAGAACCATCACCTGTAGCAGTAAATGGTGAGTATGACATTATTTATTTAGGAATAGAAGTTAACGATTTAATTTGATCAGCCGTTCGACTGGCACCTTCACTATCACCACGATTCAAGGCAGCATCACGCATAGCGTTAAGGACTTTCTTGCGTGCATAGTCTTCATTTTCCATGCTTAATGCTGTGGAAGCAGCCGTAAATGCATCATTATGCATGTCAGAAAGAAGTTGATGAAGCACAGTTTCTTTGATAGGCATCTCCTCTTGAGATTTTAAGCCTCTTGCCTGGACATACTCTTTCATTTTTTTGTCCCAAAAACCTGGCCCAGCATTCATCAGGTCTTCAACTTTTTTACCCAGTTGATAATGTTGACCAATCCAATTATTCATAAATTGGCGTTCTTTTGGTGTCAACGCTTCGTTGGTAGTCTTGTTACGTCGAACTGTTTGCAAGCCGTCCCAGCCTGTGCCAAGTAACCAAAGACGCCAAGGTTCCATACCAGGATTAGTTTTGAAGAAAGGAGCAAAGGTATTCCAAGCTCTAGTTAAAGGGTCTGGATAGTTAATTGGATTACCAGTATAAATGTCAGTATAATTTTCTAGACCATGGCCCATTAACCATTTGTTCCTATTAGCCCAGCGCTCAAGTAAATTGTTTTCAACATCCTTTAATTGTGGGGTAATAGCTTTGTTTAAAATACTGCGAACACCTGCCATAGGAAGTGTAGAGTCAGCATAATTAACAAGGAACTTATTTAGTTCACCAGGGTCACCGCCAATAACTCCAGCCAAAGGTTCAAAACCACTAAGAAAAGACTTAGCACTAATGTTCATAGTAATAGCATGTGTAGCTGCACGGAACATATCTTCTGTAACTGCTTCATCTACACGGTCAAAATTATAAACAATATCAGCAGTAAGACCAAGGAATGTATCGAAAGGTTCTAACCCTTGATAACTGCGCCATTGGTTAGTAATTGGATCCCAAAATGAAAAAGGCTTCCAACCCATAGCTTGCATACGCCGCTTTTCTGCAGCATCCTGTGGACCTGATCCTGTCATCATTCCGTTAGCTGCCATAAGTGCAGCGCCCATAGTTACGGCACTTCCCATGGTGTGACGACCGATGTATTCAGACTTAAGTTGACGAAAAGCTAATTCATCATTAAAACCAGCAAGACCATGTTCAGATAAAACATCACGAATTTGCTCTTTTGTTTCAGCAGTTAGAACACGGCGAGCTTTCCCAAGTGCAAGGTTTAGTCTACCGTTTGTGATAGTTGTAATAGTATTGCCAGGACTAAATGTTGCAGCAAGTTGCAAGGCGTTAACACCAGTCCTAGGGAACATAAAGATTGACTTTAAGACCGGAAAATTTTTCATCGCATTTTCCAAGGAATCAACGACTGCAACATCTAAGTTTAAATTAATTTCACCGGCAGCATTTTCTGCATATAATTTAGCTTCAAAACCTTTGCTAGTTTTTGGGCCACCGTCTGCATTAAACATATCATCATAGATGTTACGCTGCATCTTTTGAAAGTCAAGATCGTTATAAACACCATTGCTTTCACTAAATAGTGCATCATAAGCCTTAGCTCTTGCTGCCATGCTTCCAGTAAATGATTGAGTAAAACCATCAATTGCTCGCATTGCGTTGATGCCAAACCTAGGAATAACACCATCATTCATGCGCGAAACAGCCTTAGTCAAATTCCAAATAGCTACTTTGCCGTATTCTTTATTTTTGTGCCAAGACTCTGAAAGCTCTTCCAGAGTTTCGTAGTCATCTAAAGCATTAAATTTAAGATCTTGCCGCATTCCACTGCCATATGTACGCGGATTTTCAAGAGCAAACTTCCATTCAGATTGAAGGTTTTTAAATGCACGCTGAAAGTTTTCTGTAACACCGCCGTAGGTGTACATTGCACGTTTCCAAGCTGCAGCACCTTCAGCAGTACCGGATAATTTTCCACCGGCTGAACCAGCAAACACAGTGAGAGGTTTACCAATCAATGAAATAGCGGCACCACTAGCGGCACGTATAGGTGCAAGGCCAGTCAAAACGCTGTTATAACGTGCTGTTTGCAATTCACGTACAAGGTTAGATGGCATCTCAGAGTCACCATCAACAAAAGCTTTTTTAATAAAACCTAAGCGGTTTTCAACTAACTTATTAAGAGAGTGAATATCGTGAACACGGCCACCTGTTTTAGCAATCTCCCGGTAAAGAGGTTTAAGGTATTCTGGGTTAACCTTTGCTACTTCTTTAAGAGTAGAAGCAACTTTTTGAGCATTTCTAGTTCTTTCGGCAACTTTTTCATCGAATGAATCAACTTGATTTTTCCACCAAGATGTATCAAGTTTCTTTTGTTGCTGAGCTAACTTAAGTTGTTTAGTAGCTTGAAGTCGCGTACCATTAATAGAATTATGAATACCAACTTCACGTAATAAAATTGATAAATTATCAATGGCTAGTTCTTGCTGACTCGTAGTATTTAGATTATCCATCTTACCAATCGCAGTAGAAACATCTGCTGCATCACCAGCTGATTGGTTGACAACCATAGCTGAGGCTTTTAACTTTTGGGGATCAATAATTTCTAAGCCACGCATCAGCACTTCAGTTGCTTTTTTAGCGCTAGCTACGTTTAGCGTCTTAAATTTCTTACCACCGTCAACTAGTTGCTCTTCTGTAAACCCAAGCATCTGCTTAACTAGAACTTCCATTTCTTTAGGATCAACTCTAGTAACAGCACGAGTAAGCTCTTGAACTGCTAAATCTTGTTCGTTAGCCGTGATTGTTACAGCACCTTTAGCTGTCTTAACAACAGCATTAAATTTAGGACTAGCTTTAGCAGTAAGCCTATCAAGCATTACATTACGCCCAGCAGCATCAGAGTTTAAAAGCTCTTTTTTATAGGAATCAGTAACGACTGCTCTAGCTCTACCGTCAGACACATCAATATTTTTTGCCATACGAACGTAATCAACTTTGGCTAAGATTGGATCAGCGTCCCAGTTAGGCATTGGACGATCAGTAGAAAGGTGTGGTTCGTTAACATAAGGGTCATAATCCTGACCACCAGTTACATTAAACCTTTTTTCTGCTTCATCTGTAATAGCTGCTTCTCTAGAAGTTCTTGCAGATTCAACTTTTGCTACTAGCTCATCACCATCAGCAGCCATTAGTTCCTTAGATTCTTTTGCAAGACGATCGTCAAGGACAACCTTTGCTGCCTCATCTTTGGGGATTAGTTTAGTAGCAGCCTTGAGAGAAAAGAAAGCATCTAAAAGACCAGTAAAGCCACCGATGGCAACACTTTCCCAAATATTTTTTGCTTTGATTACATCAGGACTTTCACCGTCGCGGCTAGCCCAAGGAATCTGTGTACCTAAAACTTCTTCAAGTGCAGTTGCAACGTTACCTGCTTCATCAGTTTGTTCAGAAGTAGCTTCAATTGCTGTACTGACACCTAGGTCAACAGCAATGCGACCTACTACTTTGGTACGAGTCAAAGCAGAAGCAGCCTGCACACCCCTTCCAAGCTTACCTACTGCTGCAGCTCCCTGAAGCCCCTTAGCAATAATGCCACCGCCAGTAAGAGCAGGAACAATAATGCCTGAAGCATCTCGAATGAATTTGTTAAGTGGGTTGTCTTCTTTATCTCTACCATGGTGAGTATCCCACCATTCATCTGCAGGCTTAAGCCACGGTACTAGACCACCAACGTCGAAGGCAGTATCAAGGACACCAGCACCAACACTTGCCACTTGACCTACAACTGGTGTGTCTAAGATCTTGTCGCCAAGATGCTTACTGTCTTCTTTGGCTTGCGCCTCTTTTGCAGCAGTAGCTTTGGCTTCTTCCTTTTCTGCTTTTAATTTGTTCTCTTCTTCTAAAGCAGCCTGACGTTGTTCTTCCGCTCGGTGAGCTTCAAAACGTTGTTCAACCTCATCAGAAGGATCATATCCTATTTGTCCAAATTGTTCGTTGATATTCATTTAGCACCTGCTAATTTACGCTTTACAAGTTCAGGGTTCATGTTGTCACCCTGTGCCCAGACAGAAGGGCCAAAGCTGATAGGTTGTGATCTGGCACTTTCAATTAGTTGACGTTCATCTGGGGATGCGTAGTCAACAGGACCAATCCAAGGTGTAATACCACGAGAACGCATAAGAGTAAGAGCTAAAAAGTCTTGGGTCTTTGCGTCAAATTTTGAATTAAGTGAAATGCCCCCAGCCAGCTTAATTGTATCGTCTAAAGTACCAGTATTATTAGTAAATTGATAGCGTCCAGCAGCATGTAATCGACCATTCTTTTGTGCTTGGATAACTTCACCAATAGTCATATCCGTTAAAAGTTTACCTAAAAGAACTGTGCTATGACCAGGATTGATGGCTTCACGGCCTTCTTTAGTTCCGCCTTGATTCATGGCATTGTAGCCACCATCATAATTTTGTATATAAGCAGATGACTCATATTTAGCTAGGACATTTAAAGCCCTAACTTGGTCATTACTAATTTCAAAATTACGGCTATAAACAGAAGGCGATCCAGACGCCATAATCATAATATCGCTATTGGTAGCGCTAGGATAAAGTCCAAATTTTTTATAACTACTGGGAATTGAGTTTTCAAATTTCAGTGCAGTACCCAAACCTTCCGGTATATCTAAACCTTCAGTAGCGTTAAACTGTTTCTCTAATAATTCAGCATAAGAATAGCGATCACCATTAGGCTTAGTCACTGTTTTTTGGATAATTTGTAGCTGAGGAATTAAAGAATGTTTTTGACCGTTGTTGTACTGCGTAATTACTTTTTTAAGAACTGGCTCCGCAATAATAGAGGTATTGATAGCAGCAGGATTACCGCTAAGAAGAGTTTGTATTTCACTAATTGTAGTTTCTGGGGTTACAGCTTTAGCGTCGTGATTGGTATAATTTCTAAATGTACCTGAGTCAAATGGTTTGCCAGCTTTGAGTGCATTTATTATATCTTGGTTATTTACAATGCCATATTTACCTTCTTCGTCTTTAAATTCATTAATGAAAGAACTTATTGCGTTGGTATAAGCAGTAGACGAATCATTAGTATTTTCCATTTCACGTTTATACGCTAAACGAAACTCACTTAAAGCATGACGCCTCATAACACCAAGAGAATAATGAATAGATTTAGCTCCTTTAGTCTTGGCTCTAGAGCTTAAACGTTCCTGAATAACTTCCTTAGCATCATCCATCAAAGAATCTGACGGATTAGTTTTATCAGATTTATCAGCTAGTTTCATCAATCTGACACGCTCATCTGGAGGAATTCTCTGATTATCCATAATGGTGTCAGGTGAGATGTTGCCATGCAAAATTTTGTTTTCAATGTCAGCAATGACCGGAGCTGCATTAATTGCTTGGTATGTTTGAGTGCGCAAACTTTCTAAATATTGAACCTGTCCATTAAAATCAGGTCCACGTTGCTGATACCTTTTAACCATTTCAGTAATATTATTATCACTTAAATCCAACATTCCATTATCAAGCCTATCTTCTTTAACGGTATTTTTTAAATTAATTAGATCTTTTTCAATAGCATGTCTGCGCTGAGTAACTTCAGCTGTATGGAGTTGCTCCCTAGTTCCTCGCCTTGCTTTAGTAAGTTTTATCAATTCACCAGAGAATAGTTGTGCAAGAGATTTATCAGGCTGATGAGAAAAAGAAGAATTCATAATTTCAGAAACTTCGTCGTCACTCATACCTACAACAACACCATTAATAACTTGGCGTTGATCATGCATAATTTGAAACAACCTTTCTCTAGCAGCCGACTGCTGACCTGGATGAATATTAGAAATATAGTTATAAGCAAAATGAAAACGCTGAGCAGCATTACCATCGCTACTACGAAATATAGTTTCTACTTTATCAATCTGCTGTTGACGTTGAAGGCTCACTTCATCAGTCATTGCAGAAGCAACAATCTGATTAGTACCTTGAGACATTGTAGTCAAAGCATCAGTCAAAAAAGCAGGGCTCTTACCATAAAAGCCATTATCTTGGATATGCTTTTTTAATAGCTGTTGCGCTACAAGTGCTTTATCTTTACTTGAATGTGCCTCACTAGGAGTGCCAGTACGAAATGTACCATTAGGACCATAAAGTTTTACTTGAGTCTCTTTATCATTCATAAAGGACTGCTGTAAAAACATCGGCCACCGTTGTGCCATGTAATCAGCTTGTGCGTGCAGCTCAGCTGTATTAAGACCATGTGCTTGCGCACGCAATTCAGCAGTCTGTATAGGACTAGAACCGTTAGCTTCAGCAGCAGCAGCACCACCAAGACGACTGATGTCAGTCATCTGCAGGTTATACATCGTGTGCTTATCAGCAATGTATCCAGCAGCATCGCTATGCTCAGATGGTCCTTGTGTGTACAACCGATAAAGATGTTCGTCGTAATCAGATTGGTACTTATCCTCTCTGTACTTAGAAATCATCCCGGCAGCCTGAGCACTTAGACCAGCTACTGCTTTATAAATACCTGCACGGTTAGCTCCTAATTGTTGCTGACGTTCAGCATTTTGCTGTGCACGTATTTCAACAGCATCTCTTTTGGTCTTATCGTTTAGTTGTAGCAGTTTGGAATAGTTACTAAAACTTTCCCGCTCAGCCTCCATCTTTTCATTGAAAGAATTAAGATAAGCGGCAGTATTAGCAATATCTGCATCTCGAACTTCCCTGATACCACGTATAGTATCGTCAGCTCGATTTAGAATTCGTTGTGAAGTGTCAGGTGCTTTAATTGGTTCAAAGCCCTCACCTTGGGCGTACCCACGAAATTTTGACATAATTAATACTTAACTAAATATAGAAGCAATGCCACCAACGATTGCAGCGCCAGCAGCTACAGGTGCACCAGCAGGTCCAAAGGCTGCGGCAACACTAGCAACTGTTCCGGCAACACCAGTGATAATGCCTGCAGTACTAGAACCAGTAGCTTGACCAGTTGCACCAGCGCCTCGAACGGGTTCAATAGGACGAGGTGGCATGATATTAATAGGCATTTCTGACTCAAACGGCTTCGGATACGGAAGAGCAACTCGTGGTTTGAGTTGACGATTAGCGTATGTTTGAAGGTCAGCAGCATATTTCTGACGGTTAACCTTTTTAAGGTTAGCTTCATAGGTATCAGCTGCACTAAGTAATGAGTTACCTAGTTGCTCACGAGACATATTAAACTGTTCTTCTGACATACCCAATGTTTCAGCAACAAAAGATTTAGTTCTTTCTGCAGAATCAACAGTTTGAGTTTTCTTGTTAGAAGCTTGTCTAGTTGATACCTTTTGCTGACGCAAAGCAAACCCAGACTCAGTATCCTTATTGTATGTAGCTTTAAGAATCTCCCTATCTGTATTAATAGAAAGTTCAGAGCGTGTAAGTTGGTCAGCAATCAGAGCTGAGTTAACACCAGACAACGCTGTAATTGATTGCAAGGCTTTAGCGGCTGAGTTGCCACGACGACCTTGTGCTCTAACTTGACCAGTTTCCTGTAGAGATTCAATCCGGGTTTGGTTTTGTTTGATGTTTGAATCAGCTCTAGCGTTAGCTTCTTTTTGATCAGCTTGCTTTAGACTAAAATTAACATCACTTTTTGACTTATCAGTTTGAAGGTCAATTAAAGCTTGATTAGTCTCAAAATCAGTTATAGCATTTTTAATATTCTGATCTTGCTGGTCATAGTCAAACTTACTTTTAGTTACTTGCTGCTCGAATTGAAGGTTTAGTTCATCAGTTTGAAATGCAGTTTCGAGAATACGTTCCTGAAATACACGTTGTTCACCTTCACGTGCAACCTTTGCAGCTTCTTCATTAAATACAAGTTGATCTACAAAAGTTTTTTCAGACTTTTCGTAAGCCTCAAGTTTGGCATTCTCTTGAATGTCCCGGATCTGCATATTGCGTTTCCAGGTATCCTTAGCCTGAGAATCAGTAAGATCCTTTTTGACCTTATTCTGAAACTCCTGAGAATAGAAATTGTTTAAATTAGTTTCGTACTGTTTTTGCGCTACAGCTCTATTAAACTGACGCATTTTTTTCAATGCACTAGTCATCAGGCTCTCCTATAAAATTTAGTAGAAAAATTTCCCTCCCACATAGCCGAGTTCATGGAAACAATAAAGGGTGTATCGCTAAATACACGAAGGGTATAGTTGTTATTGCGTTGATTGATTGGAACAGTAAATACATTACTGTCTTCAATAGGTACTTGGTTTAGTGGTGAGTAGCCAGTATTAAAGATGTCTCCAGTGATTGCAAATTCAGTTTCTTCTCTCGGTTTAATTTTAAACTGAACATCACCGGACAAACCAATAGAGAACTTCATGCGTGCAACTGTTAAATATCCGGTATAGTCAACACGTTCACCATTACGGACAAACATCCTAGGTAGTTTAATGTCAAAGTTAAACTTATAACCAACTTTCCAATTAACAGAAGTATAATCTTTACCTGTAAGAATAAAGTGATTACCTCCACTTGCACTAGTCGTTGGTGTCAGAAATAAACCAGACTCTGTAGATCCAGACGTAGCGTCTTGCACACATACAGGAGTCAGATTAGAAAGCAACTCGAAGGGCACAAATAACTTTGTAGTCTTTGTAGTTACATCATATGTTTTACTGGTAGGAGCTACCATAAAATCAAACGATGAATTACCACTAACAGTTGTAGTGCTAGTAGGTAAAGCATTTAGTTGAGAGGTAACCAAGGTCATTTGACCGTTACCCTTAACAACAGAAATAACAGAATCGGTATCTGTTACAAAGAACTGGACATTACCGGGCATATCCCAGCTATACCATGCACGCATGATGTTCTGTTGTCCTTCTGTGTATGACCTATAAAAATAAACCTTGCTACTAGTCTGACCATATAAACCAATGAAAGAGTTTTGCGTATCAGAGAACATTGCAGAAACTGTCTGCGGTATGTATTGAGTAACAGTCTTACCTAAGTCAACAAATAAAGGGCTAGCACCTTGTCCTTGTGTCTGCATTCCAAACACACGGCAGTAGTCAGTAGTCTTATTGATAAAGGTGATACTAGTACCATTTTCTACAGGGGGAACAACGGGATCAACTTCGTAATTAGAAATAGATTTAATTACAGCAAGGGTAGGAGTTAACACAGCTGAATCTGAAAACAGCATAAATTGTTGCTGTTGACTAAATAGAACTACACCTTGTGTGACAGGCAAAGCAGCTGTCAAAGTGACAGGTTTATTGCTTCCACACTTCAGGTCAATAGGATCTGCATCAGTTTGTACTTGTGCTGAGTTAACAAAGAAATTAAAAAAGTTCTCTCCTTTAGCAGGCTGGCTTAATATCACAGCATCACCGGCTAACAGGCCAAGACGGTTGTTAGCAAAGAAAGCATAGTTAATTTTTTTCCCAATAAACCCTGGTTCAGGATTAGTAACAGCATCCCCTACAGCTCTATCGTCATATGTAATAGTTGAAAAGGTGAATGCATTAACAGCTGTTCGAGATAACTTATGCGGTAAGGTAGTATTATTTAAACCTACAGGAACACCAGGCTTAACAGTTTCATTCCATGTTGTTCCATCTGAAAGAACATAGAAGTCATCAGCAGCAGCAGAAGTATTAGATACTTTAATGATGGAAGCATTGTTAGAACTAGCAGCTGGAAGATTGGCAACACTGTCTACTGTTGCAGATACAGAACCACTTACAGTACTGGAAGACATAGCAGCAGTTACTGTCTTATTAATAATGATGACCTGATCTTGTCTAGAGACCACATGAAAATCATTGTGCCCATTGTTTAGATAGGCTTGCCCTGTACCATTTGTCATGGTCGCTGCTGTTCCGTTTGTATTCCACAGCTGGATAGTCTGAGACTTAATGACACCTACATATGCTTCAGTGCTTGAGTAGCGATAGTAAAACCAATGGCCTGTAGCGTAAGTAGTAGCAGATCCAAGGTCGGCAATCCAACTAAACCCTGGCCGTTTAATTAGACCAAAGGTGGGATCTGGATAGCCATTGATAATTTCAGAAACTTGGTTAGGTAATTTTTGGTTATCAGGTTGAGTCGAAACACCACCCAGAAAGTTTGGTATTTGTTGAGTGATGTTTGCCATTAGTATCGGTAAAGAGCTTTGTAAGGTTCGTAGCTGATATAGAAGTCGCCACCTTCAGGTGCACCAAAGTATGAATAATCACCTTGGTTACATTCGTACTCCATAGCCATGGCTCGGTTGTACTGTTCCTTCTGTTGGAGTAGTTGGTATTGAGTAGGGTCTCCTACAATTCGACTAGAAAAGATTGTGGCTGCGCGTGCAACAACATAGTCTCTAATAGGTTTAGGTAAATCACCCCAGTCGTAGAAGTAAACAACATCTACAGTGGGAGTTTCAGTCCATTGATAAGTATGATTCTGACGATCGTACAACTTACCTTTACGCTGTACAGCATCTTTGCTTTTGTTTGCATGATGGTTTGACAGGTCAACCTGCAACACATCACTAGGTACTAGGATTTCTTTTGTAGTTGTATCAGGAACAAAAGAACTAAGGTGATATTCTTTATTAAATGTCCAGCCTTCAGCCTGCACTTCACGCGACACATTGGTCAGTGTTTCAAAAGCAAGCGCAACGTCCGGGTTGGTGTTTTCAAGTTTAGTGACAGGAGCTTGGCCTACAGACATGAGGATCTCATTTACTGCAGTTAGTTGATCAGTTGTTGGAGAACTAGGAATAGCCATAAAGAGATCTCGTAAGAATAAAAAAAAAAGGGCTCCCGAAGGAACCCTTGTGTATAGATAAATTAGAATGCAGAAGGAGCAGAAGCACCTACATACAGCTCAACAGCTGCAGCAGGGTTCAGATAATCCGCACCACAGGCCAGACGGCCGAGCATCACATCCGTGTTATTCCATCATTTCTGATGGC
>Ga0181421_1000554_pt1 | contig 11044 bp, 10 predicted proteins | sample 44SPOviralmetaG_FD_130146 | JGI IMG/M metagenome (GOLD analysis project Ga0181421, IMG submission 130146) | Marine viral communities from the oligotrophic San Pedro Time Series (SPOT) site, San Pedro Channel, CA, USA - 44 SPOT_SRF_2013-06-19 | ecosystem: Environmental > Aquatic > Marine > Strait...
ATAGTTAGACCAGCAGTCAAGCCAAGTATTCTTAACTATTGTTCTCAAATAACTTACATATTTTCAAAACATTTTTTTGGTTTGAGGAAGTTTTTTAAGAAGAGACAATCTTGCAAGCTCCCGACACCAAGAATTGCTTACCGTCTCTGTCTGCACATACCCACCTAGTCCTTCTCTTAGAGACCTTGGTAAACTCTGGGCCACCTGGTTTCACTCTGAAGTAGACCCCTACAGCAAGATCCTCCACAAGATTTGATGTAGGAGCGGTTATCTTCAAGAGATCTGTATTAGATGTTGTGCGTGCGGATGGATTTTTCATATAGTTCTTTATTATTTGTTCATCTTCGGGGGGTAAAAGACCGGTAAGAATTGGCTGCATAAGTAGCTTGTAAAACCCTTTCCACTCTGGACCATGGGGTTTTACCGAGCCTTGATAGGCTTCCCATGTGTAGGCATGAGCAATCTCGTGTACCAGAGTCAATAAGAACTGGTACATAGTATTTCCACCGTTTACAGTTATGATGTGTCTGCCATCCTTGAATCGCCAATCACCCATCTTAGTTGCACGCGGAGGTACAACATTAAGGATTATGTTGTACTTTGCGAGGTGAGTCTGGATGATCTGACGCACGGACTCGGGAAGGCTCTCCATCTTTGTATGGGATCCGTCAAAACATATGTTGTTTTGAAACATGTTTTTTGATATCCAACATTTTAAAAAATCAAACTACTGACCCTAGCAACGATACCCTTTGGGACATGGGGCTCTTCCCAAGAGGTCTGGGTCTCAGCATCACACATCTGAGGCTTCTTGGGAAGAACAAGAGACGCAATCATCACAAAGACAAGAACAAGTCTAAACATGCTGAACATCTTTTACCTATGTTCTCAGATAACTTGATATTTTTTTGTACATGTATTTTACAATGAAAGTTCTCTTTAGGGCTGACACAACAAATGGAAAATTTGAGAAAAATCCCAAATTTACTTATTTTATATTTGGTGATAATGCAGAGCAAAAGGTCATAGATGAATATGGCAAAAATTCAACGAGAACACTTCATAAATATGAAACGAAAACTCCACTAAATTTACTTGACATGACAAAATTTTCCAGTATACATTATCTTATAGGACAAGCATATAACGATATAAAAATTATAAAAGCTATTGAAGAATCATTTCCTATAGAAAATGGTAAAAATATGGTCATGAGAAATTCTGAAACAGATAGAGATGCAATTGTTTCTTCTTTTATATGTAATCTGGGAGAATTTGATGGTTACGAAGCAGAGGAGATGTCAAAGAAAGGAGGTGGAAAATTCCATAGAGAAATAATGATATGCAATCCTCGTGATAAATTAATTTTAATTGAAAGTAAACCTATAGTTGCACCACCTCCAATGAAAGGTAAACATGGTAAAAAAAGACCTCTTACACCAAATTCACCCCAAACGCCACCACCCGTTTTATCACTTATAAATTCATTTAACACACCTTCTCCAGTGAAGGGTGGTACACGACTTAAACATGTATTTCAATAGAATTATAGGAAACTGGTTCTGTTAAAGATGTAGACAAACCTTTCATAGGGGTTGAATGACATTCATACATAATGTAAATGTCTTCTCCTAATTTTTGAGATACAAGCAAAATACTTCCTATAAACCCCGAGAGTGTTTTGGTTCCTCCATAGTGATGGAATACTATTACAAATCCAGATATAAAAACATTAATAATATATACAATAATATTACATAATACAATTATTGTATGTTTTTTGTTTTCATAAACAAGTTGTTTTTTTAGTTCTGGAGAAGCCCTAAAAGAATTTTTCAGATTGTCATCTGGCAAACTTTTATCAACATCAAAATTTTCAATGAGAAACATTTGTCGTTTTGTCTCGGAAATATAAAGAATTACGAAATTCACTAGTGAAATAAAGTTTACAAATAAAGAAAACTTGAGGTCTGATTGTAACATATGAAAAGGTTCACACATTTCCTTTTCAGGTCCACACACCTGATATACAAACATTGTAAGCATTGAACCCATAAGAACCCTTATTGACTGTATGCACATGTGTCCAAGGTGTTGTATCCTCTCCCAACAATTCTGACTTATCATCCCTATTAGTAGGTATTATAAAAACGCACGAATAGTCACTGAGATTCTTTTGTATTTATACTTTGTGGACTTGGGAAGGCCATGTTTGTGTGTTTCTTGGCAGGTCCCACCCATAATAAACACATCCTGATCTTTTAGGTTGTATACGTGATTTTCCCCTGTGTTATTATTTTTCATAACAAATCTTCTTGTTTCATTAGGATCTTCAATAAATGTTATTGTTACAATTGGTATATCCTTATTTAATCCTTTCTCATCATCTGAATGCATACCTATGTAATCTTGTGGATTGTACCAATTTACTAGGATTCCATTGAGTTTGGGAGAAATCTTTTTTTGACACTGTAACATAATATTCTTGAACACTTGCGGGGTTTCAGATTCTGCCCAGTCTAACATACCTCTGAATTTGTAAGTGTGTTCATATGTTTTATGCCATCTTGGCATCTCTATTTCCTTTCCGAACATGTTCATTTTGCTACGTTCGGCTGGTTTAAGTGCCCATATTTTTTCAAATGAAGGCACGGGGATCTCTAAAATACGACAATTCATGTGAGCCGTCCATGATTGTGAAGTAAGATGGTCCATAACCTGTCTTAGTACATGTTTTTCAATAGGTTGAATTTTTTAACAGGTGTATTCATGTGGGTCAAAACCTAAAGAACTTAACCAATCGTCCATAAGACTTTCTTGAACCAAAAAATATCTTTGTTGACCCTTATACATGTGTGGAATGAGAGATATACCCTTTCTACACATGGGACATGACGGGTTTGATTCAAGCCATTTTATTAAACACTGTGGGTGATAACAGTGTTCGCAGTTAGTCGTGATAATCTCACCGCTGTCATCTAGACAGATGACGCAGCAAGACATGTTATATAATACTGTCTTGTTATACTTAACTTGTTTCTAGACATTTTTTACAGGTCCACAACAAAGAGGGGAGACCATGGGTATAATAATGAGGTACTATTATACCCTTGTGGTCGGTGCAATCAAATTTTATTTTTTTTGAGATTATTTTTCCTATATCTTCAAAGGTTGTGAGTGTTTTTTGTTCCCAGTGTTTTCCAAATATTCTAAGCCCTATCTTAGTGTTTTTCCAAAACTGTTGCCTGCAAGACATTTACTAACTGTTGAGAAGAATATACCAGTCGCGCTTGGAGAGTGCGTTCTGTCTCACAAGAGGGGGAGCACAAATCTTGTCAAGCCACTCTTGATGGACAGATATATCAGTGTATGTGATAGGCGGTGGTTCCGGAAACTCAACATCCATAGGTTCCGGTGGGGGTGGAGGGTTGTTCAGATAGTGAAGCACCCACCTCGCAGTCCCAGCGTTGAGTTCAAACTTGGGAGCAGAAGGCGCGTACATCTTTACATATGTTCTCTGGTAACATAATAATTTTTTGAACATGTTTTTTGTTTGGGTAAATTTTAAAAAAAACTCAACAACTTCTTCTGACTAGGTGGAGTTTCGCACATCTGATCAAGATCTTCTGGTTCCATATCAGGATCCTCCATCTTTGCTATGATCTCATAGCGCTTCCGAGGAGTGAGGATATAATCTTTGAAAACCGTACTCACGGGCAGCTTGTGCTGCTCTGCGAGTTTGTAGATCTGGTTGAGACGCGACATGTTTTATCTATCTTCTGGGACAACTTGAATATTTATTGGACAATGTTTTGGTTTTGGAAATTTTTTTAAGAAGACATGTAGTAGTGGAGGGTCTTGCAGAACTCATGCACCTTATCTAAGGTCTCTGCAATAAGCTTAGGATCTCGTTCAATAACGTAGTCTTTCTTTTTATCATTGAACTGCTCAATGAGCCGAGCACTCTTCCACTTCTGGTTGAGGTGGAGATAAATCTGTACTTGGATATTCTCATAGTCGCGAACTTTGTTGAAAAGATTCTTAGTACGGTTCTTAATCTCTATGAGATTCTCAGTGCCATCTTGGCACTTCTCAACCCTATCAACACGGCCGCAGATGTAGTACTCAGTGCCCTTAATCTTGCACACAAGATGTTTGTAGAAGATCTCATCTTTGACATATTCAGAGATATCCTTTACTGTGTTGTCCTCAGACTTGATACCGTGATTGGTATACATAGTCTTCTGGAGGTGCTGATTTATGATGGTTTTTTCTTCTTTGGTAAGATCAGGATGGTTAGAAATTACTCCTTGAGCCTTCTTAAGGATACTCTGGACCTCATCAGAAGTCTCTGTAGAGACAGACTTGGCCTCTTCAAACAGCTCCTTAATCTCCCCCGGAGCGCTGTTTAGGGTTGCCTCGCGCAACTGTTCAATGGTTTGACCCTCAAAGGTGTCTGGGTTGTACCTAGACCACAGATTCTCAATAATCTCATAGGGTTTCTTGAAGTGAGAGACCCCTGTGATAGTAGCAATATCAGAAACCTTGATCCACACCTTCTTAGCCGAGATACTGGAATACTTGCGAGGATCCCTAGAGAGGGTAGAATAGATCCTCCCAGTGGCACGGCAGTCATTAAGGGCATTGTGGGCCCCATCAAAAGACTCATCAAAAAGATAAGAATAGAGCTTCTCTAATTTCATGGTGGTAAAAAAAGTTTTCTTTGTCATCTCGTGGGTGCAGATCCACTTGACATTATCCATGAAATCAGTATCAAAACCCGCACGGAAAAACTCACTGCGGAGCACAGAGATATCAAATTTCACATTGTGCCCCACAACTGGGAAACCATGCTCAAAGAGGGTCTTTACGGCGACATACACTTCATTGATAGGAACACCCTCATTATCTACTTGTTCCTGGGTAATCCCATGTACCTCAGTAGCCGCAACTTGTACACCGGGACACTTTACGAGACTATAATAATTACCAGTCTCTACTTCTTCATTGTTGTAGACAACAATAGCTACAGACAGCACACGACTCTGGGAGAACCCCTCAAGATTGGTGTACTTTGCATTCTTGACGGGCACGCCAGTCGTCTCAGTGTCAAACACAAGGAAAGGCGCCATTTCTATACTCTAAGGTTGGGTTATTCTTAATTACATTTTGAACAAGTTTTTGCGATTCTTAAAAACCAAAAAAGCAATCCCTTGAACTGTACCTACAATTCTCTTAAGTTGACAACCAAATGATTTATCATCTGGTAAACAAACAACACCTTGTCATGCTCCTGTACCAAGATATCCCAATCCAGTAAGAGCAGCGGTTTGTTTTGATGAACTAAGTGATTTAGCCATTAATATTATATTAATATAAGATAATAAAAAATGTCTGGTGGCATTGTTCAATTAATTGCAGTGGGAGCACAAGATGAACACATCATGGGAGAACCCCAGATTTCATTTTTTAAGAGTTACTACAAGAGACACACAAACTTTGCACAGTTTGTTGACAGACAGACAATCCAAGGGAATGTAATTAACAATGGGATGTCTTCAATAAGAATTGAAAAAAAAGGAGATCTTTTGACATATATGTTTATAACTGCATTCCAAAACAATGTTATACAAACAATAACTGATTGGTCACTTCTTATTGACAAGATAGAACTACTTATAGGAGGTCAAGTTATAGACACCCAGGATACAGTATTTACAGAACAATTGGCAATTGATTTAATGTCTCAGACATATGCAAAAGGTCCAGCAGCTGCACTTCACAGTGGTACAGGTACCGAATCAGAATTTTATCCACTAAGATTCTTTTGTTGTGAAAATTGGCAGTGCGCTATACCACTTGTTGCACTCGCATATCATGAGGTTGAACTGAGAATCACATGGGGTCCCAATGCGACAGATTATAGCTTTCAATTCGCTGGAAATTTTATAGCTCTAGGTGATGAAGAAAGACGTCAAATGGTTGAAGTTCCAAAAACAGACATTTTAATCTTTCAGGCTCAGAAAAATATCCCATCAGGAGAGAACGTACAGGATCTAAATTTTAATCATCCAGTAAAATTCATAGCTAGCAGCAATCTTGTGTCAGGACAAACCAATCCACTATCATCTGTTACCAATGAAATTAAATTTGAAATAAATGGAGTTGATATAACTGAATACAAACCTTCCGCACCATATTACACATCAATTCCCAGTTATTATAACACACAATATGCAAGAGGTAACTTTACTTCAATTTTTGTTCATCCTTTCTGTTTAGATACAAGTAAATATCAACCGTGTGGGACTTTAAATTTTAGTAGAGTCAGCAGTTTCAAAATAATGAGTCGTCAGCCTCTCACGAGAGATATATATGCTGTTAATTATAACATACTTAGAGTACAGAATGGTATGGCAGGAGTCGTGTACTCAAATTAAATATCATATTTTATTAAGTTAAATGTCTAGACGCATTACACAATCAGGAGACCTAACTACAGACAACGTGGTGGCTAGTAACAGAGTATCTGGTAAAATTTTTGTGGCTGGTGAACAATTGGTGGTTGCAAACGCCGCGCCATCTAATGATACAACTGTTAGTGTTGGAAAAACTGTTTTTGTTAAAAATAATATACAACAATTACTTGTCAAAGGGACTACTAAGTCTGACTATTATGATGTTTCAAATGTATCAACAAATCAGAGTGTTCTTATAAATAAAAATGGGATGTTAGAGGGTGCCAACGCAATAACACACAACAAAGAGACGGGTGCGTTCAATGTGGGTGGGAGAATGTCATTCGGTAAATTAACTGTTTCTGGACACGCACAGGATGGACAGTTGTTATATAGTAATGCCGGAACTCTTGAGGGTGCGCCTATATCATATGATAATGCACTTGGACAGACAACTCTCACGGGTAAATTAAAAATCACTGGAGGGCTTACAGTTCTTGGAAATGTTTCCCAAATAAAAGTTGAGAATGTTGTAATTGATGATCCTATATTGGAGATTTCTTCAAATTCTGAAAACAATACAACAAGCGGACTGGTTATGCAAAGACCAAACGGAAACGTCGCTATAAGTTATCAACCTGATAATACTCTCAACTTGTCTTACACAGATGGAAGTGCATATGATACAGAACTTACGATAGATACATCAAAGAATCTTCCTGTAAAAATTCAAGGGACATTAGATATTTCAGGTGACACCGTACTAAGATCAAATTTATCTGTAAGTGGAGAGGGGTCGGTGGTTACCGTTACCAGGATTAATTTTCTTTAAATATAGTATAAATGTCTTCAGTTAGTATCACTGGTACCTCATCCAATGTGCAGATTAACAGTGGTGATCTTCACATTACCGACTCCACAAAGAAACTTATCGCACCCTTTGCAGAACTTACAGCAATCTCAGGTATTTCAGCAACCACCACAGCCAATGTAGGTATTGCTAACGCTGCGCCAAGTCATCACCTATCAGTGGGTTCTAAGTTCTACGTGAATGATGACGGTGATGACAATACCGCTGTTGTGAAAGTTGATGGTCTTCTAGAGGCTAACAAGATTAACTTTGGGGGTTCCGAAGTCAACAGTGTTTTCATTTCAGATTCAACTGGTGCTCTATCAACCAGCTCAAACATAAAATTTACTGACGCATCAGGTAATCTTTTCGTGTCTGACAATATCACTTCATCCGGTACCGCAAACGTTGCTGGTCTTGCCAACGTTGGTTCTTTCGTGTCCGTGGGTGCCTCAAATGTTCATGGTGCATCCAATGTTAACAGCACCCTAGATGTGACCAACGCAGCAACTGTGGGTTCAATCACTTCCCATGGCGCGGCAACCCTTGAGAGCACCCTAGGTCTCACTGGGGCTGCTACACTCTCCTCCACTGCCAACATTGCAGGTGCATCTAATGTTAACAGCACCCTAGATGTGACCAATGCAGCAACCGTGGGTTCAATCACTTCCCATGGTGCAGCAACCCTTGAGAGCACCCTAGGTCTTACTGGGGCTGCCACTCTTTCATCAACTGCCAACATTGCAGGTGCATCTAATGTTAATAACACCCTAGATGTGACCAATGCAGCAACCGTGGGTTCAATCACTTCCCATGGGGCAGCAACCCTTGAGAGCACCCTAGGTCTCACCGGCGCTGCCACTCTTTCATCAACCGCTAATATTGCAGGTGCATCAAATGTCAACAGCACCCTAGATGTGACTAGTGCAGCAACCGTGGGTTCAATCACTTCCCATGGGGCAGCAACCCTATCATCTACTGCCAACATTGCAGGTGCATCAAATGTCAACAGCACCCTAGATGTGACCAACGCAGCAACTGTGGGTTCAATCACTTCCCATGGTGCAGCAACCCTTGAGAGCACCTTAGGTCTCACTGGTGCTGCTACACTCTCCTCCACTGCAAACATTGCAGGCGCATCTAACGTTAATAACACCCTAGATGTGACCAACGCAGCAACTGTGGGTTCAATCACTTCCCATGGTGCAGCAACCCTTGAGAGCACCCTAGGTCTTACTGGGGCTGCTACACTCTCCTCCACTGCAAACATTGCAGGCGCATCTAACGTTAATAACACCCTAGATGTGACTAGTGCAGCAACTGTGGGTTCAATCACTTCCCATGGGGCAGCAACCCTTGAGAACACCCTTAATCTTACCGGGGCTGCCACTCTTTCATCTACTGCCAACATTGCAGGTGCTTCAAACATTAACAACACCCTAGATGTTACCAGCACAGCTACACTTGGCTCTCTTGTTGTGAACGACACCGCAAGACTTGACGGTGTCGCTACTTTCACTTCAGCAGGTAACGCACTTATTGTTAACAATAATGCTCTAGTTGAGGGTGATATTCAGGTTGACGGTAACCTTGTCGTTAGAGGTGATCTTACTGTAGTTGCCACTGAGAATTTAACAATTGATGACCCAATTACTCTCCTTGGTAACACTAATAGCAATCTAACAACCGATGTTGGTCACATTTACAAGCGTCCAAGTGGCAACGCAAATGTTGCAACATTCTGGGACGGTGGTGAGAGCAAGTACAGAATTTGCTTAACAGATTCCAAGGGTGATGATACAGCCATTGCACCCACGGGTTCTATAGATGTGGAGATTGTTGGTAACATGAATGTCAACACCAACGTTGAATGCTCCAATATTATCACTCAGAACATCTCTCTAGGTGGTTCTTCAATTAGAATTGAGGGCAACTCAATTGTATTCGGTTAAACATAAAAATAACACAAAACACAAAAATTTTACAAATTATGACAAAGTTTGTAAAATTATTAAGAACAATTGTGTTTACATCATTTTTTAATACATACAAAGTAAAACCTATTACGATGGTTCATATGTAAGTATTGAAAGGTATGCACCTTTCACAGAACTCACTTTAACTGATAAAGCAACCGACGCAAGAGATGGTACCTTAGATATCAGATAGATATGAAGCTGTTACTGATTCTGATGGAAATTCAAATACTATAACTATAAATTTCACCGTTGATGATACAAATGACCCAGTTTTCAATAGTATAAATCCTTCATATACGAATTCTACTGGTGTGGCTACATTTAATGGTAATATGTCAGAGGAGTGTACAGTTAGTAATACTTCTGGATCATCAAATACTTTTACTGTTACAACAAGTACTATATTGTATACACTAAGACAGTAAATGAAGGGACTGCAAGCACATCAACTGTGACAATCTTCACAGAGAATCACCGCCCTCACCGCCCGTTATAATGGTAATGTTGTTGTTACGTAAACGCACACATCAGAGTCTCAAGTAACAAGTAATAGTCGCACAAGATGGAGAGCGTATTACAGTGGTAGCATAAATTGGGGAAACGCCTCATAAACCAATAACTTATTTTGTTATTTAATAGTAATAGTATGTCCAGACCGGTTATATCAAGTGATGCTAATTCAAACATACAAATTCAAAACGCAAATCTGATAGTTACAAATACAGTATCAGCACTAAACTATCAAGGTGATGGTGGCTTGTTATCAAATTTAAATTTACAAAATATTTCGGATTCAGGTAATACAACGGATAATACACTTATTTTGAACAATAGTCTTGTTACTGGAAACACAGCTTCAATTATTGAAGCTATAAATGGAACACTTACAATTGACATGGAAGGAAAAAGTTATAAAACATTTACTTGTTCAACATCAAACAATATTTCAAATATTGAAATATCAAATGATATATTAGGTTCACAGGGTTTAATTTTCTTAACAACAAACTCAAGTATAACATTGAATGGTGTATCAAATACATTAGGTGGGACAAATGTGTATGCAGGTTACGATGATATAAATGTTACATCTGGAAGCGAAGTTGTTATTTCTTTTACGAGTGATGGAACAAATAAATATATAAATGCGGGTAAATATCCAACTGATATCGTATCTATAAGTATAACCTCAAACATAGACGATATAGTTACAAATGGAAATGTAACATCAAATACCCTAGTAGTAGGAGAACTTATATCAACTGCTAATATTGATGCTGCTAATAGTTATATATCAGGTACAATTACTGCAAATTCATTTGTAGGAGATGGATCTGGAATAACAGGTCTCTCAACTGTAGCAACCAGTGGGGCGTATGGAGACCTAACAGGCACTCCAACAATCCCAACCAATGTGAGTGACCTTACGAATGATTCAAACTTCGCAACAACAAGTTATGTAACCTCAGAGATAAGCAATGTTGTCGGAACTGCTCCGGCTGCACTTGACACTCTCAACGAATTAGCCGCTGCATTAGACAATGATTCTAATTTTGCCGGAACAGTAACAACCTCTTTAGCTACTAAATTGTCTATTACAGATGCGGCAAATACTTATGCTACAACCATATCTTTATCAACAGTAGCAACCAGTGGGGCGTATGGAGACCTTTCAGGCACCCCAACAATCCCAACTCACGTGAGCAACCTCACAAATGATTCAAGTTTTGTAACCTCTGGAAATCTCTCAACTGTTG
>Ga0181421_1000555_pt1 | contig 11034 bp, 19 predicted proteins | sample 44SPOviralmetaG_FD_130146 | JGI IMG/M metagenome (GOLD analysis project Ga0181421, IMG submission 130146) | Marine viral communities from the oligotrophic San Pedro Time Series (SPOT) site, San Pedro Channel, CA, USA - 44 SPOT_SRF_2013-06-19 | ecosystem: Environmental > Aquatic > Marine > Strait...
ATGGTATCGACCTAGACATAAGAGGTAGCCACATAGATCAATTATGTATGGCAATAAAAAAGGAGAGAGATAATGAGTTATGAATGGGGTTATATTTATGGCGATGAGTGTGATGAGTTATGGAAACACTTCGATATGCCAAACAGAAACAGAGATGACCGAATGGTAGTAAAACTACTCGATTTTCAATCTAAAGAAGAATATGAGGAGATAGCTAATGAGTAGTATGACAGGCGAGTGGTGTTGCACAGAATGTGGCTCATACAATGCGTACCAAGAAACATTTAGTGATGATGAAGTAGGACATATTATGGGTTGTGATGATTGTGGCTACTATGATGTATATAGAGAAAACGCAGAAACAGGCGATATAATAGAAGATTATCAAGGCAAAGAACATGACTACGCCAAATGATAAGGAAAAATTCGCCATAAGTTACATAGAGAGCCATTTAATCTAGTACAAGGTCTATACAATCAGTCAATCCTAGTCGTTCATTCAATCAAGCCAAATATAGCCAAATATCGCCAAATAACATTCAATCCAAGTAGTCAATCCAAGATGTAATTCAATCTATCTAGCATAATATCTTCAAAATTAAATAATAATCAATAAATAATCAATACTTGCACTATCTGAATATATGATATAGATTAGAGGTAATTAATAAATAATTAGAGGTTATTATGGAATATATAAAAATAAGTGTAGGAAATGGTAAAATGCAAGGGTTATCTAGCATTAATACCAATACTATGACTAATTTATATTGTTTAAATAAATGTAGTTTTAAGGGTGAATGCTACAGCAAAAAGCATATAAATAGATTTACAAACAATGCTAAGGCATGGCAGTTAAACTCTGATAAGTTATCACAATCTATAATTGATTATGATCTTTTACCTAAATTCTTTAATATTAAGGTTATGAGATTTCATTCTCATGGCGAATTGATTAACAATACTCATTTAATAAACTATATAAATATATGTAATAAAAATGAAGATGTTACTTTTACCCTATGGACTAAACAATATTATCTAGTAAAAGAATGTTTTAAAACCAATAAAAAACCAGATAATTTAATACTTATCTTTAGTAATTCAAAATTTAATGCACCAATGAAAAAAATACCTTTATATTTTGATAAGACTTTCAATGTAATTACAAAAGATAGTGATATTAAACCTAATTGTATGGGTAAATGTAAAGACTGTATGATTTGCTATACATTAGGCAGTAAAGAAACACAAATAGTAGAGGTTTTAAAATAATGTCTATTCATTCAATCTATCAAGCATTGAAAATAATTATTGGTGCTATTCTTAGTATTATTCTTTTTTTCGGTATTTCTATTATATTTTTACAACTTGATCTCTTATTAAATATCTAGTTATTGACCGAATATAATATATATGATAATAATATTATTAATTAATAAATAATAGAGGTTATACAATGTCAAAAACTAATGAAAGAATAGACAAATTAGGGCTAGAAATTAGAAACCTAATGATAAAACATGATAGTAATTGGATCAATCCAATGAAAAATTCTATTTTCAATTATGGCTTACCAGTCAATTTTGAAAGTAATAGGTCATATAATGGCTTCAACACTTTTAGTCTATCAATGGCTATTATTGATAATAATTGGACTTCAAACCAATTCGGTACTTTTAAGAATTGGACTGATAAAGGATATAAAATCACTAAAGGTAGTAAATCAGAAACAGTATTTTTCTGGACTCAAGGAACGTCAAAAGATAAAGATGATGATAAAAAGTCTTATTGGTTTTTAAAGACTTATAATGTTTTTAATGCTTGTCAAATCGAGGGTTATGAAATTAAAGAAGATAAAACCGAAAAGACACAATTTGAAATATTAAAAGATTGTGAAGACTATATATCTAATACTAATGCTAAAATAAATAATGGTGGAAATGGTGCTTTTTATAGTCCTAGTAAGGATATAATCAACATACCATTAAAGGAAAACTTTATATCAACAGAAACTTCGACTGCTAAAGAAAACTATTACTCAACACTATTACATGAATTAGTACACTGGACAGGATCAAAAAAGAGACTTGATAGACTCAAAAGCACTCAATTCGGATCAAAAGAGTATGCATTTGAAGAATTAGTTGCAGAAACTGGATCTGCTATATTATGTAGTCTTTTAAATGTATCATCTAGTCCTAGAGTAGATCATGCTAAATACCTTAATCATTGGATAGATTTGCTAGAAGATAAGCCTAGATCAATAATGACTGCTTTTAGTCAATCATCTAAAGCTATTGATTATCTGGATAAATTACAAAATAAAGCCAAAAAAGTAGCTTAATTAATAAATACATAATAAAGAGCCATTATATTTTAATGGCTTTTTTATTTGCATTATCTGAATATATGACATATATTCTAAATATGGTTGTTAGATCCATAAAAAACTAATAGCACAATAAGTGCAAATAACAATATAAAGAGGTAAAAATGCTAGACTATAAAAAACTTAAACAAATAGAAAAAGATAATAAAAATTACGAAGATCTTAGGAAAAGATCGCATGAGATCATACAGAAACATTTACCAAATTTAGAATATATAGATATATCAATATCACTTGATCATATGGTTGTAGCACATGGTATTGATTCGCTAAAGGGTATTATAGGCGTTGATCAATGGAATGAAGAACATAAGGAAAAATATCCAGATACTGCCTTAGGTTGTATATGTCATGATCTACCTAGACCAGATGATCTAAGATATGATATTTTACCTAAAGTTATGTCATATACTGAATACTGCACGATCTAAAAATACGATCTAAATAATATATTAAAGCCACTTAATCGTGGCTTTTTTATTGTCTGGTAAAGTAAAGATTACGATCTAAATCAGATCATAAATCTAGGATCATAAATCGCGAAGAATCCTTTAATTGCTTAGTCATATTAAGAAACTCATATATAACAACGTATACAGTAATATATTATATATATCATTTGTCTTTATGGATTGATTATAGAATTATCTAGCATACAGAATAAACGTTCCTATGTGCACACTATACGCCTAAAATAAATCTAGTATACTTTAGTATCAGATATATTATTACTAGCCATAACAAGCCATATAGAATGAATGAGTACGCGTTATTGGTACGCGTTTCTGAGAGAACAGGCAACCCCCCACGCGTTGGTACTAATTATTGTGTAGTCCCCTCCATATTCTCTTGGGAGATATAGAGTGTATATACGATAACACTACATGTGCCGATTCAATCTAACAAAAACACAAGATAGGGTTGTTTTTAGAAAAAAAATGACTACAATGGGAGGTGGATAACTATGTCTACTGAAAACCAAAGAATAGAAGAAATCATATCCACCCTAAAGACTCGCCAACAGACCAATAGATTAAACTATTATGTACCTTATAGGTTTCAGTCTAGTTTCCATGAAAGTGGGGCAGATGCAAACCAAAGGTTATTGATGGCAGCAAACAGGGTAGGCAAGTCCTATGTAGGGGCTATGGAGATGGCTATCCATTTAACAGGTCTTTATCCTAAGTGGTGGAAAGGCAAAAGATTCAAAGAGCCCATAAAAGCATGGGTATGTGGGGCTAGTAATGAAACCACAAGAGATATCTGCCAAAAAGAATTATTCGGGCAACCAGACAACCCAAGAGATAAGGGAAAAGGATCTATCCCTAAACATCTCATTGGTGAGACGACAAGAAAACCTGGAGTGCCAAACGCACATTCCTCCGTTCTTGTAAAACACAAATCAGGTGGGTGGTCTCGTGTTGCCTTCAAAGCTTATGAAATGGGTGCTGAAAAATTTATGGGGGAGTCGATTGATCTTGTATGGCTCGATGAAGAACCTCCACAAGACATCTATTCACAATGTATAACCCGTACATTGGACAGGAGAGGACAGGTTTATCTTACCTTTACGCCTGAATCAGGGGTTACAGAGGTCGTACAGAATTTTACAAGTGATCTAAAGCCACAACAGGCATTGATTACAGCAGGTTGGGAAGATGCAGAACATCTAACTGACGATATGAAAACACAGATTTTACAAGCCCTACCACCTCATGAGCGAGATATGAGGTCAAAAGGCATACCAATGATTGGAAGTGGCCTTGTTTTTCCTATAGACGAGGACAACTTGACCTGTGAGCCCTTTACGATACCCCCACATTACCCTCGTATCGCAGGTCTTGATTTTGGATATGACCATCCTACAGCAGTAGTTTGGTTAGCATGGGATAGAGATAAGGATATCGTGTATGTTTATGATTGCTATAAGATGAGCAAACAGATACCGAGTTATCACGCAAGTCATATCAATGAACGGGAAGGTAGCGACTACATACCGATAGTATGGCCACATGATGGTTATCAGCATGATAAGGGCTCGGGTATCACTCTTGCCGAGCAATATAGAGATGCTTACGTTAATATGCTGCCTTTCCACTTTGAGAACCCACCTGCACTAGGTGAGAAAAAAGGTGGCAATAGTGTAGAAGCAGGGCTTATGGAGATGCTCGATAGAATGGAGCATGGACGATTTAAAGTATTTAATACCCTTTATGACTGGTTTGAGGAGTATCGAATGTATCATCGTAAAGATGGAAAGCTAGTCAAACTCAAAGATGATCTTATGTCTGCTACACGCTATGCAACCATGAGTCTAAGACACAGTACAACAAAGAATTCAAGATGGAATACAAAAGGCACATTAGGACCTGATGTAGCCATCGTTTAGGAGATATCATGGCAAAAAATGTAAAAGAGTATTTTAAAATAACAGATAAAGAATGGAGCAGAACTTCGCCTGAAATCAGAACTAAAAAAATACAACAATACAACAAAATAAAAAGAAAAGAAGCAATACAGGGTATGGAAAATATTAGAAAAGATTTAAGAAGCGACACTCAATTAAACACCTATGGTGATAGCAGGTTATTTAAAGGTGATGTTAAAGAAACTTTAGAAAAAGCAGGATTAAAAATTAAAAGAGTAAGAAATAAATAAATGGCAAAAATGACCAATGATGAACTTGCATCGAAACTAAGCAACGAAATAGAATCTGCTACAGGAAACTTCAATACAGAACTCTCTGAACAAAGAGAACAGTCTATGAAGTATTATCTTGGCGAACCTTTTGGCAACGAGATAGAAGGCAGGTCAGAAATCGTTACAACTGATGTAAGAGATACTATCGAATACATAATGCCATCGTTAATGCGTATATTTACGACTCATAACAATGTCGCAGAGTTTGAACCTGAAGGGCCAGAAGATGTCGAAATGGCACAACAGGCAACTGACTATGTCAATTATGTATTTAATCGCCAAAATAACGGCTTTAAGGTCCTCTATGATGTGTTTAAAGACGCACTTATATCCAAGACTGGTATCGTTAAGCATTATTGGGAAGAAAAAACAGAGGTATCAACAGAGAATTATACCAATCTTACAGAGATTGAGTACCAATCTATACTAGCTAATGATGACATGGAAGTTATCGAGCATACTGAGACTGTCGTACAAAAAGCAGTTACAGATGATTTCGGTAATCTTATTAGCCCAAAAGTTGTAGAGCATGATGTTAAGGTCAAAAAAACCAAAGATAATGGACAGGTAAGAGTTGTATCTGTACCACCAGAAGAATTTTTAGTATCAAGAAGGTCTACATCTATAGAAGATGCTAGTTTTGTATGCCATAGAGTAAAGAAAACAGTATCTGATTTAATTTTAGAAGGATATGATCCTGCTGTTGTAGAAGAACTACCTACATACACAATAAACAATGCTGAGTATGATGAGGAGAGAATTGCAAGATTTAGCTTTGATGATGACTCAGTACCTGCCGATGAGGGCGAAGGACCATCAAGAAAGGTTTGGTTAGAAGAATGTTATATACATCTTGACTATGATGGAGATGGTATAGCAGAACTTAGAAAGATTACTAAAGGTGGTAATATAATATTGGACAATGAGGAAATAGACTCAGTTCCTTTCTCAACAATTTGCCCACTACCGATACCACATAAGTTTCATGGCATGTCTATTGCAGATACAGTACAAGATATACAGCTAATTAAATCTACCATTATGCGTAATTTGTTAGATAACATGTATCTAACTAACAATGCAAGATATGCAGTATTAGCAGGACAAGTAGAATTAGATGATTTACTTTCATCAAAACCTGGTGGAATCGTAAGAATGAGAGCACCTGGTGCAGTTACAGCACTTCCAACACCACAAATACAACCTTATGCGTTCCAAATGGTTCAGTATTTAGATGGTATTAGAGAAGAAAGAAGTGGCGTATCTAAAATGTCGCAAGGATTAAATCCTGATGTATTAACATCTCATGTAACTTCAGGTGCAATCTCAGCAGCAACAGAGTCAGCTATGCAAAGAATAGAGTTAATTGCTCGTATATTTGCTGAAACTGGCATAAAAGACTTATTTAGAAACATATATTCATTAATACAAAGATACGAAAACAGACAAAAAATGGCGTATTTAAACGGCAAATTTGTACCTATTGATGTATCTAAATGGAAAGAAAAGCTAAATTGTACTGTAAATGTTGGCGTTGGATCAGGAAGTCAAAACTCTAAGATGCAAACTATGTCAGGGATTATGACAATACTACAAACAGTAGTACAAAATGGTGGTATGGGAAGTTTAGTTACACCTCAGAATCTTTATAATGCTATTAGTGAATTTATAACACAATCTGGATATAAAAATTCAGACATGTTTATATCTAATCCACAGATGATGCCACCACAACAACCACCAGAGCCATCATTAGATGAGAAGGTTGCTGCACAAAAAGCACAAGTTGAATTACAAAAATTACAATTACAAGCTCAAGAACTAGAAATAGACACGCAACTAAAAGCACAAGAACTCAAACTTAAACAAGAAGAAGCTGCTGTTGATCTAGCATTGAAGCAACAAGAACTGCAAATTAAAAAATCTCAATTAGAACTTAACGAACAAGAACTTGCTCTTGAAGCAGTACAAAATAGACCTGTAGGCATAGGACCGACATAATGGCTTATCCTAAGTTTAAACCTGATTACAAAGGACAAAGCAGGACTAAACTTATATCAAAAAAGATAAAGGTTTTAAAAAAGGAAGGGAAGCCACAGAAACAAGCAGTAGCTATGGCACTCAATATGTACCCAAAACGTAAGAGGTTGCCACTAGCATGAATGATAAGGATATCAAAACAGAAATAGAATTACTTAAACAAGAAGTAAATATAATTAAAACAAACCATTTGTCGCACATGGCAAAAGATATTGATGATTTAATGATAGAAGTTAAAAGTATAAAGACTGAAGTTTTTAAATTTAAGTATGTAGCTTATGGTGCAATAGTTGTGTTTGTCTTAATGAGTGATAAATTTAACGACATACTGAGGTTAATATAATGTACGGCAAACCAATGAAAAAAGGCAAAAAGAAAAAAAGAGGTAAGTGCTAATGACTTTGACCATTAGGCAAAGAAAAGCATTAACCAAACATAAGAAACACCATACTGTAAGACACATGTCTGAAATGAAAAAACACATGAATAAAGGCAAAACTTTTACAGAAGCACATAAATTAGCTATGAGGAAAGTAGGAAAATGATGAAGAAGAAGAAAACATTTCCTGATTTAAACAAAGACGGAAAAATAACTTATGCAGATATTTTAAAAGGCAGAGGTATTGAAGAAGGAGTTTTTAAAAAAGATAAAACAAAAAGGAAAAATTAATGGCTAAACTATGTGCTAAAGGCAAGGCAGCAGCTAAAAGAAAGTTCAAAGTTTATCCAAGTGCATACGCTAATATGTACGCATCAGGGGTTTGTTCAGGCAGAATAAAACCTAAAGCAAAAAAAGCAAAAGGTGTAAAACGTGGCAAAAAAAGGGCTTAGAGAATGGGTACAAGAAAAATGGGTAGATATTGGAGCACCTAAAAAGAAAGGTAAATATCAACCATGTGGCAGGTCAAAAGGATCAGGTCGTGCTTATCCTAAATGTGTACCATTAGCTAAAGCCAGAAGAATGTCATCAGCACAAAAAGCATCTGCTGTTTCTAGAAAACGAGCTAAACCACAAGGAGTGGGAGGAAAACCAACAAATGTCTCAACCTTCAAAAAAAGAAGAAGGACAAAAGCGTAGTAAGTATTACGAGTCTAGGTACGACCATTACATTTCTATGGGTTATAGCAATGGGCAATCTTCTAAGTTAGCACATGCAGACTTAGCAAAACAATTTAAACAAAAGAATCCAACTATAGATAAATTAAAACAGATTTGAAAAATATAGAATTACAAACATTATGTTTAAAACACCGACTTTCTGTCGAGGACATATTCAGGAGTACAGGGCATAAGCCCAATGATATTCGTGGATGGTTATCAGGCAAAAGAAAGATTCCAGACTGGTTAACAGAAGAATCTTTAACAAAAAAAAGCGATTAACTACACCTGCGAAAGCAGATAGAATCCAGGAGATAAAAATGGTAGACAAAGAAAAACAAGTAAAAGAAGGTCAAGATGCAAAAAGATTACTCGAAGATCCTTTATTAATAAAGTCTTATGAAGTAATACAAAATGACATCTTCCAGAAATGGATAAGAACAGACATAGGTGAGACAGAGGTTAGAGAATCTTTATATCATTCACTTAGAGGTGTTTTGACAGCACAAAATGTTTTAGTGAACACAATGGAGAATGGTAAAATTCTCGAAGAAGAAAGAAAGGGAGGTAGCTAATCATGGCTAAAGAAGATATCCCTATACAAGAATCCACACAAGGTGGCGTTCCTGTTACTGATGTAGTGTCAGCACAGAGAGCAATACAACAAAGTCTAATGGGAACTCCTAAAGAGCAAACCCCAGAAGATGAAGTTGAAACAGAAGCAACGGAAGAAGTTTCTGCACAGGACATGGAGTCCGAATCAGTACAAACAGAAGTAGAAAATCCTGATGGATTAACTGCTGATGACTTAGTAGACGATACCCAAGAAGGAGTAAACGAGACACCTGGCACATACACCATCAAAGTAGATGGTAAAGATGTAGAGGTTACCCTTGATGAGCTTCAGGCAGGTTATAGTAGACAAGCTGATTACACAAGAAAAAGTCAAGTATTGGCAGAGCAACGCAAAAAAGCTGAAGAAGAATTAGCTGCGACTCAACAAGAAAGACAGCGTTACGTATCACAACTTGAACAATTTACAGCACAAGCTGATTCTAAGTTAGATGAACTTAAATCAACTGACTGGACTAAACTCAAGGAAGAAGATCCAACTGAATATATGTTAAAAAGAGATCAGTACAGGGAACTTCAGGAAAACAAAAGAACTGTAGAAGAAGAACAAAAAAATCTTCAATACAAATCACAACAAGAGCAACAAGCTAAATGGCAAGAAGAACTTGTCAGACAGCAAGAAATTATGGCTCAAAGACTTCCAGAATGGAATGATCCTACAAAAGGACCGAAACTTAAACAAGATATTAAGTCCTTTGCTGTAAAAACAGGATTTTCCGAACAAGAAGTTGATAGCTTAATTGATGCAAGGTCTGTTGATGTCCTTCATAAAGCCATGTTGTATGATAATCTTTTGGCAGCTAAGATTTCTAATAAGAAAGCTAAAGTTGTACCTAAAGTTACAAGACCTGGTTCTCCTGCAACAAAAGGTGAAATCTCAAGTGATAAAGTTAAGGCACAAAGAGCAAAGTTAAGGAAAAGTGGACATATCAAGGATGCTTCAAGCGTTATTGAAAGTCTTATGAATTCTTAACTGATACATAACTTTTTTACATAGGTAATCAAAATGGCAATATATACAAACTCTTACGAGACTTTTGATAGTAACGATAAGAGAGAAGACTTGGCGAATGTGATATACAACATTTCTCCAACAGAAACTCCATTTATGTCTAGTATCGGTACTGGTACAGCTAACGGAACGAAACACGAATGGCAAACAGATAGTTTAGCAGCAGCAGCAGCTAACTTAGTAATAGAGGGAGATGATTCTCCTAACAGAGCACTTGTTGCAACAACAAGACTACTTAACCACACGCAGATTTCAACAAAACCTGTAGTAGTTACTGGTACTCAAGAAGTTGTTAGTAAAGCAGGTGTTACATCTGAAATGGCTTACCAAATCGCAAAAGCAGGTAAAGAAATAAAACGTGATATGGAACTAGACATGACAGGTAAACAAGAAGCAGCAGCAGGTTCTTCAGGCACAGGTCGTGCTTCAAGGGCTTTCGAATCTTGGATTACTACCAATGAACTTCATGGTTCAGGTGGTTCTACAAGTGGTGCAGGTGCTGTTACTGACGGAACACAAAGGGTACTTACTGAAACACTTTTGAAGTCTAATTTGAAAAAATGTTATGACGAAGGTGGAAACCCAGACTTATTGTTAGTTGGTTCATTCAACAAACAAAAAGTATCAGGTTTTACTGGTAACTCAACTCGTATGGACATGGCAGAAGATAGAAGCTTAGTTGCTACTATTGATGTTTATGTTTCAGACTTTGGTGAAGTAAGAGTAGTATCTGATAGGATCTTAAGAAGTTCAGGTAGAACTGCACTTGTTTGTGATACAGAAATGTGGGCAACAGCGTTCTTGAGACCTTTCCAAGTACAAGACTTAGCGAAAACTGGTGATGCTGAGAAGAAACAATTACTCGTAGAGTATACACTTGTTTCTAAAAACGAAGCAGCTAGTGGTAAAATCGCTGATTTAACTACTTCATAAAAAATTCATATACCTCACATATATGACTAGGGGCAGGTTTTTCTATTTATTTTCCCTGCCCCACCCAAAGATACATTAATAATGACCTTGAAGAACGTATCGCTTCGGAACGAGGGTTATTAATTAGGAGACTTTAATGAGAACATTAAACGATTATTTTGTAGTAGCAGAGATAGAAGATATTTCTACTGCATCAAGCACATTTGTTGGTATTCCTGATGGTGG
>Ga0181421_1000557_pt1 | contig 11024 bp, 13 predicted proteins | sample 44SPOviralmetaG_FD_130146 | JGI IMG/M metagenome (GOLD analysis project Ga0181421, IMG submission 130146) | Marine viral communities from the oligotrophic San Pedro Time Series (SPOT) site, San Pedro Channel, CA, USA - 44 SPOT_SRF_2013-06-19 | ecosystem: Environmental > Aquatic > Marine > Strait...
GAATTATTCCTAACAACACAAGTGTAATAATTAAGTGATGATTGTAGGTAATTTTCATTGTATTTGTTGTATATTATATGTAAATAAATAATAAAAAAGTATAAGAATATTATTTATTTATGCACACTAGGTTTTTGTCACCACTCTTTTCGAAATTCCATAATAAGTTTAAAAATAAAAACTACAACTTCAAATTTTTACAATGAGATAAATTTAGAAAATTCTGAAAGGTGGTGACAAAAAAGAAACCATCCTAAAATAACCTAAAAATATGATTGGTGTTTAATGTTCTGTTTCTAAATGTTGTAAGTACTGTTCTCTGTAGGTGTCGCGTAGATCATCACGGAATTCGGTGTATGGAATGATGGTTGCTATGGTTCTTGAAATATCCGCAATATCTACAATGTTGTTCCCTACATAATATGTGAGTTGTTCTAAATCAACGCCTTCTAGTTCTGCTTGTACGGATGCAATATCACTATTTGCAGCTTGTATGCTGTTATTTGTATCATCTATTTCTTTCCCAATGTTTGATAATTCGGCGGCGTTTGTATTTCGATATTCGTTGATTTTATTGTTTATTGATTCTCTTAATGTGCTTAGAGCGCTGGATTGTTGGGTTTTATTTGAATCTATGGTTTTTATATTTTCATCTATATCGGTTCTTAGTTTTAATAATTCGGGTCCACGATCTTGAGCAACAACTTCTTTAATTTTATTACCTAAGTCGGTATTCTGTATTTTATCAACGAGTATATTGCCATCCTCGTCAAGTAATTCATCAATCGCCACAAGCGCAGCATTTATTTTGCCGTCTACGCGTCTAATTTGTCTATTGATACTTTGATTGAATCTCTTAGTTAGATTTTGATCCTGAAGGTTAATTTGAGTTTGTAGTAATCCAATTTTAGCTGATGTATCTTCTGTTGTACTTACATTTACAGAATCATTACTTATCGCGGCCTCCTGGAGTTCGGCATTTTCTATTTCAAGCTCTCGCATATAATTTAAATGTGCTTGAAGAGCATCTCCAGATCCCGCTCCCTTCAGTTGCGCACATACTTTATTTTTCTTAGGGTTGCACGTCAATGCATCTTCAATATTTTTAATTTGATTATCATCGAGTTTATTCTCAAGATACTCATAATATGACAAAGGATATATAGATGGTCGTAGAACATATACACTAAATACAATTAATAATAAAAATACTACTAAAAGATGTATTTTTTGAATTTTCATTCTCTATAATAACAAAATATTAATTTTTTTGTTATTATAATGTCGTTTTGGGGTTTGTATGAGGAGTTTACCTACCTGAAAAGGAGGGAAAAGGGGTATTGGTTCCCCATGTTGTTAATCTTATATCAAATTTAAAAGTATTTTCCTTGTTTTGGTTGATATGATTGATATGATTGATTTGACATGAAATTATTAATTATATCTTGCAAATAATTTTGTGATAAGTCGGATATGATTTGTTGTTTGATTTCATTAGGATATACATCTTGTAAATAATTATTTGATATGTCGTTAAACGCTGATTCATATTCATTTACTTTACTATTCAATGTAGTATATTTATTTTCTATGTCTGTAATATCAGTAACCAATGAACCAATTTCATTTTCTATGTCTGTAATATTAGCTAATTGACTAATGTTATCAAGTGCACCTGAATTATCAGTGTAAAATGTTTGTAATTCTCCCATAATAGTTAGACTATCCTCATCTAAACCGGAAATATCATTTATTCTACCAGATAAATCTTGTACAATACTTAAGAACTGTGGATCCTCAAGTGCGGTTAGTCCTGGTCGTCCTGGTTTTCCTGGTTGTCCTGGTGGTCCTGGTTGTCCTGGTGGTCCTGGTTGTCCTGGTTGTCCTGGTTGTCCTGGTTGTCCTGGTGGTCCTGGTTGTCCTGGCTCTCCTGGCTCTCCTTTGTCTCCTGGCTCTCCTTTGTCTCCTGTGTCTCCTTTGTCTCCTGTGTCTCCTTTGTCTCCTGTGTCTCCTTTCCCTCCAACAAGGTCGTAACCAATAGTGTTGATGTTGTCGTCGCCCGGTGGCGTCGTCGGCGTCGTCGGCGTCGTCGGCGTCGTCGGCGTCGTCGGCGCCGCGCCGCCCTTAAATTCATAAAAAGTTAATGGATTAAGTGACGGTTCCAGAATATACAAAGTAAGAACCATTAGCAAAACAATAATCGCTAGTTTAATTAAGTTATCAAATGATAATTTCATAATGTTTATTATATTAAAGTGATAAAAAAATTGAAAATAAAAACAATAACAGTAATATCAATAGTAAATGAGAATTTTGTTTTTGGATACGGAAACTACAGGGTTACCAGAAGGAAAAAACATATCGCTATACCATACACAAAAATGGCCATATGTGATACAATTAAGTTATATTATATTTGACACAGAGATGAACGAAGTTGTACATACATTTGATAGTGTAATAAAACTCGATGATAGCGTAGATATAAGCGAAAAGAGTATATCTATGCATGGAATCACAAGGGAAAGATCGCAAGAAGATGGTGTAAATATGAGTGACGTATTGATTGAGTTGAATGAAAATCTAAAAGAAACTGACTTGATTGTGGGACATAACATATCATTTGATAAACAAATTATGATTGTTGAAAATATCCGACATAACACATTTTCATTATTTCCTAAAAAGCGTACATTTTGTACAATGAAAGAATACAAATATTTTTGTGATATTAAGAAAGAGCGATCCGATGGGACAACTTATGCTAAATACCCTACACTATGCGAACTCTACATGAAGCTGTTTGATAGTGAGCCAAACAATTTACATAATTCGTACGTGGATGTATTGGTATGTGCGAGGTGTTACCTGCAGAAGGAATGTGGCAACGATGTTTTGAATACGTCAAACACTTTTAAAATGGAATGGGGGGAAACTTAGGTTCCCCCAAGCCTCCTCCTTGAAAAAGGTTCCCTCTTACCCCTCCTTGAAAAAAAGTCTTATAAATCTAGCACAAAGGAGGGGGCTTGGGGGAACCTAGGTTTCCCCCTCTAGGTCCCCCTCTATTAGACGCCTCCTTTATCTATTTTAGTTTTTTTCATTATAGATTTACTGATAGCACCGACATTAACATCTGTAGTAACTTTTGAAACCAGATCGACGTATGGGTCTTGATAAGTTTCGTCTAGCTGTGTGATACCTTTCAAATGTTTTTTCTGCATTTCGAGAATAGAGTTTTTTATTTTGTTGTTCTCATCGTCTTTTTGCCATACATCTTCGTCTTTAACGTATACTATTTCTCTTTTAATATCAGTGCATTGTATTGGTCGTTTATTATTTTCTAGTTCCTCCAAGTTTTGTAGAAATATGTTAGTGACACTGTAATCTAGGCCTTCATCTCTGACAATATCTAAATCTGCGGCTTGTATTTGAATTTTCGATAAAAAGTCTTGTAAATTAACAGCGTCTTTACATGTTTCGTTAAGGTAAACGTGAAGATTAAAAGAATTATTGATTTGTGTTGGTTGTTCTTCGAGGCGTTTTTTAATTTGTTGATTTTCCATTAAAAGAAATTTGTTTGTTTCGAGTATTTGATCTATTTTTTCTTCGAGGTTGTTGCATTTCTTCTTGTGTTTGTTGAGCGATTGTCGATGAGAATATTCTTTCCCACAGTTGCATACAAATCGTGTAGTAGTGTTTTTATTATTATTATTATTATTATTATTATTATTATTATACACCCTGTTCGTGTTTTTGTATGGTTTTTGTGATGAAGAAGCGCGTTGAATATGTTTTAATGTTTCGAGATGTTTATCAAAATCAGAACTTTTATTGCATGTGTAATTACAAAATACACATGTATATTTTTTGTTATTATCCATCGAATAGTTTAAACTAATATTATATTGTATTGACACAAAAAATTTAAGTATTTTTCAAGGGAATGTGAGTATAATTTTTAATTTAATGTCTATATTTGACCTAATTATGTAGGTATTAAATGCGTTTTTTATTATAAAAATTGAAATGATATAAAGGCTACAGTAGATATTCATACAAGATGAGTGAAATGCTAATCAATGGAACCGATCTCTCGACTGACGATGTGTACTACACCAAGCCTAAGATTAATAGTTCGGGTGGTAAGAATGTGGGGATTCTGAACAATAAGTATAAAAAGACTCTTTGTATCAGTACACCGCTAATGCTAACGTGGGGTATCAATGAGAATGATTTCGAGGGTCGTGGAAATAAGAGTTATGATCTTTCGCTTCAATTTCCTCGTGAACAAGATTCTAATTTCACCAATGAGACGGAGAAACTACTTGAGAATCTATCAGAGTTTGAAGATAAGATTAAACAAGATGCAGTCGAAAATTGTAAAGATTGGTTTGGTAAGAAGATGACACTTGAGCAGATTGATGTTCTATGGACGCCGATGCTTAAGTATCCTAAGAATCAAGAAACCGGCGAACCGGATACGACACGTAAACCAACACTTCGTGTAAAGCTTCAGTACTATGAACAAACCTTCAAAATGGAGCTTTATGATACCGAAAAGAAACGAATCTTTCCGAGTATGGAAAATCCTGGACTTCTGCCGATGAATCTTATCGATAAAGGGCAAAACATCGCAGCGGTTATTCAGTGTGGTGGTATTTGGTTTGCGAATGGTAAATTTGGGACAACTTGGAAACTTGTGCAGGCGGTTGTACAGCCTCGTGCGAGCCTTCTTGGAATGTGCCATATTAACCTGAGCGAAACTGAACAAAATCGTCTTAAGAGTGAGGCGACCAAACAAGAGGACGATGAGGAAGATGAAACAAATGTTCAAGATTCAGATGAGGAAGATAATGTAGCCGGTGTAGAAGAAAGTAAACACGAGGAGGTTGTCGTAGAAGAGCCTGTAAAGAAACGCAAGCCGGTTAAGAAGAAGAAGACTGAGGATTAAATCAAATAAAAATCAAATAAAAATGGAATGAAATCAAATAAAAATGGAATGAAAATCAAATAAAAATGGAATGAAAATCAAATAAAAATGGAATGAAAAGGGGATATCTAGTATTGTTTAAATAATATGTTTTTTTTAATAATATATTATTTAATGGTGTAATGTTCCAGTTGAAGGGGGTGGGGGTGATAGTAAATATCTGTGTTGAATGATAAAATTAAGAAAAAATAGTTCTAGATGGTAAATAGGTCTATAGTTATTATTGAATTGCGAATAAAAAATATAAATATTTTCACATAGTTCATTTGACAAGTCTGTTATTTTGTGGTGTTTATAGAAATGTCTAATAACGTACCATATACATTCGTCTATATCAATGTTATAAATAAGAATGTCATATAAAATTTTTCGAAAATGATTGATATCAATGTAGTCAGAAATTATCATTTTAAACAAACATTTATGTATGTTGGTGTTTTGGATGTGCGTATTAATTTTTAATGCTTTGAGTGTTGTAGTTAAAGAGTTATGTGACGATAATTTTTTAATGGTACTTTCAGGTGGTTTAGATAGGGATAGTATATAAGATGCGTTTCTAATATTAATATTAATACCAGAAATGTTATTGGTGTTGATAATAAAATATAATTTTACATGATTTACCATGAAAGTTTGCATATAAGAGTAAAACGATTCATGTAGTTCATTATGAATAAACTGAAAATTTTTGCATATAATAAAAAATATAGAATACTGATTGGAGTGGGTAATGTTCAAAATATTTGAGAAGACTTCGTTCCAAATATTTTTGGAATTGCAACCTAGTGTTAAAAAGTCTATTTCAATATGAACATCGCTAAGTTTGAAAATATATTTAGATTTTTCATTAGTATAAGTAAACTTTTTTTGATATTTCAAGTTGGAGTTGCTGAACATAGAAATGAATTTCAATGATTGTGAGTATTTACCGATACCTGATGGACCATGTATAATTATATGATATGGTTTATTGCGAAAGAGTTGATATAACTCGATATTTTTTTTATGAATATTGATCCTATCGATGGAATCAAGATATTGTGTGAAACTTGATTCGTAGAATATCATAGTGTAAATATAATGTAAATACAATATTTAAATAAGTAAATATTAAGTATATTAGATTCGATGTATATAACTACGGACATTGTGGATTTTCGTATTAAAAATGTATTTTTACACGAGCCAGTAAAAAATATATTAAAAAGTGGTTGTGAGTTTATGAAAGTAGTATATTCAAATAATTTGTTTGTTATGAATGGTGTGTATGTAGATGTAATTTTTAAGAATATAGAGATACAACGACGAAAGGAGACGTACAGGATGAGGGTGGATAGAATTCAAAATAGGGAGTTATTAGATAGTATTTCGAAGATAGAAAGGGAGTTATTGGATTTGTTGCCAGGTGATTTATGTAAAGTGTATTCGTTGCGCAGCGAATATGATAAGATGAGACAATTAAAGAAGTATGGGGACACGGAATTGGCATCAGGTATGCATAGTGATTTTATCTGCACGTTACGAATATTTGGTGTGTGGAAAGACGCATCGAAGTGCGGGTTGAATTACCAGTTTATGGTCTCGCAGTGAGGATACGAGTAGTCGTCGCCCATTGCTGCTCGGTGACAAGCGGCACCAAAGAACCACTACTGCACGGAACGGACCGACGGCGCACGGCATGAGGGGCAGTTGGTGTTGATATTCTCGAAGGTGCCTCCATCGCGGATGTGACGCTTGATCATGATGTTGTAGCAAGAGATGCACATGAGATGACCGCACTTCGGTGTGAAGAAGCCGACACCATCGGCATGATCACACTCCACAATGACTTCCCAGCATACGGGGCAATTGGTGTCTTCGGGGACGTGCACGCGCCTGCGCTCGTGATCCAAATCTTTCTGCAGCTTAGAGATGGTGTTCTGCGCGTCTTCGAGTTTGCGTTTAGTGTCTCGGTATCTGCCGGGGAGCTCGGCGGCCTTCTTCTTGCGGAGATTTTCCAGGTACTTACCACCCCCGGGCTCGGGGCATGTCGCGCGATTGGCATTCAGCTTCATGAAGTGGGGAGGGGTAGTGCCACCACGCGCGATGATCTTCGCGCAATTGGAGCACACCATGGTCTCCTAGCGAGATCTTTGGATGCGCGCAGATGTTTAGGTTCGTTATGGGCCTGCTATCTTCAGAAGGATAAAATAACAGGGGCGCGCCCCCTTGTTAATCTTGGTAATTAAATGACATACTATTTTGATCAAAAAGGAGCCAAATAACTAGAATTACAAGGGAAATATTGGAAATATTTCTTGCTCCTTCGCTAGATTTGCTTGATAGGAAAAGAATAGTGAGGAGTAAAATTGTTTTTAAAGTGAATGAAAATATAGTTTGATCATGGATGACGTTTATATTGTTTGCTAATGAAATTATCTGAAGTATAATGATACCAGTAACAGAGAATGTGTTGAAATACGATGAATTATAGTTGTAGACGAAAAAAATCAAAAGGAGTTGTAAGATGATAAGATTTGCGTAGAAAAAGTTGATAGGGGTCAAATATAAAATAAAGAAAGCAGATGCGAGTACTGCAATCCAAGCAATATCTAGACTGTTTAGTTTATTATCATTGAAAACATCTTCAAATAATTTCATAAGGCTTATAGATTATAGAGAGAAAAATATATATAAACATTTTGTGTTTATATATATAGTACGGTGATTAATTATGAAAGGGCAAAATATGTATTTTGTAAAATGCGACGATCTTATATATAAAGGAAAACGAGGAGAAACTGTTCCTAAATTGTCTCAATATAATGAAGTATTGAATAGTAGATTGACATTACATGAGTTGAAGCAGTTGAAAAAGAAGTATGAAATAAAAGGTGTCTATAATAAAAAGGATTTAGTGAGTTTGTTATATAACACGATGCGTATCAAATATAGTTTGAAAGTTATAATTCGTAGTTATAGGAATTATAAGTTGAAAAAATATGAATTATTGTTGGAATTAAGAGATGAGTATGTAAATACAGAGGATTTTGAAAGTTTGGAGTCGTTATCCTCAATGAATAGATATGATTTGATGGGTGTAGAGGAGGATGGTAAAATATATGGGTTCGATATATTATCGTTTGAAAATCTATTGTTGAAGTATAAAGAGAATGCGTTTAATCCGTATACAAGGACGTTATTAGATAATAATGTGCGAGAGCGATTCAAAAAAATTATATATTTGAAGAGATTATTCAAATATGGGAATAGAATTAAACAAAAAAAGGTAAAAGAGACAATAGAATCGAGATTAGACAATGTATTTTATAGAATAAACGATCTAGGTAACTATGCCAATTCGAGTTGGATACAGGAGTTATCGAAAGATAAATTAGTGAAGTTTTTTTTCGAATTGGCGGATATTTGGGAATACAGAGCAAATTTGTCTCAGGAAAGTAAACGTAGAATTTATGTACATATGAATCCATTTAGTGACTTAAGAATGTCGAGATTAATGTTAGATAATATAGAAATATTGCAACAAAAGGCGATTAGAATAATAGAACGATTTATTAGCAGTGACGCAAACGAACACGCATCACTGGGTGCATTTTATGTATTAGGGGCTATAACATTAGTAAATAATAATGCGGCAGAGGCATTGCCTTGGTTGTATAAATCTTTTTATAACGTAAATACAAAAGATATAATAAAGGCTAATAAAGTACTTAAAAAGTATTAGTGCTGAATAAGTATAATGCCTGCTCAAAAGAAACTCGTAACTCCACCCACACAAACCGATAAACCAGCTCCCAAGAAAAAAGCTAGCAAGGCTGCCCCAGTTCCAGTGGAACCAGTAGCTGAGCCAGTAAAAGTAGAAGTAGCTAAAGTAGAAGAAGTTGTTGTTGAAAATGTAGTTGAAGACGATGTAGGTAAAGCGTTTGCGGATCTTCTGCAAAAGCTTCAAACACTAACAGCCACTTTCACAGCTGTAAAACAAGACTTCAAGGCTTTAGAAAAGAAATACATGCGTGAACTTCGTATCGCGTCGAAAGCTACTGATAAAAAAAAGAAATCGGCTAATGCTAAACCCAGACAACCAAGTGGTTTTGTAAAACCAACTAAGATCAGCACTGAACTTGCTAATTTCCTTGGAAAGCCTGAAGGTTCGGAAATGGCGAGAACCGAAGTTACACGTGAAATCAACAAATACATTCGCGCGAACGACCTTCAAGATTCGTCGAACGGAAGAAAAATCAACCCTGACGCCAAGCTTCGTGGTCTTCTTCAAGTACCAACAAGCGATGATCTCACCTACTTCAATCTTCAAAAATATCTAAGCAAGCACTTTCCCAAAGCGGTTGTGGCTGCTCCCGCGAATTAGAAGGTGTGCTTTAGTTAAGAATATATTTATTATGAATATTTTTGAAAGAGAAATATTGTTTTTTGGAAATAATGTTATTGTTATAGGACCAGTGTAAGAAGGAAGAGAATATTGGTTTTGTTTGTATATAAAAATAATACATACAAAGCGCAAAATGAATAGTGTAGGCTTTATTATAGTCAGTACCTGATAATATACAAATTTGTTGAAAATCGTACAAAGATTCTATATTGAGTGTTTTTAGTAGAGTATCAGTGTGAACAATATTGAATATATCACTGTAGAAATCGATGTTAAAAATAACGAATTTTGACCCGTAAATAAGTAGATCAGTATCTTCTGTGATGACAGCAAATGAGTTGCCATTGATATTATGTATTGCGCAAATATCATCAGCTTCGTGTTGTGCTTGAATAATATCAAAACCGTAAGCAAAAATGAGTGTTTTGATAGAAACAAAGTCCTGGGAGTAGAGTTTTGTAGAAGACATTTCGTGGTGTTTAAGTTTTTTTTTTAACGTTTTTAGATGTGCTTTCTGTGTGGTGTTATCAATTCGTTGTTTCAAGGTTTTGACTAACTCTAATGAAGAATCACGTTTTTGTTTTCGAATGTCAATGGTGGTTTGTTTATCGTGTTGTGGTAAGCCATCGAAAACAAATATGGGGGTGATATTATACATAACGAATTTGTTTAACATGTTCTCAAACCCCCTTACTAATGAATTTGTGGATTTGTATTTATACATATAAATGTTAGTATCTACAATAACGGTTTGGTTAGCTAACGAGAATAGTGATAACGTACTATAAGCATTTTTGCAGTGATTTTCGATTATATATTTTAAAAATCGAACCCCCATGTAGTTTTCTAAGATACACATGATAGTGTATATAGATTTTCAATTTTAGGGAGGTGGGTTTTAATTCGTTCATACATAATATTTAAAAATAATATTATGCATTAAGTATTATGTTTTTATTAGTAGTATTTGTGATTTCGTGTATGAGTGTAACATATGTGGGGGCGATGGCTTATGTAGTGATGGAAGAAATAGAACATAATAGGTTACGACATAATGGCACCTTTTAGTTGATTTCTAAGTAACATTAGATCTTTGGCAAATACAGGTTTATTTCTATCAACACGGTGTAGCAACATTGCATTGTTTGTAGCGAGTAAGATTTCTTTGAAATAAAGTTCATTACTTTCATTATTATCGCGGAATTTGGATAATAATGCATCTTGATAAGTGCCTTTGTCAGGTTTTTTAGATTTTACAAATTCTGTAATAGATGAGTAGTCAACACCATTTACACTAATTATCATTTTGTTTGTGGGATCGACATAATCATCACTTAATATACTGCGCCAGTTTTTCAAAAATGGTTTTTTTTGGAATGCTTGTAGTTTTTTGTATTCTTTTTGTTTTGCTTTTGGTATTTTATCATCAGCAGCCGCAGCACCTGGATTGTGTTTAATATCTGCGTTATAATGGAACGTTAGTACAACCGACTCGTCGCATAATCCATTTATACATGAATTGATAGCGTCTTGTGAATGAACTGGTGAATCACTGCTTCCTTCAGGGATGTTGTGTGGTTTGGGTGGATTTGTTTCGAGTTGTTTTTCAAGATATTCTCGGAAATCAGAAATGATGTGAAATCCAGA